>Ga0209544_1002868_pt1 | contig 14367 bp, 9 predicted proteins | sample MesohylPK_FD_187297 | JGI IMG/M metagenome (GOLD analysis project Ga0209544, IMG submission 187297) | Host-associated microbial community of the marine sponge Aplysina aerophoba from Gulf of Piran - sponge mesohyl, lysed by proteinase K... | ecosystem: Host-associated > Porifera > Sponge >...
GAGCCATAGCGCGTTGGAGCGAATCCGCTCCAACGACTGGCGCACCGTGCGCGCGGCGGCGGGCGCGGGATGCGACTGGAAGAACTCCTCCACCTCCCGGGCCTTGTCCAGGGTGGTGAAGTCCTCGGTGGTGATGGATATGATGCGGGCGATGATGAAACCGCCCTGGCCGTAGCGACGATCGAACTCGGCCCACTTGTCCCGCAGGAAATCCCAGGCCAGATCCCGGCCCAACGGGTTCACGGCCACGCCGGCCACGGCCAGCGGGGTGTCCTGCCCGCGCACCTCGTCGGACAGCGCGAAGTCAAGCGTCCGCCGAAGCACGGCCGGGTCGGTGCTGCATCCCAACGCCCGCAGGCAACGGTTCTTCTCTTCATGGAGCTCGGCTTCACGGTAGATCCCCAGCACCGCCTCGTACCCCTCCACGCCCCGGCTCTCCACCACCTGGCCATACACCGCCGCCCGCAGGTCCGCCGCCACCGGCGTACCGTCCCGGACCCCCTCATCGAACCGGCGCAAGGCTTCGGCGTTGACCGCCGGGTCGCCGTAGCGCCCCAGGAGCCCGATCACCATGGGCCGCAGCAGCTTGGTCAGATGGCTTTCGTCAGGCCGGGCGTCCCATCCCAGGGCGCCGTAGATGGTCTGGTACAGGCTCCGGGCGAAAGCGCGGAACGACGGATGGCAGGGCTCGCCGGACAACAGGATGTCGTAGGCCCGGAGATTCTCCGACAGGTCGGCCCACACCGTGTAGTGCGTCTCGTTGCCGTAGGCCGGCGCCAGGGCCAGGGGCCGGGCGGCGTCCAGATACCCCGCCCGGGCCAGGGCAAACGCGTCGTTCTCCAGCCCGAGCCGGTCCGTGGCCGACGCGAGCTCGCCGGCCTCCACCGCCAAGGCCAGGCGGTCCCACAACTCGGCACTGTAAGTACTGCGGTAGAAGCCGGTCTGGTCCGGATTGACCTTCAGCCACCCCGCCCGGCTTGCGTCGACGCCGATGCTCGCCCGCTCGTCCTCGACCACACGGAACGTGTCCTCGCCCCCTCCCGTTCGTATGCCCAGGGGAACCGACCACCGGCTGGCATCGTCCCTGTCCGGCACACCGCTCAAAAAGAACCGCGTTTGTCGCAGCTCCACCTCTCCCGGTTTCATATCCACGGACAACAGGGGATAGCCCGTCTGCTTGGTCCAGGTGTCCATGATCTGCTTCACCGGCTGCCCGGACTCCTCCGCCAGAGCCTGCCACAGGTCCTCGGTGGTGGCGTTGGCGTACTGATGCCGCCCGAGGTAACGCTGCAGCCCGTGGCGGAACGGCTCCGCGCCGAGATAGGCGGCCAGCATCCGGATCACCGAGGCGCCCTTGCTGTAGCTGATGCCGTCGAAAATCTCGCTGATCTGCTTGGGGTCCCGCACCTCCACCTCGATGGGGTGCGAGCTCTTGAGCCCGTCCAGGGACAGGGCGCGGCCGAAGTCGGTAAAGACGAACTGCGTCCACATGTCCCATTCCGGGAACAGGTGGTCCACCGCCAGAAACTCGATCCACGAGGCGAACCCCTCGTTGAGCCACAGGTGCGTCCACCACTCCATGGTGACCAGGTTGCCGAACCACTGGTGCGCCAACTCGTGGGCCACGATAATGGCCACCCGCTGGCGGGTGCCGGCCGACGACTCCTCCGGGTCCACGAGAATCGCGGTCTCCCGGTAGGTCACCGCGCCCCAGTTCTCCATCGCCCCGGCGGCAAAATCCGGGATCGCCAGCAGGTCCATCTTGGGCAACGGGTAGGCGATGGCGAAGTACTCGTGGAAGAACGACAGCGTCCGGGCGGCCACGTCCAGCGCGAAACGCCCCTGCTCCCGCCTTCCCACCGGGGTATAGACCCGCACGGTCACACCTTCCGCCGTTTGCGTCTCGACGTAGTCGAACTCGCCGACGATGAACGCCAGCAGATACGTGGACATCACCGGGGTCTCGGCGAACCGCACGGTCTTGAGACCGTCGTCCCCGGTCTCGATGCCGCTCGGCGGCATGTTGGAGACCGCCACCCGGTCCTCCGGTACCACCAGCGTCACCTGGAACACGGCCTTTTGCGCCGGCTCGTCCCAGCACGGGAAGGCGCGCCGGGCGTCCGTGGCCTCGAACTGGGTCACGGCCATGATCCGCTCTTCGCCCTCCACGCGGTAGACGCTCCGGTAGAAGCCGTGCATCTTGTCGTTCAGTTGCCCGGTGAACTCGATGGCCAGCCGCGCCGCCCCCGGCTCCAACTCCTGGCCGAATACGAACGCGACGGTGTCCTCCTCCTCGTTCGCCTCGATGCGTTCGGGCTCAAGCGACTCCCCGTCCCGCTCCAGCACCACCGAGTGGAGCTCCAGCTCGGCAGCGTGCAGCACCACCCGGCGGGTGGCCGATTTCACCTCGACCTCCACCGATTCGCTACCGCTGAAGGTAAACCGCTCGAGGTCCGGCTTGAGGGTTATGTCATAACGTTTCGGGCACACGTCCCCGGGCAACAGCACCCGTTCCTGTTCAACCATTCGTGTTCTCCGTAAAATTCGACAAACTTGTAATCCGTCAAGGACGGCGCCCTTCGACTTCGTTCCGCTGACGCTCCACTACGCTCAGGACGAACGGTGGTGGAACGGTCCATTCTTCGTTCGTCCCGAGCCCTTCGACAGGCTCAGGACGGACGGAGGGAGGTCATTTCGATCTCCCTTCGTCCCGAGCCCTTCGACAAGCTTGGGACGGACGGAGGGAGGGAGGTCGTTTTGAGCTCCGTTCGTCCTGAGCCCTTCGACAAGCTCAGGACAGGCGTAGTGGAGCGCCAGCGGAACGAAGTCGAAGGGCGCCAACTACCGTCACACCGGCCAGCCGTGCTGCGACAGGTCGATGAGGTTGCCGTCCGGGTCCTGCACCCGGTACTCCGATTCGCGGTTGGGCGGCCGCTTCCGCACATCGTCGGCCGCGCCCATGCGATCCGACAAGGGCTTCACGGCCTGCACGTCCTCCACCTCGAAGCCGATGTGGTTGAGGCCGCTCTCCAGCGGATGTCCCTCCGACTGCTCTTCCGGACCCTTGGGGATGATGGCGAGGTTGACGTGCCCGTCCGAAAGGTAGGTGGCGGTGCCGATGCCCTTGACCACCTTGAGCCCGAAGACGTTGGTGTAGTACTCCACCAGCTTCTCCTTGTCGTCGGTGAGGATGGCGATGTGACGAATCCGAGCCATGTCGATCTCCTCGTTACGCGGTCATGAAAGGGGCGCCGGTGCTGCTTGCACCGACCCCTACAGGTGCTTCTTGAAGAAGTCCGTGGTCCGCTTCCAGGCGGTCTCGGCGGCTCCCTTGTCGTAGTTGCGGCTGTCGGCGTTGGCGAAGGCGTGCCCCGCGTTGGGGTAGATGAAGACCATATGGTCGCCCTTCAGCGTCTTGAGCTTCGCCTGGAACTCACGGACGTTGTCCACCTTGATGCCCCGGTCCGTCTCGCCGAAATGGCCCAGGATGGTGGCGCGCATCCGGCTGAGGTCGTCCTTGGGGTTGAAGCGGCCGTAATAGATCACCGACGCCTTGACCCCGAGATCGTTCTTGGCCATCTGGTAGGACCAGCCGCCGCCGAAACACCAGCCCACCGACGCGATGCGGTTCGCATCCACCTCGCCGTCGAGCCCCTTGAGGTAGGCCACCGCCTGCTTCAGGTTGGCGAAGGCCGACTCGGGGTCCTTGCGCACTCCCCCGGCCAGCTTGCGGGCCCCGTCCGGGGTCGTCGCCATCCCGCCGTTGTAGAGATCCACCGCCAGCGCCACGTAACCCAGTTCGGCGAAGCGCCGCGCGTTCTCCCGGATGTTGTCGTTCAGTCCCCACCACTCGTGGATCAGGATCAGCGCGGGACGCGCCTTCTTGTCCGCGGGTTTGGCGAGGTAGCCCTTGGCCTTGGCGTTGCCCTGGTCATAGGCCACGTCTCCGGAGGTGATCTTCATGGACTGCGCGTAGGCGGCGCCGGCCGCGACCTGGCACGCCAGCAGTGCGACCATCACCCAAAGGAATGCGTTCCGAGTTCTCATGTTCCTTCTCCCTTGCGCGGAGCGGAAGGCATCAACCCTCCGGCCCGTGTTTCCAGGCAACGTTGCCATTCACAATGACGCCTTCGACTCGGGTCGTGGCCTCGAACGGCGGCCCGGAAAGGACCACGACGTCGGCGTCCTTGCCTTGCTCCAGACTTCCTACCTGTCCGTCGATGCCCATGATCCGGGCGGAATTCACGGTCAGCGCCTTCAAGGCCTCGTCCGGACCGACCCCGTGGTCCACCGCCGTCATCCCCTGCATCCGGTGGTTCTGGATGGGGATCACCGGGTGATCGGTGGAGAAGGCCGTGAGCACGCCGTTCTCGATGAGTATCCGGGGCGAATCCAGGCTGCGCCCGGATTGCTCCAGGTTGCCGCGGGTCTTGAGCCAGGGCCCGTGCACGACGCCGACCCCTGCCCGTGACAGCTCCGCGGCCACCTTGTGCCCGTCGGTGCCGTGCTCGATGATCAGATCGAGGTCGAACTCCTGCGCGATCCGGATGGCCGTGATCATGTCATCGGCGCGGTGGGCGTGGGCCCGGAGGGGGATCTGCTTTCTCACTACCGGGACCATGGCCTCCAGCCGCAGGTTCCGCGGCCCCTTGCCGTTGGCGGCGTAGTGCTGGGCGCTGACCAGCCCCTCCCGCAGGATGGCGGCAATGCCCATGCGCGTCATGGGGCTCTTCTTGAGGGCGCCGTACACGCCCTTGGGGCGCTCGCCGAAGGCGATCTTCATGCCTACCGGCGCCCGCACCAGCATCTCTTCAACCGTCCGCCCCACCACCTTGACGGCCGCGGGCTGACCGCAGATGACATTGTAGCTTCCGGGCATGACGCCCACCGTGGTAACGCCGGCCATGAGCGCATCCCGGAAGGCGATGTCCTCGGGATTGATGGCATCCAGCGCGCGAAGGTGCGGGACCACCGGATCCCCCACTTCGTCCTCGTCGCTCTGGTTGGCCCCGACGCCATCCTGACACAGGCCGAGGTGGGTGTGGGCGTCGATCATCCCCGGAATGAGAACCTTGCCGCGCGCGTCCCAGACCTGGGCGTCCTCGGGCACTCCGACATCGGCTCCGACGGCTGCGATAGTCCGCCCGTCGGTCAACAGCGTTCCGTCCTGTATCACGCCGTCGGATGCGGTCATGATGCAGGCGCCGGTCAAAGCCAGCCGCATGGATTCCTCCTGTTCAGGGCGCGGGAAACGGTCTATCCGCTGCGTTCATGGACGAGGCGTCCGTCCACGTAGGTCCGGTCGACCTCGATGTCCCGTATCGCCGTGGGCGCCACGCCGAGAATGTCCTCCGAGAGGAGCGCCAGATCCGCCCTCTTGCCCTCCTCCAGCGAACCGGTCCGGCCTTCGTCGAACGACGTATAGGCGCAGTTGTAGGTGTAGATCCGGATGGCCTGCAACACGCTCACGCCCTCGTCGGCGTTGAGCACCTCGCCGCCCTCCTCGGGTCCGAAGCGGTGGTTCACCAGGATGTCGATGCCCTGCAACGGGTTGTACATGCCCACCGGCCAGTCGGAGCCGCCGGAGATGATCACGCCCCGGTCGGTCAGCGACTTGAAGGGAAACGCGTAGCGCGCCCGCTCGCCCCACTGGCCGTGGATTCCCTCGCTCCCGATGCTCTCCAGGATCGGCGGCTGCGTGTTCCAGATGACGCCCAGCTCCGCCATGCGGTCCATCACCCGCGGGTTCCAGAGGTAGGCGTGCTCGAGCCGGTGGCGCAGATCGTGGGCCGCCACCTGCTCGCGGCCGTGGGCGATGGCTTCCAGCGACCGGTGGATGCCGTGGTCGCCGTGGCAGATGAGCCCGGCCTGCCAGTCGCTGGCCTGGCACTGCGCCATGAAGTCGTTGATCACTTCCTGGGTGAGCCGGAAGCTGCCGAGTTTCTTCCCCGTGGGGTCGTTGCTGTAGGGCTCGAACAGGGCGGCGGTCTGGCCGATGACGCCGCCGTCGATGCCGACCTGAAGCGCCCCGAGCTTGAGCCACTCGGTGCCGAAGTTGGTGGCGAACCCGGTCTCGAAGATCTTCCCGGCGGCGCCTTCGAGGTCCCAACCTTCGCCGTGCACCGGATACGGTCCCATGACCACGCCCAGGCTCGGCGCCGCCTGGCGGTGCAACCGCTGCCACGCCACTGTGTCCATGCGGTTGCGGATGGCCGCCTCGAACGCCGTGGTGACGCCGTAGCGGTTGAGTTCGCCGGCCATCCAGCTATATCCGTCCATCAACTGGTTCACGTCCCACTTGGGCAGGGTCGGCATGATGAACACGGTGCGGGTGTTGTCCCACATGGGGCCCAGGGGACGGTCCTGGTCGTCCCGTTCCATGGGGCCGCCGGGGGGGTCCGGGGTATCGTCCTGGACGCCCATTCGCCGCAACCCCATGGTGTTGAAGGTCCACCCCATGGATTCCCGGTTGGAGATGCCCACCGGGTGGTCGGGCGACACCGGATCGAGGTCGAAACGATTGGGATTGCGCCGGTCGGTAAGCCGCGTCGCCTGAAAGCCCCGGCCCAGGATCCAGTCGCCCGGCTTCACCCGCGCGGCCCGCTCCTCGATCGCGGCCACGATGTCCGCGATGGACGGACAGGCGGCGTAGGTGCAGTCCACCCAATGGCGCTGGGGGCCGTTGGTCATGTGGATGTGGTTGTCGATGAAACCGGGGGTCAGGGCGCGCCCCTTGAGATCCACCACCTCGGTGTCGCGTCCGACGGTCTGCTCGACGTAGGCGCGGTCGCCCACCCGCAGGATGTTCCCGCCGCGCACCGCCAGCGCCTCCGCCACCTCGTCGCGCGGGTTGACCGTCACGATGGGCCCGCCGACAAAGACGATGTCGGCCGTGGAAACCGATGTCGACACGTTGGATTCTGCCATGAAACACCCCCCGGATAGGCGTGAAAGGCCCTACGCCAAGCCTGAATCGACAATAACCGCTCCCCGGTGTATGCGCAAGCTGACGGGGCCGGCAAATGGCTCGCAAGGCAGGGGCGACCGGCCGGTCGCCCCTGCGGGACATGACTGCGCGCAAGGCGAACGCACCCCGCGCACCTACTGCCGCCGCGCGGCTTCGATGTTATTCCGGTGATACATGAAATAGATCGGTTAACGCCTTGTGGGATCGAAGAAATCCCTCAGCCCGTCGCCGAGTATGTTGAATCCCAGGATGAGGAGCGTGATGGCCATTCCGGGGAAGAAGGCGGCCCAGGGGGCGCGTTCGACGTAGCCGTAGGCGCCGGTCAGCATGGCGCCCCAGGAAGGCGCGGGAGGCGGGTGGCCCACGCCGAGGAAGCTCAGGGAGGACTCCGCGAGGATGGCGTAAGAGAAGGACAGGGCGAACTGCACCAGCAGCGGCGCGACCACGTTGGGCATGATGTGGCTGCGGATGATGCGGGGGTGGGAGCCGCCGAGGACCTGGGCGGCCTCCACGAACGGTTGCGCCTTGATCGCCAGGGTTGCCCCGCGCGCGACCCGGGCGAAGTGCGGCGCCTGCACCACGCACAGCGCGATGATGACCGGCACCGACGGCGGCATCCCCCCACCCGTGAGGAACGCGGCTACCGCGACGGCCAGCAGGATCGTCGGGAAGGCGAAGACGAGGTCGATGAGCATGGTGACCCCGCGGTCCAGCAGGCCGCCGAAATAGCCCCCGAGCACGCCGATGAACATTCCCACCACCGCGGCGCCCGTGGCCGACAGCACTCCCACGACGAAGGCGATCCGGGCGCCATAGATGACCCTGCTGAGCACGTCCCGTCCGAACTCGTCGGTGCCGAACCAGTGAGCGATGTCCGGTCCGGTCAGCCGCGACCCGGCACCCATGTCGAGCGGGTCATAGGGTGCCAGCACATCGGCGAACAGCGCCGCCAGAAGGTACATGACGATAACCGCCGCGCCCACCACGGCCGGCCGGTGGCGGACGAACCGGCGCCACGCCCGCCCCGGCCCTTCCCGGCGGGGCGCGGTCGGCTGCCACGGATCAGTGGTGTTCGTGGCTTCCGCCATGGGGTCAGTACCCTCTCCCTACCGGCCTCGTCTTTACACGCGGGGTCATGGCATTCCCTAATCGTACCGCACGCGCGGATCCAGCAGCCCGTAGCCGAGGTCCGCCAGCGTATTGATGATCACGTAACTGCCGGCGATGACGATCATGGTGGCCTGAAGCACCGGATAGTCGCGGCTGAGCACGGCCTCCACCGCATACTGGCCGATGCCCGGGATGGCGAAGATCTGCTCGATGATGAGCGAGCCGCCCAGCAGCTTGCCGGTTTCGGTGCCGATCAACGTCAGCACGGGGATGAAGGCGTTCTTGAGCGCGTGTCGGGAGAACACCCGGGCCTCGCGTACTCCCTTGGCGCGCGCCGTCCGGATGTAGTCATGGCCGAGCACGTCCAGCATGGCGGAACGCGCCATCCGCATCACCGCCGCCGCCATGGTCGTGCCCAGGGCGAGGGATGGCAGCATCAGCGAGCGCGTGCTCTCGATGGGATCTTCGAACAAGGATATGTAGCCGACGGAAGGAAGGATGTTGAGGTAAACGGCAAAGACCAGCACCAGCAGCGTGGCCAGCCAGAAATGGGGCATCGCCAACCCGAGGATCCCGGTGGTGGTGACCAGGCCGTCGATCTTCCCGTTGGGATATCGCGAGGCGATGACCCCCAGGGTCACCCCGAAGACAACGCTCCACGTCCCCGCCATGAACGACAGGTGCAAGGTCACCGGGAGGCGCGCGAAGATCTCGTCCGCGATGGGGTATCCGGAGACGATGGAGCGTCCGAAATCGAGCTGCAACACGCGCCCGATCCATTCCACGTACTGGACCACGATCGGGCGGTCCAGACCCCAGAGCGCGCGGATCTCTTCGATGCGCCCGGAGCTCATGTACAGGCCGTAGATGAAGTCCACGGCGTCGCCGGGCACCAGGCGGATCATGTAGAACACCACCACCGAGATCCCGAACTGCACCAGCAGCAGGGAAATCAGCTTCTGCGCGATGTATCGACTCACCGGAACCCCGTCTCTACGCGCAAGAGATGCGCAGGTTTACGGAGGGACGCCGTGACGGCCGGAACACCGGACGGCCGGCCCCCGACAAGCCCTCGCGTCGGGAACCAGCCGCCGGCACGTATCCTGCTTCCCTACTTGTCCAGCCATACCTCGCGGAACGAGTACTGGCTGGCGTTGGGAAAGGCGGTGTAACCCTTGACATAGTTGCGCATCGCCTGGAAACGGTCGAAGGCCACCAGGAACACCCAGGGCTGCTGTTCGGCCAGACGCTTCATCGCGACCCGGTAGGCTGCCTTGCGGTCCGGGATGGTGGTGGCCACCACGCCCTTGGCAAGCAGCTTGTCGAATTCCGGGTCACAGAACCGGCTGTTGTTGTAGCTGCCCTTGCAGGTGAACAGCGGCGACAAGGCGCCGTCGGGGTCGACGAAGTCCGAGCCCCACCAACGGATCGGATACATATGGAAGTTGCCCGTCCGCCAGTTGCGTTGGGAGGTGGCGCTGTCCGAGGCCTTGATCTCGACCCGGATGCCGACTTTCTTGAGCTCGGATTGCACGACCGCGGCGAACGGCGCGTGGTAGGAGGTGGTGCCGATGTCGATGGTGACATCGAACCCGTCGGGGTAACCGGCCTCCGCCAGCAGCTTCTTCGCCTTCTCGCGATCGAGGCTGTAGTACTTGTCGTCATTTCCCGCCCAGTAGGGTGGAATCAACGGCGGCCCCCAGAGCGGCTGCGCAAATCCGTCGAAGCCCTTCTCCACCATCTCGTTGCGGTCGATGGCGTAGGCCAGCGCCTGGCGCACGCGCACGTCGTTCAGCGGCTTCTTGCTGACGTTGAGGGAGATGTTGACAAAGCTGATGTTGGGCCCGCCGGTCACATTGATCTTGGAGTCGCGCTTGAGGGCGTTGACGTCCTTGGGCGGCAGCGGCTCGATGTAGTCCACCTGGCCCGCCCGCAGCGCGTTGGTGCGCGCGGTCTGATCGACGAGGGGAATGAAGTGGAGCTCGTCCAGCAACGGCACCGACTTGTCGTAGTAGTTGGGGTTCTTGACCAGCACCAGGCGCCGGCCCTTGATTTGCTCCTTGAACATGTAGGGGCCGGTCCCCATCATGCCGTCCTTCAGGCCCACGGGCATCGGCTTGACCGCCTCCTTGGCCACCATGGCCATGGCCGGCAGCGACAGGTTCGTCACGATGGCCGCGTCGGGCCGCTTCAGTTTCAGCACCAGCTTGTACTTGGAGGGGGTCTCGATGGAGTCGATGGAAGCGATGGTGCTGGCGTAACCCGCGGGGACGTTGGGATCCAGAATGCGCTTCAGCGAGTATGCCGCATCCGCCGAGGTGAACTCCCGTCCGTTGTGGAACTTCACGCCCTCACGCAGGGTGAACTCGAGCTCGGTCGGCGACTTGAACTCCCATTTCGTCGCCAGGTCCGGCCTGGGCTGGATGTCGGTGCCGGCGCGCACCAGCCCCGAGTAGACGTTCTGCATGATGTTGATGTCCCAGCCCACGCGCGTGGTGTGAGGATCGAGGTCGTTCACGTCACGCTCGCCGCCCAGGCGCAGGATGCCGCCGGATTTCGCCGCCGAGGCCTGGGCCGCGAAGACGCAGAAAATGACCAGGACCGCGCCGATGGCAAGTGCCAAAGACCACCGCTTCGGCGAGGAATCAGAACAGCCCAACCTTCGAATCAGGTTCGCCCGTTTCATCGTGGTTTCCTCCTTGGCGGCTTCCACCGACTATCCAAGGCACCGGGTGGAACCCCCGCCTGTTACGTCGGCGCCTTCCGGCGCTGGCTCGAACCGACCGTTCGGGTATCCCGTCTCGGACGCGATACTCGCACAGGCTTCCGCGGAGTGTCAAGGTTGCACGGGTGAGCCCAACGATGTATGGGCGGGGATGTCTGGTGCGCAGGCGTAGCGATGAGACGCCCGTCGGAACTCACGGCAGGGGCCCTGTCGGAGGGAGGAGACTCATGGCCAGCAGCACGTGGCGAGATGCGAATCTCGTGTTCGTCAACGGACGCGTGATCACGGTGAACCAGCGGGACGACGTCGCCGAGGCGGTGGCGGTGGCGGGGAACCGCATCGTCCGGGTGGGCTCCAACGAGTCCGTCAAGGCGCTGGCGGGCAACGGAACCCGGGTGGTGGACCTGGGCGGACGCGCCCTGACCCCGGGGTTCGTGGAAAACCACATGCACATCATCAACGCGGTGGAGGACCGGAAGTGGGTCAATGTGACCCCCGAGGTCGCCTCCTCCATGGACGAGATCGCCGCGGCGGTGAAGAAGCGCGTGGACGAGACCCCCGCCGGCGAGTTGATCGTGGGCTGGGGCTTCGACCACCACCGGCTGCCGGAGCGGCGCTACCCCACGCGCCGCGACCTCGACCCGGTCTCCCCCAACCACCCGGTGCTGCTGCGCCAGCGCGAGTCCATGAGCTGGACCGCCAATACCGCGGCCCTGCGCCGCATGGGCATCGAGGACGACACCCCGGATCCCCCGGGCGGACCCATGCTCCGGGACGATCAGGGGGCGCCGTTGGGGCCCATGTGGGACAACTGCCGGGTGGTGTACATCTTCCCCACCATCACACCCCCGACCCTGGAAGAGCTCGCGGAGGGATACGGGTGGGCGTGCCAATACCTCAACGGGCTCGGGGTCACCAGCGTGGACGAGGCGTCGATCCGGAACGAACAGGAGACCCACGCGTGGCAGCTCCTGCGCGCCCGGGGCGGGCTCACGGCCCGGATCTACCTAAACATCTATCCGGTCTACGGCACCCAGTGGGACGTGGAGACGGCGGCCTACCAGATCTTCCGCTCCGGCATGCGCACCGGCTTCGGCGACGACTGGCTCCGTCTCGGGCCCGCGGTCATCGGCATCGACGGCGGCGTGCAGGGACAGACCGCGGCGCTCTTCGAGCCCTATTCCAACGACCCCGAAGGAAAGTTTCGCGGCAGTTTTCGCTGCTCACAGGAAATGGCGGACGAGTTCTGCCTCGAGGCCCACAAGGCCGGCTTCCAGATCGCCGCCATCCCCCACGGCGACCACGGCATCACCGTCACCCTGGACGCCATCGAAAAGGCCCAGCGCGCCTTTCCGCGGCCGGATGCGCGCCACCGCCTGGAGCACGCCTACCTGTGGAACGCCGAGTGTCTCGACCGGGCCGCCGGCCTCGGCGTCATCTACAACGCCCAGCCGCCGATCCTGGAGGTGCTGGGCGAGGCCTGCACCCTGGAGCCCTGGGGCGCGGAGCGCTCGCGGTACGCCTTTCCCATGAAGTCGCTGCTGAACCGCGGGGTGATCTCCTCGGGCGGCTCCGACATGCCCATCGTCACCGCGAACCCCATGGTGGGCATCGACTGCCTGGTGAGCCGGCGCCTCGACCCGGGCCCCGGCGGCACCGTGCTGAATCCCGACGAACGCCTGACCGTCATGGAGGCGCTGCGGATCTACACCTACAACGGCGCCTATGCGCACTTTGAGGAGACCGCCAAGGGCTCCATCGAGGAAGGGAAGCTGGCCGACCTGGCCGTGCTCTCCCGGGACATCCTGACGGCGCCGGCGGAGGAGATCCGGCACATCGACGTGGACATGACCGTGGTGGACGGGAACGTGGTGCACGAAGCCGGGTAGCGCTGACTTGGGAAACGATGGCGTCCTTCGACTTCGCTACGCTAACGCTCCGCTACGCTCAGGACGAACGGCTTTGGACGTATCCTTCGTTCGTCCCAAGCCCCTCGTCAAGCCGCCTGAGCTTGTCGAAGGGCTCAGGACGAACGGGATCAGGCCGTCCCTACAACCGTTCGTCCTGAGCGTAGCGTTAACGAAGCGAAGTCGAAGGACGCAATCCAACCGTTCGTCCTGAGCGTAGCGAAGCGAAGTCGAAGGACGCCAGTTCGGACGCAATGGGGATACCGATGGACAATCTTCAGAAAAAGGTGTTGGCCGAGATCCGCGAGGAAGAGTTGGTCACCATGGCCATGGACATGGTGAGCATTTTCAGTCCGCCGGGTGCGGAGGCACCCGCCGGCGACTATCTCGCCGGGCGCCTGGCGGAGCTGGGCATGCGCGTCCAGCTTCAGGAGGTGGAACCCGGACGCAACAACGTGGTGGGCCGGCTGCGCGGCAGCAAGGGCTCGCCCACGCTGCTCTTCAGCGGACACTTCGACACCAGCACCACCGGACGCGAGGCCGAGGCGTGGGGCAGCGGCTATACCCCCGACATCGTGGGCGGCGGGGTGGCCAACGCCACCACCGCCGACGGGTGGATCCACGGCCTCGGCGCCAGCAACATGAAGGGTGCGTTCGCCGCCTACTGGGGCGCGGTGCGGGCGCTTCAGCGGGCCGGCGTGGAGCTGGCCGGCGACATCCTCGTGACCGGCGTGGTGGGCGAGACCGAAAAGGCGCCGGTGGACCAGTACCAGGGGGCGGAGTTCCGCGGCGGCAAGGTGGGCTCGCGTTTCCTGGTGACCCACGGCGTCGCCGCCGACTACGCCGTCATCGGCGAGCCCACCGGCATGCGCCTGCAGATCGGCGAAACCGGCTACTGCTTCGTCAAGATAACCGTCTACGGCAGGTCCCAGCACACCTGGTCCAAGGAGCACGGCATCGACCCCATCGAGAAGATGATGCGGGTGTTTGCCGCCCTCCAGGCGTGGGAGCCCACGTTCCGGGAACGCCATCCGCATCCCTTCATGGAAGCCCGCATCGGCATCGGCGCGATCCAGGGCGGACATCCCTACAAGCCCTCCAAATGCCCGGCGCCCTTCTGCAACCTGTACGTGGACGTGCGCGTGGTGCCGGGACAAAGCTTCCTGGAAGTGAAGCAGGAGATCGAGGCGGTGCTGGACGGGCTCAAGGCCGACGATCCCGAGCTGCAAACGGACGTGGAGCTGTACCTCACGGGCAACGGCTTCGAGCTCGAGCGCGACGAACCGCTGGTCCAGGCCATGGAGCGCGCCCACCAGGACGTCTACGGCGAGCCCGTCCCGTTTGCCGCGCCCAACCGCTATGCCGTCTCCAGCGACGCCGGCCCGATGTTCGAGTACGGCATCCGCGGCCTGACCTACGGCCCCGGGGGCATCTCCACCGGCGGCCAGTTCGCCAACTACGACCCGGCTCATCAACACAGCGAGGTGCTCAAGATCGAGCACCTGGTCAAGGCCGCGGGCGTGTATGCCCTGGCGGCCATGGAATTGTGCGGCACGGCGTCGTAGCACGGCGTGTCGGAGACCTCGTCGGAGGAACGGAACATGGAACCCCTCATCGGGTATTCGGCCCTGATCGAGCGCCCTCCCCTGCGCTGGCCC
>Ga0209544_1002872_pt1 | contig 14350 bp, 16 predicted proteins | sample MesohylPK_FD_187297 | JGI IMG/M metagenome (GOLD analysis project Ga0209544, IMG submission 187297) | Host-associated microbial community of the marine sponge Aplysina aerophoba from Gulf of Piran - sponge mesohyl, lysed by proteinase K... | ecosystem: Host-associated > Porifera > Sponge >...
GACACCACCAGCATCTACATCCATGCCGACCTCGCCCTGAAAGAACGCGCGCTCGCGAGGGTCGCTCCCGCCAGCGTCCATGCCGGTCGCTATCGGCCCACCGACTCGCTCCTCGACTTCCTCGAAGGGCTGTGATTATGCCGATATTCCTTGGGCGCCGATGGCTGCCGTCGCGGCATCGGCGCCCAACCTCGACATAATCCAGACATCGGCATAGTGGACATTATGCCGACATCGGCATAATGCCCACAAGGTGCGAGACGGGAAGTCTGTGCGCTTCCCGTACGAGCGACTCTGGACGGAGTACGGGCTCACGCGCCTTGCCGCGCGAACGGCGCGCCATCCGTGGGCGAAGGCATGATCTCGTCCGAGAGCCGGATGCGTTATGTTGTGATCTCGGTTATGTGGCGAAGTGGTCCCAACCGGCTGAAAAGCCGCATGGCAGCGAACAACTTCACAACATAAACTGAATCTGGCAAGGTGGGTCTCCTTTTCAAGGAGGTTCACGCCATGTTCGAGACGCTTTTCACGCGCCCTGCTGTTCTTCGCCGTCACAAAGAAGGTCCTCTCGCCGTAGAACGGGCCAGGTATCTAACCGATCTGGCTGCAAAATCTGTCGCACGGACCACACTCTTGAGACGAGCTTCGTGTTGTCGGCGCGTAGCCGTCGAGCTTCAGCAATGGCCTTCCGACCGGTGCTTCGACAAAGACGAGGTCGAGGAGATGGCTTCCCGATACACTGCGGCCGGCCCGACCTCGTCAAACACGCGGCAGTACGCCAAGGAATTCTTCCGGTCTGTGACGACCGATTTCTTACGAAGTCTCGGCCGCCTGCGTTCCACTCATACGTCCTTGCCGGATCGGTACGACGCGATGTTGTGCGAATTCATCACCCTGCAGCAGGAGGGCAAGTGGCTGTCCGAAGTCACCCGCCGGACAGCACGATGGCAGCTCACGGTTTTTCTCGACCATCTTGAGCGACGCGGCATGGCGCTTGAGGATGTCGGAGCAACCGATATCGACGCGTTTTACGCCCACATGGCTTTGCGGTGGGGCCGGAACTCACTGCACCGTTCCGCCACGGTTGTCCGCGCGTGGTTCAGATACTGCGAGACCAGAGGCCACGCACGGCCCGGCCTCGCCGCCACCATCCTGTTGCCGCGCATCTATCGGGACGAGGCGCTTCCGATGGGTCCGACATGGGACACCGTTGGACGCATCCTCGCGAACACCAGTGGCGATGATCCGGTGTCGATCAGAAGCCACGCGATCATCCTGCTGCTGGCGGTGTACGGATTACGCTCGGGCGAGGTGCGGCATTTGCGCCTCAACGATATCGACTGGTTGCACAATCGGATCCGTTTCATCAGGTCCAAAAGCCGGCGCCGGGAGGAGGCCCCACTTGAGGCTCGCGTCGGCAATGCCATCGCCCGCTACCTGTGCGAGGTCAGGCCCCAGACGTCAAGCCGGTTCGTGTTCCTGAGGTTGCGCGCTCCATACAAGCCCCTATCAGTGGGCGGGCTCTACCACGTCGTTACGAAGTACTTTCCCGAACACGAGCGGCCAAGAAAAGGCTGCGGGCCGCATGGTCTGCGGCACGCCTGTGCCCGACATCTCCTCGAGTCGGGCAAGAGCTTCAAGGAAGTCGGAGATCATCTCGGGCATCGTAGTCCCGATACGACCCGGATCTACGCAAAGGTCAACCTGAGCATGCTACGTCAAGTCGCCTCTGACGATCTCGGAGGTCTGGCATGACGATGACACTGATCGAGGCCATTGATGCCTACATCACCTTGAGACGCTCCCTCGGGGCGGTCTTCTCCGCGGATACACGCGTTCTTCGTTCTTTCGGCCGCGCGTTCGGCGACACTCCGCTAGACGGTATCGATCGCCAAGCCATCCATGACTTCTGTCGCGGCAACGGGCCGCCGACGCGGTGGTGGGAGCGGAAGGATACCGCTCTGCGCGGCTTCTTCGCCTATCTCGTGACCCGCGGACAGCTTGCAGCCTGTCCACTGCCGGAGCAGAGGCCCCGCGTCGTGCGTTCTTTCCAGCCTCACATCTATTCGCCGGACGAGCTGCAGCGCCTCCTTGACGCAACAGCGATTCTGGAGGATAGCCGCTTCCCCCTCCAGCGCAAGACCTTCAAGACACTACTACTGCTCTTGTACGGGGCAGGGCTTCGCCCAAGCGAGGGGGTGCGCTTGCGGTGCCGTGACGTGGACCTCCGCGAGCGCGTTCTCACCGTCAGCGATACCAAGTTCTTCAAGTCACGGCTGGTCCCTATCGGTGCCGCGCTTGCCGCGGCGCTTTCGACATACTACCAGGAACGCCAGCATCTGCCGATGCCGACCAAGGCGCGTTCCATCTTCTTCGCTTCGCACACGGGCGCCGCGATCCGGCTTGGCAGGCTCGAAAGCGTATTCGCCCGACTTCGTGAGGAAGCGGGTTTGCGAAGCCCCCCGGGTGCGCGTTGGCAACCGCGCCTTCATGACCTGCGTCACACATTTGCCGTCAACAGGCTGGTCGCCTGGTACCGCGAAGGCGCGGATGTTCAATCCTGCCTGCCGTTTCTCTCGACCTACCTGGGTCATGCCAACATCTCCGGGACACAGGCCTACCTGACCATGACCCCTGAACTCCTCACCGAGGCGTCGAAATGCTTCGCGCGTTACGCCATCGTCATAGAAGAAAACAATGACAATGACTGATCACTTGATGGGACCCTTCGTCCGCAGGTTCCTTCTCGATGACCTGGTTGCGGACCGCAACCTCAGCCCCAATACTCAGAAAAGTTATCGCGACACCATTCGCTTGCTGTTCAGCTATGTTGCTGAACACCACAAGACCGATCCGGTTCGGATCATGGTCGAGCAGATCGACGCGGCCGTCGTCCGGAGCTTTCTCGCCCACCTCGAAAAAGAAAGGGGCAACGTGACCTCGACACGCAATCAGCGTCTCGCGGCGCTGCATTCGTTATTCCGGTTCATCGGCCGTCAGGTTCCGGAACTTGTCGATCATGCGGCCCAGATCCACGCGATCCCGCTGCGGCGCACCGCCGTTCCGGCCATGCCGTATCTCGAAAAGCGCGAAATCGATGCCATGCTCGCGGTTCCCGACCGCGCGCGCTCGCAGGGGCGCCGTGACTACGCGCTGCTCCTGTTCCTCTACAACAGCGGCGCGCGGGCATCCGAGGCGGCCGGGATCAAGGTGGTCGATCTCACGCCCACCAACCAGTGCGTCCGCCTCGACGGAAAGGGACGGAAAACCCGCACCTGTCCGCTTTGGTCGCGCACCGTCGAAGTCCTTCTCGACCAGCTCGGTTCTCGGATCGACGGTCCCCGCGAAGCGCCTGTCTTCCTCAACGTCCACAATAAGCCGATCACCCGATATGGCATTCATGACCTCGTCGCTCGAACGGCCGCAAAAGCCGCTGAAACCGTGCCGTCCCTGCGGGACAAGCGGGTCAGTCCTCACACCATCCGCCATACCACGGCAGTGCATCTCCTCCGCGCCGGTGTCGATATCAACACGATCCGCGCATGGCTGGGACACGTCTCCCTCGAGACAACCAATCGCTACGCCGAGGTGGACCTGGAAATGAAGGCAAAGGCGTTACAGACATGCGCCGTCTCGGGTTCGGATCCGCTGCCGGAACAGACGCCAAACTGGCACGCGAACAGTGAATTGCTGTCCTTTCTCGCGGCCCTGTAGGCTTCTCGCATTATGTGGCGAACCTCGCCGCCGTCCTCCAGCTCCGATGGGAGATGTCGTGGACTTCGCCACATAATCGAGATCACAACATAACGCATCTTATGTGTTCGACAACATAAGATGCGGGAGATCCGCATGTCCGGTTCGATGAGCGGCGACTGGAAACGGAGCCACGGCGGGGAGTGAGGCACCGGCACTTGGCGAAAGCCGCCGGGAACAGCTACCCCCTTCCGCCTACCGCCACCGCGCCAGTCGTCGACTCTACCCGGTATTCAGCGTTGCGGCAGTCGGGCAAGCACCGTCGAACAGCGAGCCGGTCCGGTGCGGGCGCCCTCCCTGCGCAGGAGCATCGACCGGTGCTGGCTGTCGACAACGCCAGTCCGGTTGGCCCGCTCCCATGTCCATACCGGCTTCACCGAACGCTTACGTCCGCGGAGGGCTAGAATAGTCCGCTACAGTCGGATTGCGAATTGTGCACGGAAATGCACACGGTCTCTGTGGATAGCTCCGTAAACGAATGAAAATAAACGGGTTGGTGTTCAGCCCAAGGTTTCACCACGAACGTCACGTCCGTCGCGTTGCGCAGAAGGACCCGCGGCGGGTGGCAGGGCGATCGCCGACTTGGTCGCCTTCGCCTTCTCGGATCCCGCGGGTTTCCCCTGCAGTACGTCGGTCAGGTGCGTGCTCAGGCACGGGTACTTAACCTGCCCGATCGCGTCGCCCCCGGGAGCGCTTGAGGCTCGGCCGCCCGGGCGGTCGCACGCGGCGGGGAGACGACTTCAGGCCTGTTCGGGCGGGACCGACCAGCAGCCGTCGCACTCCGGCCGCACCCAACCCACGTCATCCCCGTCGCGCAGAGCGCCACGACCCCCGCACCGGATGCAGACCTTCGCGCTGTGAGCCCGGAAGAAGCGGACGAGGCCGGGCAGGAACGGATCACAGGCGCGGACGTGGATCACCAGCCGGCCGTAACGCTCCTTGACCTGCGTGACCCGCAGCGGGGCGGCTTGGCCCTCGCACTGCAGTGGCCGCAGCAACGTGAAGGCGGCGCGCAGCAACGCATTCCAGCCGGCGTGCTCAATGGTCCAGATCGGGAGCCCATGCTCCTCGCCGACGAGCGTGCGCGGCCAGCCGACATGCTCGGCCGGCCGGTAGCAACGCGTCCATCAGGGCCGCCAAGTCCTCGTCGCCGACGACGTCCTCGACGACCGGTAGCGTGCGCACGCCGCCGAACAACAACGCACGGCGGACCGCGACGCGCTCGCGTTCGACGTCGCGGTCGCGGCGCCAGCGCGGGCGCGGGAGGAGCGCGTCGGCCGGCGCGCGACAGGCCGCGCAGCGCGTCGTCGGAAACGTGTGGCCGGCGACATGCACCGGATCGCCAGGACCGCCGCAGCGGTCGCAGGTCTGCGCGCCCAGGGCGCGCACGGCGGCGACCACCCCGGCGAGGAACGGGGGAGTCCGGGGCTCGAGACAAAGCTGGCCGCTCGCGTCAAGGACAAGCCCGTCAAAAGAGAGCCCGCCGGCGTCGCGCGCGACGTCGATCGCCGTCTCGACAATCGGGCACCACCCGGGCCGGGTGGCGAGCGAGTTGGTAGGCAAGAACACCAAGCCCATTATCCCAGCACGCCCGCCCAGCGCCGTAAGCGCACTACGGTTCTGTACCCCGGCGTCAAATGGGCAGCAGGCTTGCGACGATCCGGCGCACGACCACCGCGAAGCCGTGCGCAACCGAACGGGTCGGAGACCACGTCGCCGATGCCGATGGTCGGATGCAGGGAAGGTCGGTCGATGAGCGCGCCGGCTGGCATCGGCGATTCGCCAGGTGAATCGAACTGGGTTTCGGCGACGGCGACTGGCTGGCCCTCACGCTGCACCACGACGTGCGTCAACGAGGCACGCCCTCGACCTGGCGCCGGCGGACGCCGCCAGTTCTCCGGCCGCGCCCTGGCGCTGTTGCGCGACGGCGACGTGCAGTATGACGACGTCAGGGAACTGAGCACGGGAGACGCCGCCGGCAACCCGCCCCACTCCGGCCGGAGCGTACGCCCGGTCGGTGATGGGCCGATGGTCGAGCTGGGGCTGGGCCATCAGGCGATGAACCGATCTCGGTCCGGCTCACCATCGGCAGGTTCACGCTTGGGCGTTCTGGAGGCGGTCACGAATCTCCTCAAGGAATTCGGAAGGTCCGTTTCGAAAGCGGCGACCGTATCGATTCTCCGTCCAGCCGGAGTAGGTCAGGTGGACTTCATCCCTGGCCCGGCTGAGTCCGACGTAGAACAGTCGGCGTTGTTCGCGCTTTCGTTGCTCGCGCGCATCCCACCGAGGGATTCTGCCCTGTTCCATGCCCATCATGATGACGACCCTGAATTCCTGCCCCTTCGCGCTGTGGAGCGTGATGAGATTCAAGTGATCCGGCGAGCCGCCCTGCCCACCGAAGAGTGCCACGGTCCAGTCCCCGATGGCGCCGTCGACTTCGGAGGCTGCGGCGACTGTCGCGAGCACGTCCCGCTCGTCGCGCAGCATCCTGTCCGCATCGAGGATTGGGTCAAGACACCCGTCCTGAAAAGCCAAAAGCCAGTCGCGAAGCGCCAAATCGCGATTCCGATGGGAAAGAAGGAAGCGAAGCAAGCGCACCTTTTGCTCATGCCATCGAGGATCGGAGGACGCGCGGACTCTCATAAGGGATGCCCATGTGGCAAGCAGCGAAGACAATCGCGGAACTCCAGTCCGCCAGCCACCACCGCACCACGCGGCGCAGTCCTCCAACCACCGCGTCAAGGGCGTCTTCGGGTACGGAGCACCTTTGTCCATCCTCATAATGGGAAAGCCGTGGTCGTGCGCCGTTCGGGCGACCACGTCGCCGTCGTTCTTGTCGACGTACAACACAGCGATGTCGCCCAGCCGCAAGCGCTGCACTCGCTCTAGCGCGGTAGGAATCAAGCGCTGGCAGATGTACCGCGCCTGATCTTCAAGACCCCGCGGCAGTTCGTGGAAGTCAACCGTACCCACGCCAGCTCCACGTGCTTCGTACCCGCGTGCCTCCCCAAGCGCGATTTCGGAGGCCCGGACAATAGTGGGACCACTTCGGTAGTTGAATGGCAGGCGTATGGACTCGACACGGGGAGAATCGGCTAGGTCGTGAAGGAGCTCTGGCCGGGCTCCAGTGAAGCCGTAGATCGACTGATCAGGATCGCCAACGGCGAATAGACGCGAACCAGCGCGCAAACACAAGTTTGCCACGATCCGATGCAAGGGAACACCTAGGTCTTGGTATTCGTCGACCATGACTACAGGGAACTTCGCGCGAAGGGCCCGGCGCACCCAGCGATGGGACTCGATCAACCTCTGCCCTAGCAACACCATGTCGTCGAAGTCGATCATCCCACGTCCCCGCAACAAGCGCTCGTATCTGGTAACAAGCGCAGCGAGCTGCTCGTCGTCCTGCCACTCGGCCGCGTGCCGGTCGAGGTGCGTGCGCCGGTACTCCTCGGAAAGGGTGCGCCAGCGCCACGGCGGCTCGTCGGCACTGATTTCGATGGCGACTGCCCGCGCGAACAGAGCTTCCTGTTCGCTCGGCAAGGCCACCCGGAACTCTTGTGGAAGGGCGAGTCGGGCCAGCCGGGCGTAGGGAACAACCACTCTCTTCAAGCAGAACGAGTGAACGGTTCCGATAAATACGTGCTCGGACTCGTGGACGCCCAGGCGTTCGAGCCTGTTTCTCAGTTCACGAGCGCATTCCGCGTTGTACGTGATGCAGGCCAAGCCGCGAGGTTCTCGGATGGTCTCGATTAGCAGTTTCGCGATCTTGACGGTAAGCGTCTTAGTCTTACCACTGCCCGGACCTGCGAGAACCACACAGTGGCGATCCGCGTTATAGGCTTGCCACTGGCCGGGATTGCCACGAAGCTCCTCCACGGCGCGCCAGTAGGCGGGTGACGGCCTAGCGACAGCGTGTGCGGACATATGTAACAGCGTCTCTCATATAGACCGGCCAGGATCCAGCGGCGAGTCGAGTGGACAAGCGCTGCGCGAAACGGCCCTTGCCGATCGCGGTGACGTCCTTCAGGAGGCGAACCGGTTCTACGGTACGGGGATTGGCTTGCCAAGTCCGTGCTCTGGTCGTGGCGGTGTTGCCGGGAGCTAGCTCAGCGAGGGTCTGACAGATCGCATCGTGTGCGCCGCTTCGAAACAGGTCAATCTCGCAGGTGTGGTCGCCTACGAAGAAACCGTGGTCTCTGGCCATTGCCAGTCGCTGCGAGTTCGTTCGCTCCGCGACAGCGGCCGGCTCAACGACGGCCTGCAGCAACTGCAAGATCCGCGCCTCGCCTCGCCTTCCGTCGTCGTCCGTGGGATCCCCGTCAGTGACGACAGCAACGGGGAGGCGGAGCCCTCGCTCACTGAGCAGTTCCACGTACGGAAGGAAATTGGTGCCTGCGACGGAGCATACGGAAATCCCCAACTCGTCGAAGTCGATACCATTGGCCTTAGCGAGAGCAGGGAGCAGGAACCGCTCGGCTTCGCCTTCGACCAGGAGTACGCCTTTGGCGAAGAGCATCTCTCCACGAGTCACGTCCAGGTATCGCTCCAGGTCAGCGACCGCCGCCGGTTCGAAGTCGAGGTTGGCCGTGGTGACGCCTTCGGTGCTCCGGCCGTCGGGCGTCTTGCGCAGCAGTACAAGTGAATTCAGCGGCGCGACGCTGACGATGTGTGGAGAGTGAGTGGTGAGGATGACCGTCACGGGCCATGTATCGTCGGGATCGGCTGGGAAACGGAGAAAATCTCGGTAGACTAGGCGTTGGAGATGAGGGTGCAGGTGAGCTTCAGGTTCTTCAATTGCCAGAAACGTGTGATGGCGATGCCCCTCTGCGACTGACTGGTCGAGACCGAGAGCCTTGAGTGTGAGGTAGAGCACGTTCGTTGATCCCAGGCTGGCGGCACCGATCTCGCGTCTACCGGCGTCAATGAACAATCGCAGTGCTCGCAGAAGCCGCTCCGGGTCCTTCGGAGAGAATCCGAGGGCAGTGTGGACCGCATGGGCGGGACCCACCATGCCTTGCACGCGAGTGTTGATTGCGTCGACAAGTTTTCTGACCTCCTCGTTTTGAGCCGCAGCCTCGGTGGCCGCAGTAATGTTCGCGGCGAGCGCTGCGAGTTCGTCTCGACTAATGCGTCCGGCGACCGCGTCCAAGAGCGGGCGCAAGGGGGAACGCCGCCAGCTTCCGATGTCGCTTTCCGCATCACGAAGTGCCGGCAGGAGATCGAGAGGTAAGCGCCGTCGAATGTCGAAGCCGAGGCGGTTTTCCGGGCGATCGCCACCGTACAGGACGAATTCGTAGTCGGACTCCTTGGTCGGCTCGCCTTGCGTGGCCTCGATGATCTGGAAGACATATGTCAGCCTAGCGGTCATTGGCTCCGGCGCCACGAGATGCTCGGCGAGCAAGGCAACGTGGTTTTCGTCGTTCTCGAAGTCCGTGAGATCAATGGAAACGGTGATCGTCTGGTCCCTCGTGACGGGGCGTGGCAGCCCATCCCAAAAGTCTTCGTCCTTGAGCTGACGCGCAGAGTCGGGCAACGAGGGATCAAGCACGAGGCGGATGGCGTGGAGGAGGTTGGTCTTGCCGATTTTGTTCTCGCCGACAATGACCGCGTTGTGCACTAGGTTCAGATCGAGAGCCTGGAAGTTCCGAAAGTTGTGAATCTGTATCCTGGATAGGCGCATGGGGGGAACTCTCGATACCGCCGCAAGCGACCGTGTTGTCGGTGGAGGCCGGGAGCCGTTCGTGGCTCTGCCGGCAGTGTCCGACCGGTCGAGAGTGGCTCAAACCTGGACGCAAACGACAGGCCGACGCGGACGGTCTATCCAGGGTGAGTCAGGGACGGGGATCTGTAGAATCAGTAGCTTACAGTTCCATCCTGAAGATTGGCCGGGGTCGTTGCCAAGCGAATCGGGCGGTCAGCGGGCGCGGGCGACCGGTCCGCACGCTCCAGACGCGCGATCGCGTCGACGTGGTTCTGCAACCGCGGCGGGGCGTAGATCATCGTCGTCTCGGGGTCCGTGTGCCCGTAGAGATCCTGGATGTCAGCCACTCCGATCCCGTCCGCCGCAGCCCCGTCGCGAACGAATGCCGAATCTGATACACGGTGAACGCCGGACGACCCGCCTTCCGGGCCGCCCGCTCCAACGCCTTGTTCGCACTCGGGCATGACCAGCGCCCGTAGGCCCGGGCGGCGGTGAATTCGCGAGCCGCCTTCAGCCCTTCACCGACCAGCGGGATCGCCGCCAGCCGTTCTCCCTTGCCGCGTGGCACGACGACGAACGGCGTCGGCTCGTTGAGGCGGAAGTCCTCCGGCTGCAATCGCGCCATCTGGGAAGGCCGCATGCCGGTCCAGTGCATGAGCCGTAAGCGTACTACGGTTTTGGACCCGGGCGTCAATTGCCCCAGCACGTCCGCGATGTGCGTGCGCTCGATCCAACGCGGCTTCGGTGGCGGCGGCGCGAACCGGACGAGATCCACGAATTCGGCCGCGGCGCGGCGGCCGTACAGGGTCTTGACGAGGTTCGTGAGCGCGTCGCGCCGATGGTTGCAGGCGGACGCGGACCGCGTCTCGCGCCACTGGCGCAGCCTGGTCATTGAGCGCGGCGGTGTACTGGGGCAGTTCCAGGGTTCGGATGTGGCCGAAGCACGCGGTCCAGAGATCGATGTGGTGTCGCCGGTCCGCGATGCTCACCGGCTCGCCGCTCACTTGCTGGAGATACCGCGCGGCGTCGTGAGCCAGGGTGTGCCGCTCGCCGGCAGGGACCGTTCGCAGGCTGGCTCGCAGCTCGTCGCGCTTCGCGCGGATCGTCTTGAGCGGCGTGCCGGCGGGGAAGCGGATCTCGCGCTGGACGCCGTTGACCTTGACGGTGGCGGCGAGCCCGTGGCGGTCGGGGTAGACGCCCTCGGCGACGCGGACACGGCGGCGGCCAGCCGGCTTGGCGGCCTCGGCCTTCCGGGTGCGGCGCTTCGTTGCCGCGGCATCGGCTTGGGTGGCGGTCTGGTTCATGGTCGGCTCCTTCATGCGAACGTCCTCGCGGCCCACTTGACCTCGCCGACGATCTCGGCGTCGGACGGCCAGCGCCTCGTAGGCCAGGCGTGCTTGTTGGGGTTGTCGCTGACGATCCGCGAGGCGCCTGACGGGTCCTTGCCGGCGCGCTTGACGACGAGGCCGTCGGCGGTGCGGATCACGAATATTCGGCCTGTGCGCCGGCGGCGGGCGGCGAGGTTGCCGAGGATCGAGCAGCCGTCGACGAGGGTCGGCTCCATCGACTCGCCGCTGACCTCGATGACCCGGCAGTTGCGGGCAACGAGGCCGTGGCGGGCGAGCCACGCGCGGCGCAACTTCACGCGCCCGGTCACCCGTTCCTGCTTGACGACGGCCCCGTCACTGGCGGCCGAGGCCAGCTCGGAGACGCCGACGTAGTCGCCGTCGTCGAAGGCCGCGACGCGGGCGGCCGGGTCGTCGAGGCCCGCCGCGGCAGTGGCGGCGGCCAACTCGCGGGCGAGCTCGGCGGCGGGCCGCAGGTCGTCGGTGAGCCCGAGCAGGAAGTCGCTCGACACGTCGAGCGCCCGGGCGGCGGCGGCGATCTTGTCGAGCGCCCAGCCGGACCTGCCGCGCTCGACGGTGAACGCCTTTGGCGCGAGCCAGGCCTCGGACGAGAAGCGGGCCACGCCGAAGTGGCCCGAGGACTCGGTGGTGGTGCACGACAGGCGGGTGCAGAAGTTCAGGGTGAGGCCCGGCGACGACCGGCTGAGGCTGGGGTGGAGACTGGTGAGCGGTAATGTCTACTGCGGCTACGTGATCAAGTGGCGAGAGACCGGCTCGGGCGAGTGCAGAGCCGCGATTCATTGGGAGGGGCGACAGCCCGAGGTACACGATCACCGGGCTGAAGGCGGGCACGAGCTACGACCTGCAGGTGTACGTGCAGTCCGGCTACAGGAACATTGCTCCCGGGCTGGCCTTCGAGAAGACGATCAGTACGACGGGGACGCGCAGCGCCCCGGAGCCGGCGCCCCCCGCGCTGGAGTGGGCGCGGGTGAACGGCGCGGAGTTGGCGCTGCGCTTCGACAAGGCGCTCGACGGGTCGTCGTCGCCGGCCGCGTCGGCGTTCGCGGTGAGCGTGGCGGGCAGCGCGCGCAGCGCCTCGGCGGTGGCGGAGAGCCAGGACACGGTGCCGCTGACGCTGGCCTCGGCGGTGGCGGCGCGAGGCGGTGACGGTGGGCTACACGCCGCCGTCGGCCAACCGGCTGCGGGCCGCCGGGGGCGGCGCGGAGGGGGCGGCGTTCTCCGGGCAGGCGGTCGGGAACAACACGTCGCTGTCCCCGCCCGGGGCGCCCCACGGGGCTGAGCGCGGCGGCGGCCGGCCGGACGGCGGTGGCGCTGTCCTGGACGGCGCCGGTGGCCGGGTCGGGGCGCGCGGCGGTGAGCGGCTATGAGGTTGTGGCAGGCGGCCGGAGGCGGCGCGTTGGGGGCGTGGACGGCGACCGGCTCGACGGGCACGAGCCACGAGGCCGGGGGGCTGAGTCCGGGGACCGACTACCGTTTCGAGGTGCGGGCGACGAGCGCGGCGGGCGCGGGCGCAGCGTCCAATGCCGCGACGGCGACGACCGAGGCGCCGCCCCCGCCGCTGACGGCGAGCGTCTCGCAGGCTCCGGGCGAGCACGACGGCGGGGAGTTCGCGGTGCGGGTCCGCTTCAGCGAGGATGTCGAGACGAAGGCGAAGGCCGCCCGGTTCCAGGTCGATGGCGGGTCGGCGAAGGCGCGGCGGTGGAGGGAACGGCGAGACCTGTGGCAAGTCAAGCTCCGGCCCGACTTGTACGCGGCGGTGACGCTGACGCTCCCGGGGGCGCATCTTTCGGACGGCGAGGCGACCGGGACGATCGAGAACACGGACCTGATGCCGGCGGCGCTGCTGGCGCGGTTCGGGGCGGGCGACGGCCGAGCAGGTCGAGCACATCGAGGAGCGAATGGCGGCGGGCTGGTCGACGGCATGGAGGCGGTGATTCATCAGACCAGGACAACCGAGGGTGTGCGGCACGTCGAGCAGAGGTCCGCGTCCGGGGACTACGACGCAAGCGAGAAACCGCTGGGTCGTCGGACCGGTCTGGCCACCGCCGACAGCGCGATCGGAGAGTGCTGGAGCGGGGCCATCGCTGTCGAGGCGGTCATCGCGATCGGCATCGCCGCAGCGACACGGGGGGAGGCGAACGAGATGAGTCGCTGGCCGGTTCCGCCGACTGCTGAAAGAGGTCCGGCGGCCGGCTTGATTCTCTGGACGCTCGCGGACCATCGCCGGTTCGAGTTGATCGCGTGCTGCACGGCGTGCGAGCGGTACGTCGTGCTGGAGCACGCGGCCTTGGCACGGATGACGGAGCGTGAAGGAAGTGACCCGGAGGTGCAGGCCCCGATTCGGGTGGAGAAAGGGAGGAGTTCGACGAGGCGAATCGGTGAGCTGTTCCGGACCGGCCGCCCCGGGCCGACCACCAGCGGATCGCCGAGCGGATCATCAAGGCGCTGAAGGAAGGGACCGCGTCTTCAACGAGGGCGGTGAGTCGATGTGCGGTGGCCTACGCTCGACGCCTCTGCGGCTTCGCGAGTCGCAGACGACCCTGGACGCACCAGTCGAACGAATTGCCAGCCGCGGCTTGAGCAGCCATCCCGGGTCTGCGAGCGACCCTGCCAGGTAGGCGACGATCTGGTGCAGTGACGGACCATGAGTCGGATCATGTCGGGCAAGTCGTCGGCCAGACGCTGTCGAAAGGAGGCAACGCCCGCCAGGGCGGCTCAACGGTGGCGTCGGTCGCGGGCTTTCACGATGTTGCCGCGCGGTGCTGGATCTTGCGGGCTTGAGCGGGGCGATTTGCCTACATAGTGCCGACACAGCCGCATTTGCCTATCTCGCTAAACCCCTGTAAGTTGTTGATTCTATTGGAGCCGGAGAGTGGACTCGAACCGCTGACCTGCTGATTACGAAGCAGCTTACCGAGCTGGATCACGAGGAACACCGACTGCTCGACGCCTATCGTCAGGCCGGACTCGTCGACCTCGATAAACTCCGGCAACGTCCGCAATCCCGTGTTCGTGCTCGACGAGATCGACTGCCTGCAGGATGCCGGCGCGGCGGCGGCGCTGCTCGACGCGCTCGACCGGGCATCTGGGGCGAGCTTCCGCGACCACTGCCTCGACCTGCCGCTCGGCCTGTCCGAGGCGCTCTTCGTGGCCACGGCGACGAGCCTCATCGGCAACGGTGGGCACGTGCCCGCGCGGGTGGCGACCCCGCGACCCCGCGACCCCGGTAACCGTTCGGTGGAGCCGGTATGGACATGCGGCCGGCCCAGCCAGACGCGCCGTCGGCCTCCGGAGCAATCCGTGCAGACTGACCAGCTCGGACTGCGGGGCCATCGCGTTCTTCGCTGCACGGCGCGCTTCCTGGCGCCGCCCACTTCAACTCGTCCGCGCTCTTCTCGGCTGCGGGGTTCACGCGTCGACCGCCCAGTTGTCGGTCCGCTATACCGGCTTGGCCGAACGGTTACCGACCCCGGTAACCGTTCCGCCAAGCCGGTATCTGGCTGCTTCTACCGGTTGAGGGTGCGCT
>Ga0209544_1002874_pt1 | contig 14334 bp, 16 predicted proteins | sample MesohylPK_FD_187297 | JGI IMG/M metagenome (GOLD analysis project Ga0209544, IMG submission 187297) | Host-associated microbial community of the marine sponge Aplysina aerophoba from Gulf of Piran - sponge mesohyl, lysed by proteinase K... | ecosystem: Host-associated > Porifera > Sponge >...
GGTCACGCCGTTGAACTCGTACTCGAGGGTCTCCCACATGGCCGAGAGCTGAACGCTCATGCCGTCGCCCAGGTCCATGATGTAGCGGCCCGCCAGACGCATGCTCTCCGCGTCCGAGCTCTCCATTTCACCCACGGAGACTGCGGTCCAGTCTTCATGGTCCTGCCAGGTCACCGCCAGCCACAGCGGGCCGTTGGTGTAGGCCAGGCTGGAGGAGCGGATGACCGGATCGACCTCGTTGCCGAGCAAAGTGGTCTCGTCACGATTGCCGGCGGTCCACGCGAAGCGGAACACGAAGCCGTTCCAGTTCGGCGACCAGTACTGGATGATGTTCTCCTGACGACGGTTGAAGCCTGTGTCGTAGCCTCCACCCGCGTAGTTGAACTCCGCGCCGCCGAAGCCGGTGCCCGGACCCGAGGCAGATGCCTGCTGGTCGAAGTCACCGGTGTTGTAGAAGATGGTGTTGGCACCGACCGACCCCATGATGCTGGTATGCGAGTCCGCGCCAGCGTCATAGAACGGGTCGACCCACTGCGCCACGCCCTCGTTGTAGGGCAGCAGCCAGGTGGCAAACATGATCTCACCCATCTGGGGGTGAGACAAACCAATCTTGGAATTACGGTTGCACCAACCGGTGCCGCCCGCGAAGTGGTTGAAGTAGGTGAACTGCTCACACCGGACATTGACTGAAATGTCGTTCATGCCGGTGGGAACGCTCGCCGCGAATCCGATGTTGCCCGCATTGGACTGGATCCGGTTGTAGCTGCGTCCGTTGTCTTCATCCACAAACTCCCAGGAATGATTTTGCCAACCATAAATGTTCCATGTCTCGGCCTGGGCCGCGAACGGCGCAAGGACCAGAGCCATGGCGATTAGAAATGGTGTTTTCTACTTTAAGCAGCCTTGAAAACTCTTTTGCAAGGCCCTGCCGATCCCGTAAACTGAGGCTCCAGCCGGGATGGCCTGCTGTCGCATTATGTCTGATTCCACGCATCTTTTAAAGTTCAGTCGTGCCCGGCTGAGCGGACGCCAGATCTCGGAATTGCTGGGATTATGCCGCGGTCTGATTGCCGACGGGGAAATCGTCCAGAGCGAGGCAGAATCGCTTTACGCCTGGCTGATAGACCAGGAAGGAACGGGTCACCCTCTCGTAGAAACCCTGCGGATCCAGGTCGGAAAAATGCTTGAAGACGGAGTGCTGGATGCCCGCGAAAGCGTGGAATTGAAGCGGCTGGTGCGTAGCCTGATCGACAACCGCCCGGATGAGGAGGTTCCGCTACGCCGCGATGGCATGCCGACCAACAATCTGGACGACTATCAGATTTCTGCACTGTTGGGCTTGTGCCGAGGCCTGATCGCAGACGGGGAAATCGACCAGAGCGAGGCCGATGCGCTGAACACTTGGATGGTGGCCCATGAAGAGACGGTCGACAATCCGGTAATGTCCGCATTTCAGGATAAATTGGGGGCTTTTATAGATAAAAAGGCTAAAGATAGGGACAATAATGTACAACTTCTACAACTTCTGGATGGGCTGGTTGGCGGTAAAACGGAGGTCGGGGAATGTCTTCAAGCAACCACCTTGTGGCTGGATGACCCGCCGCCGGAGGTCGTTTTCGAGGATCGGAGATTCTGCCTGACCGGCAAGTTCTCCTACGGCAAGCGCGGACGATGCGAGGATGAGGTTCGAGCCCGCGGGGGAGTCTGCCAAGCATCTCCGAGCAAGACGACGGACTACCTGGTTATCGGCTCTTATGCGGAGGGAACCTGGATACAGTCCGCATACGGGCGCAAGATCGAGAAGGCCGTGGAATTGCGTGCGGGAGGGCGGCCTATCCAGATTATCTCCGAGGCGCATTGGTTGGCTAGCATGTAGCAGGCAGCCTCTCGTATGAGAGTTTACCGAACGTTAGGCGTAAAAATCGAGATTTCTAGTCTGTCAGGTCCGAATCAGACCCTGTTCGACATGCTGCCAGTCTTGCCAAGCGACCTTGGTTTGCCATTTCCGCAAGTTTTCGGCCTGAATCATTCTTCGAAGATGATCGGACAATCCAGATCTATGTCATGGTTGACCATAAGCCTCCACTTAGAGTCTTGCTTGTACGATTGAGGATGAATTTCATCAAACCAAGAAACGGGAGGCTTCAGGAGTTTGGTGGATTTTGCTTTTTGGGCGAAAGACTCCAGTGCTTTGGCCTGTCGGACGTGCCCGACAAAATCCAATAGATAGCCGAGCCGGCGAACCGTTGAATTCTCGTAGTTGGTAGCGATCATTGCCAACTTCTTGGGATCCGCCCTCATCCCCATGTCTTGGGCGATCTGAGCCAGATTGTCAAAGCCTGCAACCTTTCGGAGATAGCGAACACAATCCAGAAGGGTCAGTTCCGACCCACTCGCCTTGGCCGCCGCACCCCAGCGGCCTTCTACCTGCATAAGCCAACTAGGCCGGTTCGTCTTGTTGAACATCGGTGGAGCCTGGTAGATGAATCGGACCTGATTTCCGTCGATGTCGAAATCCCGTAGCTGCTCCGGCACGATGACCTGAAAGATCATGGGTGCCTGGTGCGAGACTCCGTGGTAGCAGGCCGCGCCAAGCAATCCAATCCGGTAATCCAGACCTATATGCTTCATGAGCGGGTCAATCCAGTTGAGCACATGGGGGACTTGACCTCTGTCTTCTGGCCGCAGAATCAGGTAGAAGCCGCGGCGGGGAGACGCTAGTTGACGCTTTTTGACCAGCCGGCCTGCGGCCGCAACGAACGCCGAAGATTTCATGCCTAGCGCTTCCAATGCCTCTTTCTTCGAAAAAAAGGCATGGCTCTGTGCCAGTCGATCATCAAGGTATTGGTTCAATACGGTCATTTCCCCAATCATATGCTAAAAACAGTTAAAAAGAAAGATTTTTGAATATGATCGGGGAGTTGGTGAGAGTCTCGATTTTGTTTGTACCAGAGCCGGACGCAGAGATCAGGATACCCCAACCCTTTGCAACAGCAGACCACCAAAAAACTCGGGTTGGTTACCGATACGGTCTGTGGGAGTCGCGGAGCCAAGCCTTTGTCTAATTGCATGGATCACGATGCCCGACATGCCGACGTGGGCATGGACGGTTTCGCGCCGATGTAGAAATGCCAAGGGTTCTCCGACAGACTGAAGCATCCTGGTCTCTGCGTCCGGACTTTCGATCAGAACTATGCCTCCTGCGTAACGCGGCCGATGCGGTTTTTCTCATGACAGATGATGTCCCAGACGAACCCCGTCAATTCGCGGGCGATCGCGACGCAAACCACCTTCTGGTTCTTGCCCGCCGCGATCAGTTTCCGGTATCGCCCACACAATCGTTTCTGTGCCTTCCAGGCAGTGGCCTGGGCATAGGCGGAAGCGCCTTCCGCCTTGCGGTTCATGTAAGCGGTCTGACGGGCCGGGAAGCGGTAGCACCAGGCCGACTCGACCAGTACCTGCCGAGCATGGCGGTTTCCCGCCTGCGTGACGCCGCCGGTGCGGCGATGTGATCCGGAACTGTAGACGCAGGGTACCAGCCCCAGATAACCCATCAGTTGATTGGGGGATCCGAACCGGCTGACGTCGCCGAGTTCGGACAGCAGAGTGATTGCGGACAACTGGTCGAATCCTCGCAACGCCATCAGGCTGTTGGCCAGCGGTGCCCAAGACCAACCCTGCAATACCTGGTCAAGTTTTTGATCCAAGTCGGTCATCCGCGAAGACGACAGGCGCACGGCCGCGATGTATTCGTCTCGGACCTCGGCCTGATACTCATACGGGAAATCAAGGCTTTCCAGCCATTCAAGGTGTTTCTGGGTCCAGCGCTTCCGGTTGGTCGGCCAATGGTGACCGTGGCGTAGCACGAACGCATTGAGCTGTTGGCGCAACTTCTGCTGCTGCGCCTTGAAGTCGGCCCGGCAGCGGCACAGGTCGCGAACCGCTTCCTGCTCCTGGTCCGGCACCCAGACCTCGACCAGCTCCCCGGCCCGCAAGAGCCGGGCCAGGCGCAGCGCGTCCCTGCGGTCCGTCTTGATCTTTTCGTTGCGCGGAGGCGCGACCACCTGGCAGTCGATGCCCATGGCGGTCAGGTTCTGGTACAGGGTGTACCCGCAGGGCCCGGCCTCGTAGCAGAGCAGGAAGGTTTCTTGTTCCGAATACAACCGGTCGACGAGTTTGGTGATCGCTTTCTTCGTATTCGGTATGGTGCCCCAGGATTCGGGGATTTCCCGCCCCGCATAGGCGATGGCGACGGCGATGCTGTCCTTGTGGACATCAAGCCCTACGTAGCCTGCGTATGGTTTGGGGTGGGTCGAGTCGTCGGCCGGAGTTGAGCCGGCCGTTCCGGAGGATTGTTGTTCCATTGTTATCTCTCCTTGAAATCGGGGTTGCATAAACTAACACTGCGAACGAATCCGAGTGCGGTAATGCGGGCCACGATGAGAGAGTTGATCCTCACGGAACGTTAATCATCGTTCTCAGTTTATGGCCAGTACATGGGTTAGTCCTAATTTCAAAGAGGTCAGTTCAGAACGGACGCCAAGTTGAGATTCGGCGGGCTTTTCAGGTTTGTTGTATATTCTGTGCCCCAATTCGCACAAAGGAAAGATAGTGGAGACAATTGGGGCCTCTGAAGTCCAAAAGCATCTGTCCAAACTGCTTGATCGTGTAGCGCGGGGTGAGAGTTTGACTATTACAAGGTACAGCAAGCCCGTTGCTCGGTTAGTTCCCATAGCGACAAGACAGGAACGTGCGCGGGAAGCAGTCGATCGGATGACTGAACAGCGCAAACACATCAAACTGGCTCCCCTGGCAGAATTGATGGCCATGACTCACGAAGGGCACCGCTATTGATCGTCAGGGAGAAGCAGCAATGAATGCCGACGGTGGAGAAGAATCAGTATTTGACACGGATTACATGATCGACAATGCGGCCGGATTGCAATCCGTGGCGGTGATGGTGGATCGTGAGGGCAAGGCCGCTTTGGACGGGTGCAGTCGCATAGATTTCATAGGGAGCTTTCAAGCTGCGCCTATTCTATGGGCGCTAGGAATAGAGATCGCGCTGAAAGCGTGAGTTTGTCGAAGCTCAAAAGGCAACCCGCCCAAGGGACACGACTTGCTGGACTTGTTTGACAAACTGGATGAAAGCCTGTCTCAAATAATTTCGCGAAATTACTCCAACGCGATGGCTGTCCACACCGCGCACCCATAGAAGTGGGTCAAGGGACCGCGTTCACTTGAATCGCGAGGCAGAAATCAGATTGTCTTGAGGAGACTCGGATCCGCTTGCCTCGACCGGCCCGGCTATAATTCGGGAAATCCGAACCGTTTTTCAGGTTGGTGAGAAATGCGGGCTAGAGAGACGGTCTGCGATATTATGGAAAGAGGGACGCAAGCATTTCGGAAACGTTATCGTCGCATCGTGGCAGGAAGGCACCATGTACGACAGTCCTGAAACGTTACTGCAACAGATAAATTGCGGAGAAGACTCCTCATTAGAACTCAAAACCGTTCGTTTCAAGGCTAACGGTCAGGTTGATTCCCTCAAACGCAACCAAATTGCGGATGAATTGGCCGCTATCGCCAACAGTCATGGAGGTGTGTTGATCTTCGGAGTCGATGGTAAAACACGCGATATTGTGGGAATTCCAGAAGAGAATCTCGATTCTCTCGAACGCTTCGTATACGAGGGCTGCGCGCAGAGCATCAACCCGCCGCTCCATTTCCTGACATTTCGACTACGGCTCCCTGATACCAGTGGTAACCGCAGGGTGGTGATGAAGGTAGACATTCCACGCAGTTTGTTTGTGCACAAAAGTCCCGGCGGATACATGCACCGGCAAGGCAGTTCAAAACGGGAAATGTCGCCGGAATATCTAGCCCGGATGTTCCAGCAGCGTAGCCAAGGCCGGATAATCTGGTTCGACGAGCAAACGGTTCCGCACGCGGGTCAAGGCGACTTGTCGAAGAATCTTTGGGAAAAGTACATTCCTCAATCCAGCGAGCAGACAGAAATTTCGTTGTGCAAACTGGGACTGCTGTCGAGAGAAGAATCTGGAAGCATTCGACCTACGGTCGCAGGCATATTGTTCTGCTGCGAACAACCGGACCGCTTCCTGCCGGCGGCGCAGATTGATGCGGTCCGCTACCGAGGCACCCGACCTGACTCCAATTATCAGACTGACGCGCAGACGATTCGCGGACCCTTGCCCGATCAAATCAAGCAGGCAATGGCGTTTTGGGGGAGGAACCAGTCTGTTTCCGCAACCAAGCCTCACGGCCGCATCGACAGGCCGCGATTCAGCAGGAAAGCGATTTTCGAGGCGGTTGTGAATGCTGTGGCTCATCGAGACTATTCAATTCATGCATCGAGAATTCGTTTCTTCATCTTCGATGATCGTCTGGAAATCTATTCCCCGGGAAGCCTTCCAAACACCCTGACCGTGGAAAACATGGACTTGCGTCAGGCTACTCGGAATGAACTCATTGTCCAGCTTCTGCGTGAATCTCCGGTGTCCGATTCCATTGGTAGCGTGGGTCGGGAGTGCTATATGGAGAGGCGGGGCGAGGGTGTTCCAGCCATCTACCATGAGAGCGAGCAACTTTCCGGGAAGCGACCCGTTTACCGCCTTATCGACGAGACTGAACTGCTACTGACCATTTTTTCGGCGTAAAAGAGGGTTCCAAGGCTCAAATTTTCGACGCGAGTTTGAATGAGAGAGGCTCGACCAGAACAAAAAAAAGGGGGACGCGCTTTTACGGGGGACAACATCCGTGAGCCCAAGGCGAAGGCATTCGAGAGCCGAAGGTGTTCATTGAGGACATGCTGGAGTGCTCGCAGAGGGTTCGTGGCTGATCCGGAGTCAACCGAACCGCGTCAGCCTAATACGTCAAGTCCTTTCTGAGCGATGAGGTTGAGGAACTTCAGGAAGGGCCCATTGGGTTGCTTTTTCCCCGGCTCCCACTTCTTCACCGTGGACGGGCTGACATTCAGGCAAGCAGCAAACACTGTCTGACTGTCCTGATGGCGCAGTCTCTTTTGGGTTTGGTTGGTGCTGTAATCTTAGAAAAAAGCAGGTCGCAGGGCAATCATCAGGGCGAGGATGACAAACCCACTTGCGACCATCCACTTGATGATATGTATTTCTGATTCTAGTTTGGATATCTCTGATTCCAGTTTGGATAGACCTGATTCCAGTTTGGATATATCTGCCTTTGTCGCGAAATCCCCCTGAGTTTCCCTGACGATTTGCGTCATTACGCGCACATGCGCTTCTGCCTGGGATTTTTCCACCCCAGCATCTCGAAGCGCCTGCGCGGCGGTCAGCGTATCTGTCAATGTGTTCACGCAAGCATAATACCATAGCAAACCAAAGCATTTTGGCGGGAGTGCGGAGCATTTTGGCAGGGCCAAGTTGAGAAGAGACTGACTCGGTTGGCTTTCCGGATTTGTTGTATATTCTGCGCCCCAATTCGCGCAGAGGAAAGATCGTGGAAACAATTGGAGCCTCTGAGGCTAGAAGATATTTGCCCAAACTACTCGACCGCGTAGGACGCGGCGAGAGCCTGACCATTACGAGGTACGGGGAATCTGTTGCGAGACTGATTCCTGCAGCTACTGACCGGGAACGAGCACGGGAAGCACTTGATTGTATGGTCGAATTCCGCAAGCACATCAAACTGGCACCACTGGCGGAGTTGATGGCCATGACTCACGAAGGGCAGCGCTACTAACCGTCGTAAGCGGTTCCATATCTCGTGTCGCATGGACGATGAGGCGGGCCCGGCGGCAGTATGCGCATCAATGCGGCACGTAACCGAAAGAGGTATACGACAGCGTGGCCAAAAAATCTAACCGCGGACCGTAGCCTTGCGGAACTGTATGGAATACGGCTAATTCTTCTGTCGTGAGTCAGATTATGCTTTCGTAATTCTGAAGCATTAAAGCGGTTTGGACCAAGCCGATGTCCGCCAGTGAAGCAATATATCTTTCAGACGATTTTGCTGGATTCTTCAAGGCGATACGATGTTCCCGAATGGCTAAGAGAAATTCATGGGGCCGGGCGTCAAAAAGACCAGCGATGAAAGTGTCCGGATGTCTTGCACTCAAAGCGTATCGGGCAAGTTGCGTGGACGGAAAATCCTGTAGGTTCAAAGTAACGATGATGTCTGCTTTGCCGTGTGCCGCTGCCGCCAGCACATGATGGTCTCCAGAGTCAGGCAGGCTGATTTCCTTGATCAGAGATTCATAGCCAGTGACAACGGCAGCAGGGAAATGTTCGTCCATTTCCGCTTGAGTTCGCCGCAGTTTTTCAACGGGCAGATCAGGCCGATTCTTTAGCAGATTGTGAATCCATTCCTCATGTATCCGGGCACTCCAGGAGGAATGTACAAATACTGATTGGCCAGCCGCAGCAAAATGTCCCGTAAGCCAGCCGCATAAAGGACATTGGCGTCGAGCAACGCCGTCAATTGAGTCATTGGCTATTGCAGGCCAAGTTCTTGATCGTAGGTTGTCATCCTGTCGAGCGCCTCTCGACGGAGAGATTCCGTTTTGCGGCGATAGGCCAATAAATCTTTAGCCCGCACACACCGGTGTGTCCCGGTTATGCGGCAAGGTATCCGCCGGTCGTCAAGAAGCTTCTCCAAGTGAGGCTGTGGAACACACAAAAGTTCGGCCCCCTGCCGTGTAGTTAATTCGGCGTGCAAGGGAACCAGCGTGACACCAATGCCATGAGCCATTTGATCCAGGATCTCTCCAAGAAGTCGAATCGCAGGCGCAGGAATTTCTACAGATTCCGCATTGGCAGCACCAAATCGGGCAGGCACGGGCTCGGCACTGTTGAGCAATGCCGCCAGTTTTCGGCTCGTACGGGCAGCAAGAGCGGCATCCCGGTCGCTCGGAAATCCCATTTTTTCCCCCTTTACTCTAATGTCCATCTGGAATGCCTCCACTCAGCCGGCTCAATCAATAAGGTGTTGCCAGCACATCTTTGGGAAAGATTGTAGGCACGATGTTTTGATGTCTCAATTATATCTTTGAGTTGCTTTTTCCAGTTTGGATATATCTGCCTTTGTCGCGAAATCCCCCTGAGTTTCCCTGACGATTTGCGTCATCACGCGCACATGCGCTTCTGCCTGGGATTTTTCCACCCCAGCATCTCGAAGCGCCTGCGCGGCGGTCAGCGTATCTGTCAATGTGTTCACGCAAGCATAATACCAGAGCAAACCAAGGCATTTTGTCGGGAGTGTGTGGAGCATTTTGGCGGAGCCAAGTTGAGATTCGGTTGGCTTTCCGGATTTGTTGTATATTCTGCGCCCCAATTCGCGCAGAGGACAGATCTACGCATCGAAAACATCGTGAGGATTGAGCAAACTAAGTAACCTGAGATAAAACCTGTCTAAAATAATTTCTCGAAATTACTCCAACGCGATGGCTGTCCACACCGCGCACCCACGAAGGAAGATTTCTATGCGTAGGGATTTTTTGGGTGCTCTTCTGCTATCTGCCGCAAGCCTGAGCGCGTGTTCCGTTGAGCCGGATGCGCCGAGGGAAAAGCCGCTATCCGAACGGCCCGCGACCGACTTATCTACGCTGGAAATCTCGATCGACCTTCCCTATGCAGTACTTGAACAGGAGATCAATAAAGCCATACCCGATGAACTCCACCGGATCACTCGGCAACCAATAAAGAAATGTCCTGTGGACGAGTGTTTTTTCGAGGCTCGCTTCTTGCGAGACGGCAATGTCAGCGTAGAACGTGACAGCAACGGTAGAGTGGTGGTTAATCTGCCAATTCGTATTGTCGGACGCATAGATTACATGAAGCGCGTGAAGTTCGGGATTAAAGTACGGCTTCGCAAGCATGCAGACTTTTCCGCGGATGTCACCGCAACTGTGACGCTTGGGTTCGCCCTTCAGCCCAACTGGTCCATAGTCCCCACAGCGGAAGTAGCTTTCCTGGTGCACCAAGCCAAGGCAAACATGGATCTCCTCATAGCGAATTTCGAAATTTCAGTCCGCGGCGAGGTGACCAAAAAACTCAATGAGAAAAGAGAGGATTACCAACGCAAGATCGTCGAAGCGATTAAAGGTAGCTTCGACTTCCGTTCGGACGTAGCGAACGCTTGGAGTCAATTGCACAGTTCACACCGTCTCAGCGACCGACCATCAGTATGGTTGGTCACCGATCCGGTATCGTTTCAAGCCGCAAATCTAATAGCCGAAGATGCCGGCTTGCGTGTGGGTGTAGGCATTGACGCTTATCTCAGCACTCACATCCAGCAGGAAAGACCTGATTCCCCACACCCTGAAGCGTTACCCGATCTCAACATCGTGCAAGACGTGTCAGGTCATTACAAATTGTCGCTGCCGATCAGCATTTCCGTCGATGAAGCCAATAGGCAACTTAATGGCTTGCTTGGCACGGAATACATGTTCGATGTTGCGGGCAAGAATATCTCGGCCAAACTGATCGATGGGCACGCATACGTCAATGGCCCCGACCTGGTGGTCTATGTGAAAGTCCGTGCTAACACAGCGGTATTTGGATTATTCCCAATCACCGTTGGTGCCTATCTCAACGGCACACCAACATACGATACTGCATCAGCCACGGTCTTTCTTGATCGGTTCGATTATGACGCTGACACTAATAATCTTCTATTCGACCAAGTAGAGTGGTTTCTCCGCGGCACTATCCGTAAAAGTCTGCAGAATGCTCTACGGTTTGACATCAGCGAAGAGCTTCATCGTGCACGCCAGTCAATAGCCGAGAATCTGGATGCAACACAATTGAGCGAACACATAATGCTGTACGGCACCGTGGACAAGTTTTCTCCACGAGCAATTTATGCCGCCGAGAAAACGATCAACGTTGATGTACTGGCTGAAGGCCAGATCAAAGTCGTGCTGGGGCCCTGATTTCCGGGCTTAGAGTCGGATTTGGCTGGCCGGGAGAGAGCGAGGCCGGTTTTGACCCTGCCAATATCGTTAATCGGTAAAGCAGAGTATCAGGCCCACTCCCGCCGATTGTCGATAGTGTTGCAGTGCCAACTTGAAATCCGGCTTATAATTTCAAGCCATCGAAGTCAAGAGAATGAAGGGATTGGAGCAATGGCAGAATCGGTCTGGGGCATCCACATGAAGAAGATGGACGGAACATCAAAACCCATAAACGAAGGCTTCATCGGGATTGGCTGGGAGACGATCGGGGAAGAAATTTGCAGCCTGCCGGATGACCGCGGCCAGATCAAGGCATGCATCCGCAAAGAATATTTAGGCGCCAAGGCCGGAAGAATAAGAGCTCACGCCAGCGTGCTGCAAAATTTCCTGTACGGCATTTCCATTGGGGACCTTGTCGTTTATTCAGACCGGAGGAAGCCTACTCCCATGGTTAATATTGGTCGAGTGACCGGGGGACACAAATATTCGGAAGAAGACTCACCCTATCCGAATCGCAGGACAGTCATGTGGATTATGCATCTGCCTCGTACAAATCTTACGGAATCGGCAAAAAATGCCATTAGAGCCGGCAATATCAGATACACCGTCTACAAAATTCACCTTACGTCCAAGCAATTCCTTTCAGATCTCGGAATAAGCGAGTGAAGTCCGGTGCTGGACGGCAATGGTACGGGTTGGAGCAGTGGCGAGAACCTGACGATCACGAGGTATGGCAAGCCCGTGGCGAAATTAGTTCCTGTACAAACAGTCCAAGAACAGGCAAAGGAGGCGCTTGAGCGTATTCTCAAGCGTCGCCAGGATATCAAGTTGGCTCCATTGGCAGAACTGATGGCCATGACTCACGAGGGACATCGTTATTGATACCCACAAATGGCCTCGTACGCTCGTTCAATGCGAGAACCATAGAGCCTCGAAACCTCGCCCTCTCGTTGCCAAAACGGGATGAGCGCCTGCTGAAATCAAACTTTGAGAAGATTCGATGTCATTGAACAACGACCTGAAGACGGCATATGCCCGGTTTTTCCAAGACATGGGAATCGCCCCTGATACCGGGCGCCTTGACAGATTGCCCGGCAAGAAGTTCGCGACTTACCCTTACGTAGGATCGAAATACGGGGATGCGAGAAAAATCCTTTTCGTCGGGCAGGACATAGGAAAAGACCCCCAGCCGGGGCGCATCCAGTCTTTCTCCGAGCGGCGGGCCTCCATTGAAGACAAGCCCCCCTCCCGCCACAACCCGCATATTGCGGGAACCTACATGACGGCCCTGTACTTTCTGAAAGGTGGGCTAGGCTGGCGCTCCCACTGGGAAAAGATCGCTAAAACGGGTGCTACTTGCCAGATGGCGCTGCAACACTGGGAAGACCTGCTACCTCCGGAAAACCCGCTGTCGTATTGCGCCCTGACCAACGACCACAAGTTCGTCGAAGAACATCGGCAGCATAGAAGCGGGTCGATGGATCGGGTCTACTTGAACCGTGAGGCGGAGCGAAAATTCTTTATGAACGTGGAACTGAAGGCATTCGACCCGGACATCGTGATCTTCCAGGGAGCAGGTTTCGAGCGGAAGATGTCGGGTCTGAAAAGAAAGGGAACGCGCTTTTACGTGGGACAACATCCGTCAGCCCGAGGCGAAGGCATTCGAGAGCCGAAGGTGCTCATTGAGGACATACTGGAGCGTTCACGGAGGACCCGGGGCTGATTCGGAGTCAGCCGAAGCGCGTTAGCGTGAACAAACAACTATCTTAAGGAGGGTTATCCAATGGAGGCCACGAGCCATGCATCTGTACGCATTCAGGATGCAGCAGGTAAAACATTCACCTTTTCCGACTTGGCGCAATTTAATCAATTTGTCGAACAGGAAGAATATTTTTGGAGGACACAGGGGAAAAGATTCGATGTAGAGGGAAAAATGGACCGGCATGGTTATTTTGAAAGCCATAAGGAGTTGGAGGAGGTCAAAATAACCATAGATTCGTTACGCGGTTCAATATCTGAACTAGATGAAAGACAACGTGAACACCAAGTGCATGATTTTCAGCAGCGTTGGGATCGCACTTTAAGAAAGAGATGGTTGTGGAGCAACCATCTGTTTATTCAAGCGTTTATTAAGTGCAATTTCGAGCATGGTGGCGAGGCGGCTACAGCCTTTATAAATTACGCGGTAAGAGGCGAGGCATCACTCGGGTCTGGGCCAGAGTTTCTTGGCACCATGCTGGCATACGAATGTCTTAATCCGGACCGCAATAGGGAAAGTCGCCGCGATGGGGAGCGGAAATCCTTGGAAAGGTTGCGCGACCGGCTGCATGCGGAAACGGAGAAGTTGCAGCAATGGACGGTAGCCACACGGGATGAGACCCAGGAATGGATGGAGTCGGCTCAGAGTGGAGCAAAAAAGACGCATGCTCTCAATAAGAATATGGGAGAAAGACAGATCATGAATCAAAGCATAGAATTCGACAAGCAGATGAAATCCTGGAAACAGGAAATAAAAGAGCTCAACGGATTCTACGCAGAGGTTTTAAGGTGGAGAGAGCCTGCAAAGCACTGGAAAAAGGCGGCTGCAGAGCATAGATGTGAGGGAATCATATGGATCTGCCTCCTGATCCTGACGGCGACCGGCGGGCTGGGGTCTCTCGGTTATTTTTTCTATAGCTGGTTGCAGGGGCAAGAAATTGGCGTCGATCTGAAGACGCTGAATGGCGTTGTGCTTTTTGCCTCAATTATGGCTGTTTACGCGTTCCTTGTTCGGATTCTGTCACGGCTTGCACTTAGTTCGTTCCATCTGATGCGGGATGCAAAAGAACGGGAACAGCTTACCTACCTCTATCTTTCTCTGTCAGAAACCGACCCTTCTGAAAAGGAATCTCGTGACATCGTACTAAGATCCTTGTTCAGTCGCTCGCAAACAGGCTTGTTGACGAATGAAAACGGCCCGTCCATACCCGCTGAGATAGTGCGAGCGAAGCAGGAATAGAAGCCTCTGAGCGGCTTTTGTAAATTCCCTGAAATCTAAATTGTGAGAAAATTGTAGAGAAGTGCCTTGGTCGTTGTTTTTTAATGACGAGAGGATTTGGATCACTGATTTCTCGCTTATTTTCTTGAGTTGTGAAAAAACAACATGTGGAATATTTGACAATCTATTGCAGACAGGGATAATCCGCAATTGGATACGGCAGTTTTGCTGGGTCCCCGTAGGGAATGATCACCCTGCGGCTTTAGTAATATTTTTAGGAGTCCTAAAAAATGAAAAAACCATTTCTAATTGCATTGGCTCTGACCGTCGCGCCGTTCGCGGCCCAGGCAGAGACATGGAATATTTATGGATGGCAGAATCATTCTTGGGAGTTTGTGGATATCGACGG
>Ga0209544_1002875_pt1 | contig 14333 bp, 12 predicted proteins | sample MesohylPK_FD_187297 | JGI IMG/M metagenome (GOLD analysis project Ga0209544, IMG submission 187297) | Host-associated microbial community of the marine sponge Aplysina aerophoba from Gulf of Piran - sponge mesohyl, lysed by proteinase K... | ecosystem: Host-associated > Porifera > Sponge >...
GGGGAGCCGATGGAAGGCAAGGCAATGGTTTTCCACAGGAATCCGCGCCCAAATTATCCACAGCCACCTCCTGATTCGTTTCTGATTCTTTGTACATACGAGGTGCTGCGCTTCGCGCGCGACCCCTCGGTTCCGGCAACCAACAACCTGGCGGAGCGCCTTCTGCGGCTGTACAAGGTCCAGCAGAAGATTTCCGGCTGCTACCGAAGCGTGGCCGGCGCGGTGGCCCAGGCGAATCTGAGGACGATGCTGGAGACAGCGCGCATGCAGGGCTGGAACGTATTGGAGACGATAGAGGCAGGCCCGGCGGCGGCTTCGACCAAGCTGAAGACGTCGTAGCCGTCACGCCCCCCGAATTCCGCCCAAAAGATGCCGAACGGTCGCACGACGGTCGAATCTCGACTTGAAAATCCAAGCCCCACCGGAAAAAAGATGGAAATTGGAACGTGACTAGTTACCTTAAGATGAGTACTTTCGGAAATTATGAACAACCCTTGTTCGGCAACCGATTCATCAAGAACGGTCAATCTGTGACCCGTTCCCCCGCCCAATCGATAGAAGGACCTGCTGATGCCGCTGACAATGAACCGTGAAGTATTTATCACTTGTGCCGTGACCGGATCCGGTGGAACTCAGGATAAGTCTCTACACGTGCCTCGGTCTCCTGAACAAATTGCAATTTCCGCTACCGAGGCTGCCAGAGCCGGTGCCGCAGTTGTGCATTGCCATGTACGAGAGCCGGATTCCGGTGCTCCATCCCGAAAGCTGGAGTATTATCGTGAATTGACTGATCGGATACGAGACGCGGACGTCGATGTCGTGCTGAACCTGACCGCAGGCATGGGTGGTGACATTGTGTTTGGTTCTGCCGAAAGTCCGTTTCCCGTTGACGAAACTGCAACCGACATGATCGGTGCCGCCGACCGAATGGCACACATCGCCGAATGCTTGCCAGAAATCTGCACACTGGATTGCGGCACCATGAACTTTGCCGAAGCTGACTATGTGATGACCAACACACCAGGGATGCTGCGTGCGATGGGTCAAATGATGACCGACCTGGGCGTGAAACCCGAGATCGAAGCATTTGATACCGGCCACCTGTGGTTTGCAAAACAGCTGGTAACAGAGCGTGTACTTGACCCCGATGCTCTTGTGCAACTCTGTATGGGGGTGCCATGGGGCGCACCGAACGACATCAATACCTTCATGGCCATGGTAAACAATGTGCCATCAGACTGGACGTGGTCGGCATTTTCGCTTGGTCGTGACCAGATGCCGTATGTCGCCCAGTCGATCTTGGCGGGTGGCAATGTGCGTGTCGGATTGGAAGACAACCTATTCCTTGACAAGGGCATACTGGCCACAAACGCTCAACTCGTCGAACGCGCGGTACACATCATCGAGGGGCTGGGGGCCAAGGTTATCGGGCCAGAGGCCGTTCGCGAAAAGCTGCGCTTGACGAAGCGCGCGCCGGGGACGGAATTGTCTAGCTAAATGATGTTTATTGCCAAGAAGACAGTTATGCTGTCGCTTTACAAAAATCCCGAAGGATCCTTTTGATATGACCCATAAAGCGACAATAATAGGTGGCGGTGTCATAGGTGGCGGATGGGTCGCACGGTTTTTGCTCAGTGGCTGGGATGTTGCAGTTTTTGACCCCGATCCTGATGCAGAACGCAAAATCTCCGAAGTTTTGGGAAACGCGCGCCGCGCCCTGCCCGCGCTTTACGACAAGTCACTGCCTGCCGAAGGGGATCTTGTATTCTATGATAATCTGGGCGCGGCCTTGGATGGCTCCACTTGGGTGCAGGAAAGCGTACCTGAACGTCTGAAGTTAAAACACAAAATCCACGAAGAAGTTGCAAAACTGGCGCCTGCGGATGCAATTATTGGTTCGTCGACATCTGGTTTCAAACCCTCCAAGTTAAATGCTGTCGGTAGTCGGGTGATTGTCGCGCACCCCTTCAACCCAGTTTATCTTCTGCCACTGGTCGAGTTGGTGGGTGACGCGAAAATATGTGCCGCCGCTGGCGATCACCTGCGCTCAATCGGTATGTTCCCACTTATCGTCCGCAAGGAGATTGAGGCGCATATTGCAGATCGTCTTCTTGAGGCTGTCTGGCGTGAAGCGCTCTGGCTGATTAGGGATGGTATCTGTTCTACGGAAGAACTTGATGAGGCTATTCGCATGGGGTTCGGATTGAGGTGGGCGCAAATGGGGTTGTTTGAAACCTACCGAATTGCCGGAGGCGAGGCCGGCATGAAGCACTTCATGGAACAATTCGGACCGGCGCTTTCTTGGCCTTGGTCCAAACTAATGGATGTCCCAGAGTTTACGGAAGAACTCGTCGAATTGATCGCGGGACAATCTGACGCGCAATCAGGACACAAGTCTATCCGCGAACTTGAACGCCTGCGTGACGACAACCTTATCGGAATGATGCGTGCTCTCAAGAAATCGGGAAGCGGTGTAGGAGAAGTCTTGAACGCACATGAAGATACACTGCCGACTCCCGGCCAACGGAAATTGCCAGTTACAGTGGATCGCATGATCCCCCAAAGCTGGACCGACTGCAACAATCAAATGAACGAAGCACACTACCTTGAAGCATCCGCTCAGGCCACTGACAGGTTCATGGAGATGATTGGGGCCAATGCTGACTATGTGGCGTCGGGAAACAGCTACTTCACCGTTGAAAGTCACATACAATTTGTCACTGAGCTTCATGCCGGCGAACACCTTGTTGTGACGACACAAGTGCTTTCAGGTAGCGGTAAACGAATGCACCTGTTCCACAGGTTGCTGCGACAGGACGGAAAATTGGCGGCTACCGTTGAAACTATGTTGATACACGTTGACCTGACTTCACGCGCAACTTCCCTCCCTACTGAAGCCGTAGCAAAATGTTTGGCAAGGTTTGCTCGAGAGCATGCTGAACTAGAGCTTCCACAGGGTGTCGGTCGTTACGTCGGCGAAAGGCGCGATGAAAAATAGAACAGGGCTTTGCAGATTATCACATCGATGCGCCGAAGCTAATTCTCCCACTCGAACACAAGGTCTTCCCGAAACGCAAATCGTCTAATGTGGGTCTCAACCGTTTCCACAAACTCCTCGAGTTCGAACGCCGAATTAGCCGAAACTACCATCTTCAGCACATTTCCCATCGCCAACAGTTCAACCCGCTCGCCCGTAGAAAACTTGATGGTCCCAGAGTTTAGCAAGGAAGTCGTTTCAGCCTTGTGAGACCAGTGTTTGCACAACTGCAGCAAGTACTTGTTGGCATGCTCTGTTTGAGTTTGACCGCTAGTATGAACACTTCCCATTGGGTTCTCCTCTTCGACCCCCACTTCTAGAATTAAAAACCTATTGTAACCATGTAGATCACCGGCAGCTCATTCAGAGATGCAATAGCAACATTGGATCCGAATTTGCGAGCGCGCGATCAAAGAAGCTATTCCTTCAAAACTAATATGCGTTCGACTGTGTCTAGCCTACCCAAAAAATCAAACTCAGGGAGATTTCTTGATCATCTTGCTATCACAATTCACCTAGTCAAATCGCCATCGGCGAACTCGACCACAGAACGATCCTTTCATCGAAACTTTGTCTGTTCTCCATACCTTAAAGCGTGGCATTCGTTCGGTCATCCGCCGACATGCTCTGTGAAAATCTGTAACGACATCGTACAGCGAGCTCAGAAGTTGAACTCCTCGAAGTTTGATTACGGCGTACCAAAACTCTACACCATTGACGGTCGGAGTTTGGCACAAGAGTGTTGCGAATGACGCGCTAATCCAAAATGCTACAATCACCTGTAAGAGCTTGAATCATAAGTCATTGATTTGACTTTGCTATTTGAATTCATGGCGTTAGCCCTCGTGCCACTCGGCGCATCAGGAACCGGCAGGCCGCGAGTTGCGCCCATGCCAAGGAGCTCGCCAGTGTCCGCTCGAAGTCCTTCGCCAGGCGTCGGCACCGCGACATCCACGCGAATGTCCTCTCCACCACCCAGCGACGGTAAAGGACCGTGAAGCCCCTTGTTTCCTTCGGTTTCTGGACGATCTCGATGATCGATCCGAGGCCGCGGTCCTTCAGCGCCTCCTCCAGCTTCGGTCCCGCGTAGCCGCCGTCCGCCCACAGCTTCGTCACCTGCGGCGCCTTCTCCAGCATGCCGAGGATCACCTCCGGCGCGCCGTCCCGGTCCTGCACCGAGGCCTCGTGGACCGCGATCACGATCGGGAACCCTTCCACGTCCACCGTGGCGTGGCGCTTCCTGCCCTTGATCCGCTTCCCGGCGTCGTATCCCGAAGGCCCGCCCATCTCCGTGGTTTTCACCGACTGGCTGTCGATCGCGGCCGCCGTCGGCTCCGCCGGGCGGCCCTCGAACTCGCGCGCGAGGGTGCGCAGAGCGTCCAGCATCCGTTCCAGAACCCCCGTGCGGCACCAGGCGTAGAAATGGTTCTGGACCGACGTAAACGGCGGAAAGCACTTCGGAATCGCGCGCCACTGGCATCCCGTCCCCAGAATGAACTGGACGGCGTTGAAGACCTCCCGCATGTCAAGCTCGCGCGGGCGCCCCATCCTGCCGGGAGGCGGAATGAGAGGCGCGATCACCGCCCACTCCTCGTCCGTTATATCGGTTTCAAATCTGTCCATCGGTCGCCTATACTGCTCTTGAGTGGTCTCGTTCCACGCCATGTGGCCCTCCCTGTCTGGTGTGGAAGTCAACGGGGAAATGCCACATCTGGGGGGACCGCTCAACTTTTAGGTCAAGCTCTAAGGCACGTTGCCAGGACCGCTTTAGCGACACTACGACAAAAGACAAGGCTCAGTTTACAAAACGTATGCGTTCAAGTTATGTTCCTGCACGAAGCAGGAGACTACAGATGATGAATCACAAGCAGTTTCAGGCCTGGCTCTCGCAGGTTGACCAGCTCAGCACCGCGCAGCGCAAGGAAGCCGGGGCAGTGCTCTCCGGAGGCTCGCAGGCGTCGGCCTCGCTGGCCGCGATCGAGGCGGGCGTGGGCGAGGACCGCCGGTGCCCGCATTGCGGCACTCCCGGCGCCGTGTCGCGCGGCAAGGCGCGCGGCCTGCGCCGATATCAATGCAAGGGTTGCGGAAAGACGTTCAATGCAGCGACAGGCACGCCGTTGGCGGGCCTTCACCGCAAGGAGAGATGGCTGGCGTTCGGAACCTGTCTCGCGGACGGGGACACGGTGCGCGCGTCCGCCGTGCGTTGCGGGCTTGCCGTCAACACGGCCTTCCGCTGGCGGCACCGGTTCCTTGCCGCCGGAAGCCGGGATCCGCGAAAGCTTGCCGGCATCCTCGAGGCCGACGAAACCTACGTGCTGGAAAGCCGCAAGGGCGAGCGGGGCGTCGCGGACGTAGCGCAGGATCGTCTGCCCGACGCCGCGCGAAAGCGGATAGAGATGCGTGCGCCCCGGCTTCGGACAGCGCACCCGCAGGATCTCCTCCGTCCAGTCCAGGTCGTCGAGCCGCAGGCCGGCGACCTCCCCGGAACGCAGGCCGTAGGCGACCAGCACCATCAGGATCGCGCGGTCGCGCACATCGGCAGGACGGTCGCCCTCGGAAGTCGCGAGCAGGCGCAGGACCTTGTCCCGGTCCAGCCCCTTCGGGAGCGGCTTGCCGGGATGGAACCGAGACGGCATGATCCCGTCCGCCAGTCCCGGCGCGCACCAGCCTTGGCTTTCCGCGAACACGGAAGAAGGTGCGGAGTTGTGCCGAGTAGTCGTGGATCGTGATCCGGCTGCAGCCGCGGGCATGCCAGCGTGCGACCTCCCGATCGATGTCGGCGATCCCGACCTCGGCGAGAGCGACCTTGCGGTCGTCCAGCCCTTCGAAGAAACGGTCGACTGCATGGAGGCAGCCGCAAACGGTCGCTTCGGACCACCCGCGCTCGTCGCGCATCCAGGCATCGAACGCTGTGGCATCCCCGCTGTGGACATGCCGCGCCTTGGCCGGTTCGTCGAGCAGGTCGGCGAAGCGCAGCCATCGCACTGCGTGGCCGATGAACCGCCTGCGTGCGTCGGACGAAGCGGGCCGGCGGCATCGCCGCCCGCCGGGCAGCGACCATTGATCGGCCGCGGTTTCCACGCGTGCCATGCTGACGCGCTCGCCTTGGTGCAGTTCCAGAATGCGAACCAGGCTGACCTGGTGAGCCGCGATTGTGCGCAACGTATTGCGCCGGGCGCCTCCCAGGGCGCAGTGCTCAGGGAAATCGAGCCGTTCATCCAGCAGCGGCGCGGCGCGATTGCGTCCGACGATGCCTGGACAGGTGAAGAGAGTCTCGAACATTGTCATGTCTCCTTTTTGGTTGGAGACATGACAATGGCAAACGGCCGCCCGTCGGAAAATTATGTTGCGGCCAAACGGAGGGTTCCCGTGCGTGGCAGTCCGGTGCGACCGCTCCGCAACATATCCAGGGCCGCAACATATACCCAACAGTTTGCGAGGGTGACCGCCCCGCCGGGCCGGTCATGCCGGCGCAGCCGGTTGTACCCGGAATAGCCGTCCACTTGCAGCGTCCCTCACGGACTGGACCGTCGTGCCCAGCCTCGCCGCCACGTCTCCGGGGGACATTCCGTCGAGCCGGAACGCGATCGCGCGGGTGCGCCGGCGCTGGCGATGGTCTTTGCAGTTGAGGGCGAACTCGAGTAGTTCTTGCGACGTGCGGTCGGTGTTGGTGATGGTGATCGTCAAGGGTGCGGGCATGTCCTGTCTCCTGTCGGGGCTGGTGTTTGAGAACCCCAACATGACGGCATCGCAAACCGGCTGCACGCGTCATTCGCGGCGCAAGACTACATGTTGCGTCGAGACGAAAAAGCGACCTATATCTTGATGAGTCAAAACTTTCGGGAAATGGTATTAACCGCGCCACAGGGCAACTTCATGCACCGCAACACGTGGCTGTATTGACCCTTTTTGCCGAGATTGTGCTTCAATGGCGAACCTGGAGGTCCAAAGATAGCTGGCGTGCATTTCTGCAATTTCCGCAAGCAAGAGTTGGTCAAGGCCTGAAAAATGAGGACGCGCGATTGACACGATCAGGCAACAGACCTGTTCGTCAACCGCGACAACATTGTGGTTGCCGTAGGGAAAATTGTGGTTACCGTAGGGAAAACAGCAAGTTTCGATGGGAGGAAACGCCTATAACCTACGTTCGACAGCCCGCTGCTTGGCAGCTTCGCACGGGTAATTACGGATTTTCCGCCCAGAGTGCTCGCGATATCGACAATGCGATTTGCAGAGGTGGTATCGAACTAGCTCAATTGAGATATCTGACAGTCTCAAGCAAACTCAGGAGATTACCATGAAACTATCAAAGCTTGTATCAGTTGCTGCAACGGTCTTGGCACTCGCGCCACTTTCAGTTGTTGCTGAAGACTACCCTTCAAGACCCGTTTCGTTCATTGTCCCCTGGCCACCAGGCGATCTTGAAGACTTGCTTACTCGCATGATCGCGGAAGAGTTTCAGGAGGAATATGGTGTTGCGGCTGCAGTAGTGAACAAACCCGGCGGTGGTGGGGGACCTTTCCCTGGTGCGGTCGGGGTGGCAAACGCTCCTGCTGATGGATATACTGTCGGATCATTTGTGATGAGTGTTCCTCTGTCGGGTCCACACGTGGGAATTCCCGAACTTGCGCCAAATCCTTTCGAGCCAATTGGTGTCTTTTTGACCTACCCATTTGTTGTCGCAGCAAGCAAGAACGCACCATATCAGACCATCGAGGAACTGGCGGAGTATTCCCAAAATAATACAGTTTTGCTGGGCCACTACGGAACATACCTGACGCCGACAAAGATCACTTTGGCGCACGCCAAGGAGGTTGGCATTAACTACTCAAAAGACGCCGCATACGACCTGCTGGATTGTAACTCAATCAAGTCAGGCGACGTGGATGTTATGAACACCACGATCCCAGCCATCCGGCCTTGCCTGGAGGATATGAATGTGTTGTTGGCGATCACTGAGGAGCGCATCTCTCTAGCTCCTAACGCTCCAACGGTTGCTGAAGCTCTACCTAAGATGGACCTGACTCTTTGGAATGGTCTGTTTGTACACAAGGATACCCCGGCGGACGTCCGCGACAAGATTGCCGCAGTTGCCGAACGTGTGGTTTTGGGGGAACGCGCCCAAAAACTTGCAAACGATACTGGTGCGGGCGTCTACTGGCAGAATGCCGCCGAAGCGACTTCACGGATCGAAAAAGACGCGCAAACCTACGGGTGGGTGAACGAGATTGTCTCGTCCAACTGATCGTCTGAATTGAAGTGTAGCCATCGGGCGTTCTTCGCCCGATGGCCTAAGCTTGTGGAGCAAGAGCTGAATGTCCGACAACTCTGAACGCAAAGTTGAACTCGCGGAACTGTTCATTCCAAAATTTCACCCTGCCGAACTCGTGTTCGCTATCGCTTTGGTGGTTCTGTCGGTGTTTCTCTTTTCTCAGTTTGAGGCACAGACAAGGGTCATCGAAGGTAAGGAACTCGCTGGACAACCCGGATTTTGGTCGTGGATTAGCATCGTTGGGATGTTGCTCTTTGGCACTCCCTATCTGGTTACGGTAATCCTGAAAGCACGCGCCGATAACGGTCGTGCATCTGTGCCGCAGGAACTTCTGCAGTGGGTTGTTGCGGTTGAGTACGTTCTGTGGTTCATGGCTTATGTAATGCTGGTTCCCTGGCTCGGATACCTGCTGTCAACTATTGCATTTTCTATTTTGCTCCTGTTCCGAGTCGGATATTCCAAGCGGAATTTTTTCCTTTGGGCATTGATCTTTGATCTAGTCATGATCGCCATATTCAAAGGATTTCTTCGGGTGAACATCCCCGGTGGAGCAATCTATGAATACCTGCCGCCGGCGCTGCGTAACTTTATGATTTCCAACTTCTAGGAGCGTCAGAAATGGAAACTTTCCTCTCTAGCCTTGACATGATTACGAGTTGGAGTGTTTTGATTGCGCTAATAATCGGCTCTATTGGCGGCGTTATCATAGGCGCAATTCCTGGTGTCGGTCCGCCAATGGCGATTGCGATCCTGTTACCTGCAACATTTGCGATGGAACCCATTGTCGGTCTGACTCTACTTCTCGGCGTTTATGGTTCGGCAATGTATGGCGGTGCCATTCCGGCGGTTTTGATGAACGTTCCTGGGACCGCGGTGAATGCTCTAACGACCTATGATGGATACCCGATGACGAGAAGCGGGCAAGGTGCACGAGCTTTGTCCTTGTGTTACGGCGCATCTTTTTTTGGCGGCATTTTTTCTGTTGTCTGCTTAATGGCTTTCGCACCGGTCCTGGCAGACGTGGCACCGCTTTTTGGATCACGCGAGATCTTTATGGCTGCGCTGCTGGGCGGCGTGCTCGTAGTTATAGCACATCGCGGGCACGGACTGTTTTCCGGTTTCATGTTCTGTTTTGGAATGTTCCTGGCATCGATTGGATTGGAAACCTCTGAACTCACGCAGCGCTACACATTTGGCATGACCTGGCTGTCTTCCGGCGTTGACTTGATCGTTGTCATTCTGGGCATCTTCGCACTGTCGCAAGCATTCCACCTTCTGACCGCAGATGATGAGGACACTATCGAAGTTGAAAAACCCGTCGGCGTTGGAAAGAGGCTCGGAGAAGTGGCGCGTATGCCCCGCGCGTCCATCATTTCGTCGACATTTGGAGTGATAATGGGCGTGATACCTGGTGTCGGGCAGTTCATCGCGCAGTTCTTTTCCTACACGATCATACAAAAAACATCAAAAAACCCAGAGCAGTTCGGAGCGGGGGCACCGGAAGGAATAGTAGCCTCAGAAGCGGCGAACAATGCCGTGCCTGCCGCGGCCATGATCCCGTTGCTCGCACTTGGTATTCCCGGAGAAGCGCTTACCGCTATGATGCTCTCTGTATTCTACGTGCATAACGTCGTACCCGGCCCCAATTTGTTTTTAAGTGAGTTTGACTTTGTGATGGCGCTTTACCTCTGTTTGATCTTGATTAATGTCATCACGCTCATCTTTCTTTTGGTATCGACGGGCTTCATCGTGAACGTTTCTTCAATCCCGAACAGATATCTGGGAGTGCTTACGCTAACCCTTTGCTTCATTGGGATTTACGCATTGCGAAATTCAGTTACAGATTGCTTATTGGCAGCCGTTTTCGGGGTTATCGGCTTGGTCTTTAAACGGCTCGATCTGCCAACGATTCCGATCATTCTTGGAATGGTATTGGGTGAAATCATGGAAACCAAATTCCGTACATCAATGGCTCGCATTGATCATTACTATGAGTTTATCAACAGGCCAATATCCGGAACAATATTTGCCATTATCGTAATCGCGATTCTTACGCATTTGTTCTTCCAAATAAAATACTGGCGTCAAAGCCGATCGACTGGCGTCTGACACATCTGAATGTTTTGCTTGATGCAAGGTTGCGCCAACCAGAGCATTCCTACCAGCCGATCAACAAAGGAACCGCGACAGGTTAATGAAAAGAAGGCTATTCTCGAATAGGAGGCGTCCCGTACATCTCGGAAGTTATCCTACTGAGACGCTTAGAAGAGATAGCAACGTCCCTCAACTTGCAAGTGTTCCACCCATGAGAGTCGTCGATTTCGGCATTGGTGCGAGTAACAGCATCATTGGCGCAATGGGTGAATATCAGACAATGATGGATGCAATCCAGTCTGGGTTGGTAAACGCGCAGAAAGCATCTGTCCCCGCTGATCCGGATGAGCGCGCCAATCATCTGAAGGCCTTCGGATACTTTTCCGACGCATCCCTCGTGGGCATTTGCAAACTGCACGACGATGCGAAGCTGAAGAAACCGGTAAAGAATGAGAACATTCCACGTCTGATTGAAAGTTTGAAACAAGTTAATTCTGAGTCACTTGCGGCAGGCATCGAAGAGATCATGGCTGATCTCGAAGACACTGTAGAATTGCCGCAGGGGACCGGCCATGACCATAGCCACGCCATTGTCGTACTTTACGAGCATTTCAGAGATCCGTCTAAATCCGAGCCGGGCAGCGAGTGGATCATTGGTGCCCAAGATCAGAGAGCAGCAATCCGCGCAAACGAAACCGCCGTCGTTTTGGCAAATTATATTCGTTTGCTAGGCTACGACGCCATGGCTCATTCGCCCAGCAACACCCATTTCGACCTTAACAAACTTGCCGTGTTGGCGGGTGTCGCGTGCGTGTCCGATGGCAGAATGGATGCGCCCTTCATAGGGCCGAATTTTGGGCTGGCCGCCGTAACCTGCACTTTGGACATGACGGCAGACGAGGCTCTTGCGGCCATGAGCCAGCAGAAGGACGCTGCGTCGCGGCCAGGAAGAGATCCGTACAAGGATCGCAATTATGCGGCGGGGTCATACCCGTTTGAAGCACTCAAGCGAGTCGAAACACCTACGACATACATTGACGAGGATCGCGTGGCGAGAATCCCGATGCGTGCTGACATGTTTACGAGAGCACAGTTCGGAGACATGGGTAAGGCCAATCAGGACAATGCGGCTGGAGGATACTATGTATCAAAGGCTCCGTCGTCACTGGCGCAGTTGCGTGTGTTGGGGGCTTTAGTTGCTCTGCAATCAGGCGGAGAAAATCCTCATGGTCCCTGCCCGTCAGATTCTCAACGAAATGCGGAAAATGTTAAGGCTGCCGGCTATTTTCTCGGAATTGATGCGGTTGGAATTTCGCGATGCCCTGACTGGGTCTGGTATTCGCACAACGCGGCCGGCGAACCCATAAATCCGCCCCATGATAACGCCATTACCATGATCATCGATCAGGGCTTTGAAACAATGGATGGATCAAGTGGCGATGACTGGATAGCGCTTAGTCAATCCATGAGAGCGTATCTGCGATTCTCTTTGTTGGGTGGGATCATTTCCCAGCATATCCGAGATCTGGGATACAGCGCCAAGGCCCACACAGTGATGGACAGCGAAGTCTTGCAACCACCCCTGGTTCTACTCAGCGGGCTGGGAGAAGTCAGTCGGATTGGTGAAGTAATTCTCAATCCCTTTATGGGCCCGCGATTGAAAACCGGTGTCATAACCACCGATATGCCGTTGGTGCACGATAAGCCAATCGACTTCGGTCTGCAGAACTTTTGTAACAACTGCAATAAGTGCGCACGCGAATGTCCGTCGGGAGCAATCACTGCCGGCCCCAAGCTAATGTATAATGGGTATGAGATCTGGAAATCGGACAGCCAAAAGTGCACGACCTATCGGGTGACACAGGCAGGTGGTGCAATGTGTGGACGCTGCATGAAGACCTGTCCTTGGAATCTCGAGGGTTTGTTCTCCGAGGCCCCGTTTCGTTGGGCTGCGATGAACATCCCGGCCGCAGCTCCATTGCTTGCGAAACTCGATGACGCTGCAAACAACGGTGGGCTCAACGTGGTAAAGAAGTGGTGGTGGGACCTTGAACTGAAAGAAGACGGCGGTTTCAGGGAACCCGCGCAACCGGTCAATCGCCGCGACCTTCAAAAGGACATAGACCTAAAATACGAAGACCAGACCTTGGCGGTTTATCCTGCAACGCTCGCTCCGCACCCTTACCCCTACCCGTTTCCGATGGATCGTGAAGCGGGAATAGAGGCGTATCAGGCGATGGTGACAGTCGAAGAATATCACGAGCGGATTGCTCAGGGTGACACGTCTCATGTGCATACCTACCGAGCCGATGCGGTCGCACCAGTCATCCAAGTTGAAATCGTTCGCGCAGAGAAGATGACCGATGGAGTAACAAAATTTGAATTTGCTTCAGTGGATGGATCGGAGTTACCACCTTGGACCGCCGGAGCACATCTGGACATCGTAGTCGCGCCGGAATTCTTGCGGCAATATTCTATCAGCGGCAATCCGTCAGACCGTTCGCGGTATCAGATCGGTGTACTACGCGAGGATGAAGGCCGCGGCGGGTCGAGAATGCTCCACAGGCTGTTCAGGGAGGGGCGAAAAATTTTTGTGTCACACCCCATCAATCACTTCGAATTGGTAGAAGACGCCAAGAAGACCTTTTTGATGGCAGGCGGGATTGGTATTACGCCGATGATCGCCTTTGGACATCGTCTGCATGAACTTGGGGCGGAATTCGAATTGCACTACTCTGCCAGCAGGCAGGACGGTGCCGGGTTTCTTGACGATCTCGCCAAATTTCCATGGGCCGATTGGGTTTCGCTGCATTTCTCAGATCAGGGAACACGTGCCGATCTTGATCAGATACTTTCGGGATATGTTGATGGCTACCATGTCTATACCTGCGGCCCAGACCGGTTCATGGAAAGCGTGATGGACGCTGCCGAAAGAAATGGTTATCCAGAAGAAGCGCGGCATCTAGAATACTTCTCTGTTCCGGAACAACCGGAGTACGAAAATCACGACTTTGTGTTGCGACTGACAAAATCAGGGAAGGAGTTAGCAGTTCCAGCTGATAAAGCCGCAACTGAAGTTCTTTTGGAAAGCGGTATCAAGATAGACGTCAAATGCTCTGACGGTCTCTGTGGCGTTTGCAAGTGTAGGCTGATTTCTGGCAATGTGGAGCACCGCGACTTCGTTCTTTCAAAAAAACAGCGAGAAGATACCATCATCCTGTGCCAGTCTCGAGCCGCAGAAAAGGATGGTATAGTCGAAATCGACCTATAAAATCTGGCCTGGATCAGTTCGCTTGAGTGGTTTGATCCAGGATTGTGGCAAAGGACAGCTTGATATCCCGAACGGGGTATTTCCGCCCTATCTTGACGCTATGCAAAAATACGCCCTCAAGAACCAAATTTATCGTGTCAGCTTGAATTGCAGGCATGTGCTCACGTAGCATTGATCGGGTGTCTTGTGACCAAGCAATTGAAATTTCACGAGTGTCCGGATCGTCGAGCCCAGTCAGAAAAAAATCATAATCCACAACCATTTCCGCATAGCAGTTGCAAGTGATGTGCTCGACGACCTCTGCGAGAACAACGGAGAGGTCGTCTTCGGTACTGGATTGCTCAAGCGCGGTGCGAAACCTCCAAAAAAATCTTTTGCGCGCAAAAACTGTGGCGTCGCGAATGATCTCCTTTCGGCCATTGTAGTGATAGGACAATGTTCCCAAGCCGATCCCCGATTCATCAGCAATCGCACGGAACGTTATGTTTGCGGCACCGAGCTTTGCCGCTACCGTATGTGTTGCGGTGATAACCTTTCCTGATTACTATCCTGCGTAAGCAGATTTTTTGCCGCGACGCTCGCGGATTCGTTGCCTGAAATCCTGGATAGCCTAGTACGGAGAACTTTTTCGAGATCGGATTCGCCGAAACGGCGCCTGG
>Ga0209544_1002879_pt1 | contig 14316 bp, 12 predicted proteins | sample MesohylPK_FD_187297 | JGI IMG/M metagenome (GOLD analysis project Ga0209544, IMG submission 187297) | Host-associated microbial community of the marine sponge Aplysina aerophoba from Gulf of Piran - sponge mesohyl, lysed by proteinase K... | ecosystem: Host-associated > Porifera > Sponge >...
TGAACAGCGAGCCTCTGGTGGAAGAGGCAGGGCGAGTGCTCGGACAGATCGAGGCGAATCCGGCGCGCTACATGGTCCCCGAGTTGTTCATGAACGAGTTGCTCGCGGTCCTCTGCCGCCTGCCCGGAAGCACACCGTCTAAGGTCAAGGAAGCCCTTTCTCTGGTGGAGGCCCTCGGCATGACGCGGGTCGGCAACGGGCATGAACTGCTGGCCCTTGCAGCCGACTTCGCAGACCGATGGCGGTTGACCGGATACGACGCGATGTATGTTGCACTGGCTTCTTTAGCTGGCGGCGAGTGGTTGACCGCCGATGCACGCGCCGTGCGGCGGGTTTCGGACCGAGACCTGGTTTCTCTTCTCGGGTCGTAGCAAGGACGCGCAGTCGGTGAGGGCGACCTTTGACATCGACGACTCGATGGTGCAGCGCCTACGCGAGGAGGCGGCACGCCGGAGCACGACCATGTCCGCCCTGGCCGAGGCCGGGTTGCGCCTTGTCCTTGGTTCGCCCGCTCCGCAGGATGATCCTCTCGATCGGCCGCCCCTTCCATCCCGGAACAGCGGCGGCTCCAAGGTGGACATCGCCGATCGCGACGCGCTCTACCGGGTCATGGAAGAGACGGATGATTGAACTTGGCTGCGGCGCAAGGCGGCTGGCTGCGGCACGGGTCGGCGATCCGAGCGACCCGGCGGCAGGCGCGGGACCCCGCTCTAGTCCGCCGACACCCCCAGGTGCTCGTTGAACCAGGCGACCAGCGCGCTCGAGGCGCGCTCGCCGTCCTCGCCGCGGAAACCGTGGGCGGCGCCCTCGATCACGATCAGCTCGGAGGTCACGCTCGCCTCGTCAAAGGCGGCCTTGATCCGCTCGCTGTTGCTGATCGGCACGAGCGCGTCCTGGTCGCCGTGAATCAGCAGCGTCGGTGGATCATCCTCGCTGACGAACAGGACGGGTGAGATAGCGGCAGCCTTCTCCGCGTCGAATTCGAGCGCCGGGAAGCGCTCGTTCGGACCGGTCAGCCCCTGCAGGTCGACTGGCGGGAAGTAGGCGACGACCGCCGCGACGCGGTTGCCGGTCTGCTCGATCGGGTCGTTGCTACCACTGTTCCCTTCGTCCGAGGCGTTGCCGAGCATCAGGGACAGGTGGCCGCCGGCGCTGCCGCCGGTGACGCCCAGGCGCTCCGCGTCAACGCCGAAATCGTCCGCGTTGAGCCGGATGTAGCGGACCGCGCGGCGCACGTCCGCGACCGCCTCCGGCACCTTGAACAACGGGGCCGAGCCGTGGCGGACCATGAACACGGCGTAGCCGTTGTCCAGCAGATCGCCGATCGCGCCGAATCGCCGTCCCTCGCCCGACACGATGCCGTGCGGGTCGGACCAGCGTGAGAACCACCCGCCGCTGACCATGAACAGGACGCCGGCGCCGTTCTGGTCCGCGGGCACGAGTGCATCGAAGGTCAGGGCCATGCCCATCTTGTGGCCGTAGACCACGTCGGCGTGGACCTTGGCTTCCGACCCGGCCGACAGCGGTGCGGCAAGCAGGGCGGCGGCGAGCAGGATGGCGAATACGTGCTTCATGTTGAGTTCTCCTCTGGCTGCTGCGGTGGCTGAACTGTCATCGTCCGGCTGCTACGGCCGCGCTCCTCCCGCCGTCTCCTGCGGCGGCACTTCGGGCTTCATCCGTTCGGCGGCAACCATATCCGCCACGTCGGCGAGCAGCTTCTTCGCGTCGAAGACGATGCCGTCCTTGATCGTGTAGCGCACGCCGCCGACGCGCTCGGGACGGCCGGTGTCGTCGTTGAGTCGCACGGCGCCGGTGCCGTAGAGCACCTTGAGGTTCGCGACCGGGTTCTCGCCGACCACGAGCAGATCGGCCAGCATGCCTTCGCGCACGATGCCGAACTCCATCTCGGCGCCGCTGGCCCGGGTCAGCTCCTCGGCGCCGTACATCGTCGCCGAGCGGATCACCTCCAGCGGATGGAAGCCGGCCTCCTGGAGGAGTTCGAGTTCCAGGATCGTGCCGAAACCGTAGGTCTGGTAGATGAACCCGGAGTCCGAGCCGATCGTGACCCGGCCGCCGCGGTTCTTGTACTCGTTCAGAAACTGCATCCACGCCCGGTAGAAGTTCTTCCAGGCCACCTCGTCCCAGGTCGTCCAGTCGTACCAGTACGAACCGTGGTCCAGGCGGCTGGGAGCGTAGAACTCGGCCAGCGTGGGCAGCGTGTAGTCGGCGTGCCAGTCCGCGTTGCGGGCCCGCATCACGTCGCGGCCCGCCGAGTAGATCGTCATCGTCGGGTTGATGAAGAAGTCGAGTTCCAGGAACTCGTCGAGCAGGGCGCTCCAGCGCTCGCCGCCGGGCTCGACCATGCTCCACTGGCGGGCCACCTGGCCGAAGCGGAACTGCTCGTCCATGTAGTTCATCTCCGCGGGCCATGGCTGGACGTCGGCGCCGTCATACATCGACTCGAACAGGCCGTAGAAGTGGGTCATCCCGACCAGGCCGAGCCGGGCGGCGTCGAGTGCGTTCATGTGCGCCACGCCCATCTGGTCGAGGTGGGCGGTCGATCCCATTCCCAGGCTGCCGGCCTCGTCGATCAACGCCGCCATGATCTTCGGCGGATAGGCGCCGAGCTTCAGTCCCTCAACGCCCTTCTCGTGCGCGTAGCGGACCCACTCCCGCGCATCGGCGGGGGTCCGGATGTCCCGGTCCTTCCACTCCTTGCCGCCGCCGGGGCGTTGGTAGGAGACGATGCGCGGCGCGGTGATCTCGTTCTTCTCGCTGCGCGCCTTCTCACTCAGATCCCATTCCAGCGGACCGGTGGGCACGCCGCGAACGGTCGTGATGCCGTGCGCCAGCCAGAGCTTGTAGACGTACTCGGCGGTGGGAGCCTTCGGCACGCCGCCCGTGTGGACGTGAAGATCGACCAGGCCCGGCAGCACGTACGAGCCGTTGAGATCGAGTTCGACATCGGCATCTTTCGGCCGCTTGCTCTCGTCGATTTCGGTGTTGGCCATGCCGAGGCTCTTGATCTCTTCGATCCGGTTGCCTTCGATCACGATGTCGACCGGCCCCATCGGCGGCGCGCCGGTGCCGTCGATGACGGTCACGCCGCGCAGGATCAGGCGGTCGAAAGGACCTTGGCCCTCGTCGTCCGGGCGCGGCGGCGCCGGTTCGACCAGGTTCGGCTCTTCCTCTTCCGCGGCCGCGCCAGCGACACCAGGAGCTACGACCCCCGAAAGCAGAGCCACGAGAGCGACGAAGCTGACCGGAGCGCAGTTCAAGGCATCAAGGATCCGTCTGGACACGTTCCCTCCTGACTGAATGACCCACTCCGAATTGGAAGACGGGGCGGCCGAAGCTATCGCGCCGCCCCGGTTCGAGACTCACGACAGGGATGGACGATCACCGGAATCCACGACCGCGCTCAGATAGAGCAGCGCCTGACCCGGCTGGGGCGCCTGGACGAGGAGGCCGTGGGTGGCGGCGAGCACGTCCCGGCGGCTGATCTGCCCGGCCAGCCTGCGGCCCCGGAGCACCGGCAGCCGGCGGTACGGAGTGCTCTTGAAGATGCGCGCGATGCTCAAGAGGTCCGTCTCCTCGGAGATCGTGCGCGCCTTGCGGTCCATGAAGGCCGACGCGTCCGTCGAGTCGAGTTCGAAGTCCCCGGATTCGCCGTTCTCGTCCGGCGCCGCGAGATCCTCCAGGCCAAGCTCGCTACTGCGCTCACGCAGGATCGAGCGCCGGCCCGCGAGCGCCGACGTGAGGTGGTGGGATGCCGCGAGCACGTCCCGCCGGCTGACCTGCCCGACCAAGGTGCCGTCCTGAACCACGGGCAAACGCCGGTACGGCGTGTCCAGGAATCGCTGCGCGATCTCGAGCAGCGGCTCGGAACCGTCGATCACGCGCCCGAAGTCGGTGTTCATGAAGGCGTCGACGGGCGCCGCGGGCAACTGGTCGTAGGCCAGCCCCAGCAGGACATCCATCGAGAACTTCTCCGAGAAGACCCCCAGCAGCCGACCGTCGCGGTCCACGACCGGCGCACCCGAGATTCGGTTCTTGAGCAGCAGACCGATCGCATCAAGAGCCGACATGCCCGCTTGCAGGGTGACCAGGCGCTTGGCCATGAAGTCACTCGCCCGGGTCCGTCGGCTCCGCGCCAGACCCTGTTCGTCCGCGGCACGGGCGGTCACCGTGAGCACCGTGAGGCAGCTCTTCTCCGACAGCATGCCGAGGTAGCGATGCCGGTCGCCGATCACCGGCGCACCTGTGATGCGATGCCGCAGGAGCGCCGCGATGCCGTCGTAGACGTGGGTGCGCGGATGCAACGTGACCAGCTTGGTCACCATGATGTCCCGCGCGAGCTTGGGCCTGTCGATCACCCTGTCCATCGTGAGCCATCCATCGTAGCAGCGGCGCTCCCTCCCGGGCACCCCTCCGGGGGCCGCGGACTGGTAGGCTCGGCCGTTCCCGCTCATCCCAGTTCACCAGCAAGTCGAGGGAGAACCCATGACTCGTGCCGCCACGTTTCCCCGCCTGTTGACCGCGCTGCTCGCGGTTGCCCTCCTCACCCTCGGTTTCGTCGCCTGCGAGCAGACCCGCGCGGACGTCCCGGTCCAGGGTCCCCGCGACCTGGCGCGCGTGGCGCCGGAAGCCGTCGGCATGTCGAGCGACCGGCTCGAACGCCTGGACAGCGCGATGCAGGGCCTCGTCGACGACGGCCTCCTGGCCGGGATCACCACGATGATCTCCCGCCAGGGCAAGATCGCCCACTTCGGCACGTTCGGACACCAGAACATCGAAGACGGCGTCGAGATGAGTGAGGACACGATCTTCCGCATCTACTCGATGACCAAGCCGATCACCGGCGTCGCCCTGATGATCCTCTACGAAGAGGGCAAGTTCCGCCTCTCCGACCCGGTCCACCGGTACATCCCCGAGTTCGAGGGACTCGTGGTCGCCAAGGAGGACGGGCCGAACGGCCAGCCGATCACCGAGCCGGCCGACCACCCGATGACGATCCGCGAGCTGATGGCCCACACCGCCGGCCTCAGCTACGGCATCTTCTCGCAGTCCCAGGTCGACGCTCTCTACAACGAAGCGAACGTCCTCGACAACAACTCGACCCTCAAGGACATGATCGACAAGCTGTCGAAGATCCCCCTGCGCCAGCAGCCCGGATCGATGTGGCACTACAGCGTCGCCGTCGACGTCCAGGGTTACCTCGTCGAGGTCCTCTCCGGCCAGAAGTTCGACGAGTTCCTCAATGAGCGCGTGTTCGGACCGTTAGGCATGAACGACACCGCCTTCCACGTCGCCGCAGACAAGGCGGACCGCTTCTCCCAGGTCTACACCCACGACGCCGACGGCAACCTGATGGCCCAGGAGGGCTTCGGCGGCCGCCGTGACTACCTCGACCCGCCCGCCTTCCTCTCCGGCGGCGGCGGCCTGGTCTCGACCACGATGGACTACATGCGCTTCAGCCAGATGCTGCTCAACGGCGGCGAGCTGGACGGCGTCCGCATCCTGGCCCCCTCGACCGTCAAGCTGATGCACCTGAACCACCTGCCCCGCGAACTCAAGGAGATGTCCCCGGGCACCGGCTTCGGCCTCGACTTCGCCGTCGTCCTCGACCCCGTCGCCGCTGACGGCATTTCGAAGGGCGAGTACTACTGGGGCGGCGCCGCCGGCACCTGGTTCTGGATCGACCCCAAGGAAGACCTCGTCTTCGTCGGCATGATCCAGCACTTCGGACCGCGGCGGCCGGACGTCCGGTCGCTGAGCCGGAGGCTCACCTACCAGGCGATCCTCGAACCGAGCTCGTAGCTCCTCGTACCCGGGGACGGTACCGGCACGGCGTCGCCGCACCCGCCCGCCCGCACAACCGCAGGCGCGTCCCAAGTCAGTAGCTAGCGCTTCGCCCGCTTGCCGAACATGATCCCCGCGACGCGGCGGATCTGGATCTCCTCGGAGCCTTCGGTGATCCGGTACCGCCGATGGTGGCGGTAGATGTGCTCGAAGGGCATGTGGCGGGTGTAGCCGATGCCGCCGTGGGTCTGGATCGCCCGGTCGGCGGCGTTGCAGACGAGGCGGTTCGCGCGGTAGTTGCACATGGAGACCTTGTCGGTGACCTCCATGTGGTGCTGCTGGTCGAGCTCCCAAGCCGTCTTGTAGACGAGGTTGCGGACCATCTCGCACTCCGTCTGGAGTTCGGCGAGGGGAAACTGGATCGCCTGGTTGAGCCACAGCGGCTTGCCGAAGACCGTCCGCTCGCGGGCGTACTTGACGCTCTCGTTGATGCAGAACTGGGCGGCGCCGACACCGGAGGCGGCCTGGCGAATGCGGTTCTCGTGGACGAAGGTCTGGGCCAGGGCGAGGCCGCGGCCCTCTTCGCCGAGGATCGCTTCGTTCGGGACCCGCACGTCGGTCAACGACACCTCCGCGTGGTCCGTCGGCATGTTGAAGGTCCACCACATGAAGGGGATCTCGAAACCGGGTGAGTTCGTCGGCACGATGAAGCAGGTCACGCCGTCCGCCTTCCCCGGATCGCCCGAGGTGCGGGCGAAGATCAGGTCGTGGGTCGCCGCGTGGAGGCCCGAGTTGAACCGCTTGGCGCCGTTGATCACCCAGTCGTCGCCATCTCGGACACCGGAGGTCTCGAGCCAGGTCGCGTCGGAGCCGTGATTCGGTTCGGTCAGGCCGAAGCCCATCCGCACCGCGCCGGTCATCATGCCCTCCATGAACTGCTCCTTCTGGGAGGGCGTCCCGAAGCGGTGCATCATGATCACGGTCGGAAAGTTGCCGACGATCGAGGACTCGTTCTGCAGGTCGTTGTGCAGGCCGAGGCCCTTGGCGGCCAGGTGTTCGCGGATCACCGCCATCGCCAGGTTCGAGCCGTCCTGGCCGCCGAGCTCCTTCGGCAGGCCGAAGCGCAGGTGACCGGCCGCGTCGGCGCGGCGCTTCATCTCCCGCAGCAGAGCCTCCCACTCGGGGCGCGGCGTGCCGTCGTTCTCGAAGTCGGTCCGCGCCCACTCGCGACGCTGGTCGAAGAACCGGACGTTGTCGTCCTGCCGCTCGAGCGGCTTGATCTCACGCTCGATGAAGTCGTCGAGCTCGGCCAGCTTCTCGCGGATGTCCTGCGGGATCTCGAAGTCCATGTTTCTCCCGTTACCCGGCTTCCAGGTACGCGTCGATGATCTCGCCCAGCCGTTCCGGCGCGTCGAAGTGGACCATGTGGCCCGCCTCCGGGATCTCGACGTGGTGAACGTTGCGGAACAGGCGGACCCGGCGCTCGATCTCGTCCGGCGCGGCCGGCGTGTCGTGATCGATCCCGCCACGACCGCGGTAGAACTCGGCGGAACGGCCTCCGGTGACCACGAGCACCGGACAGGAAACCCAGGGCCAGCGTTCCTCGGACAACCGGCTCGACATCGTGAGCCCCGTCGTCTCGACCTGCGGGTCCCACTTCCACTGCAGGCCGCCGTACGGATGCTCGGTCGTCCCGATCTCGACCAGGTGCCGCGCCAGGTCGTGGTCGAGGCCGGGATGGAACCGGCAGTAGAGCCGCCAGGCGTCGTCCAGGTCCATCATCGGCCGCTTGTGCCCTCCGGGCCGCAAGAGGCTGGTATGGCCGTTCTGGAGGCGGAGCTGCCGGTTCTCGACCGGCATGTCGCTCTCCCGGAACGGCGCGCCGACGCCGTCGATGTTGACGACCACGCTGGGCACGTCGGTGAACACCGCCGCGTAGTGGCTGACGATGTGGCCGCCCAGGCTGTGACCCACCAGCACCGGGCGCTCCAGTTGGAGCTGGAAGATGACCGCGTGCAGGTCGGCGATGAAGTGCGGCAGGGCGTAGACCCCCGGCTTGCCGCTGTCGCCGTGACCGCGCAGATCGAAGGAAACGACCCGGTAACGGTCGCGGAACCGGTTCGCTACCGGCTCGAACGCCAGCGCCAGGTCCTGCATGCCGTGCAGCAGGACGAGAGGCGGCGCACCCTCGTTGCCGTAGTCGTAGACCTGCAGTTCGATGCCGCCCGCTCCCGGAAGGCGCAGGCTCTGGGGCGAGGATGGGTTTTCCGGCATGGTGCGGGAGGATACGCCAAGCCCGACGAACGTCCCGGCCCGGGGCGGTATCCTTGCCGCTTCACCACGATCCAGCCCCGGAGGAACACACGAGATGAAGAGAATCCAGTGGATCGCAGTTGCGGCGGCCGTCCTCCTGCTTCCCGCGGCAGCGCCGGCGTCCGACGAGTTGACCGCCGAGAAGGCGTTCGAACGCCTCAAGGCGCTGGCCGGCACCTGGGAGGGTTCGGCCAGCGGCGAGGGCGCGGAGGCCGCGGCCGAGGCGGACGCGACCGGCAAGGTCGTCCACGAGTTCGAGGTCACGGCCAGCGGCCATGTGCTGATGGAGCGCATGGGGCCGGACACCGAGTACGAGATGGTCAACATGTACCACCTCGACGGTTCCGACCTCGTCCTCACCCACTACTGCTCGGGCGGCAACCAGCCGAAGATGAGGTTCAACGCCGCCACCAGCGCTCCGAACCGCCTGGTCTTCGACTTCGACGGCGGCACGAACCTGGAGACCACGCCCAGCCACATCCACTCGGCGGAGATTCGGCTCGACGGCAAGGACCGGCTCGACAGCGCCTGGATGGCCCATGAGGGAGATACGGAAGCGGGCACGATGACCTTCCACCTCAGGCGACGCTGAAGAAGCACGAAACGACCGGGCGGCGCGGGTTGCGGTCGCCCGACCTCCCGCTATGTGCCTACAATGGTCACATGATGACCGTGGGAGCGAGAGGACTCAATACGAGGTTGGGTTCGTGACCAAACGAGGGCGACCGGCCGCCGAACTCAGACCGCTGCCGACCGCCGCATCGGACGAGGAGGAGAAGCTCCTTGACCTCGCGGCCAGGGGACTCGTGACGCCGGGGACCGCGCGCCTTGCGCCGTCCATCGAACAAGTCCCCATGCGCGGCGGATCGGTCGCGGACACCATCGTCGAGGAACGAGACGACAGGTTCTGATGCTGTTTCTCGACGCGAGCACGTTGGTGAAGCGGTACGTCGACGGCTAGTGCCGGTCGAGGTCCCCCAACGTGTCGTCCGCCCAAGTACACTGCTTCGCGCGACACTCACCGACAGCCCGGAGAAACTGACGAGATGACTGCGCCCGGAAACCCCAACGGCGGCAACGGCCTCTACGGCGCCCACGGCCGCGCGCTCGTCGTCGATCTTTCGACCGGCGAGCACCGCGTCGAGACGATTCCCGCCGACGTCTTCCGCCAGTATCTCGGGGGTTACGGTCTCGGCGCCTGGCTGATGTGGAAGCACTTCCCCGCCGGCGCCGAGGCGACGGCGCCAGAGGCCTGCTTCGCCCTCGTCTCGGGCCTCCTGACGGGGCTCCGAACACCGTTCTCCGGGCGCATCCAGATCGTCGGCAAGTCGCCGCTCACCGGCACCTGGGCCGACTCGAACTCCGGGGGCAGCACGGCGATCCATCTGCGGCATGCCGGCTACGACGCGCTCATCGTGCGCGGACGAGCCGTCGAACCGTCGGTGCTCGTCGTTCGCTCCGACGGGGTCTCGGTGGAACCCGCCGGCGATCTGTGGGGCATGCAGATTCCTGAAGCCTTCGACGCCCTCCAGGAGCGCTACGGCACGAAGTTCCGTGTCGGCGTGTCGGCGATCGGCCCGGCCGGCGAACGCGGCGCCCGCATCGCTTCGGTGATGAACGATCGCTACCACGCCTTCGGACGCCAGGGGTTCGGCGCCATCTTCGGCTCGAAGAACCTGAAGGCCGTGGTCGTGGACGGCGGGGAAAACACCGGCGACACGGTGCCGATCCGCGACGCGAAGCAGTTTCGCGCCCTGTGCGACGGAGTGAACCGCGAGTACCGCAGCGACATCAGCTTGCCGATGCGGCTCGTCGTCAAGATGGCGACGCCGAAGAAGCACCTCGGCTTCATGTACCGGATGTTCGCGAAGTTCGGGATCAAGATCGAGTCGCCGCAGCCGGCGATGCGGCAATTGTGGGCGGACCGGGGAACGACGGCGGCGGTGGCGCTGTCGGTCGAGAACGGCGACGCGCCGCTCAAGAACTGGACCGGCGTCGGCGCTCGCGATTTCCCGCTCTCGAAGAAGGGCTGGAAGCTCGACGGCGCGGAGGTCGACAAACTGATCACGAAGAAACTGAGCTGCGGCGACTGCCCGGCACCCTGCAAGGGGATCGTCGGCGTGAAGAGCCGTGGTCTGTCGGACGTGCGCCGCCCGGACTACGAGACGATCGTCGGCTTCGGGGCCAACATCCTGAACGATGACCTGGAGCTCGTCACCGCCTGCCACGACGCGTGCAACCGCTACGGCATGGACGCCGTGAGCTCAAGCGCCACGATCGCCTGGGTGTGCGAGGCCCTGGAGCGCGGCGACCTCACCGCCGACGATCTCGACGGCGTAGACATGCGCTGGGGCAACGGCGAGGGCGCGCTTGCCCTCACGGTCAAGATGGGCGAAGGCGAGGGCTGCGGCGAATGGCTGAGGCACGGCCTCGCCTCCGCGTCGCGCCACGTCGGCCGCGGCACTGACGCCTACGCGGTCCACGTCGGCGGCCAGGAGCCCGCGTACCACGATCCGCGCTTCACGTCGCTCATGGGAGTCACCTACATCTCCGATCCGACGCCCGGCCGGCACACCGCCGGCTCCGCGTCCTGGAACGAGACCTTCGGCGCCGCCTTCCCGCTGCCCGAGGCCGCCCCGAAGGACGAAGTTCAGATCGCCTGGAAGGGCACGAAGAACAAGGGTGTCGCCCAGGCCCACCACAGCAACGCCCACCAGACCCTGAACGGCCTCGGCCTGTGCATGTTCACCGGCCTCACCGGCGGCCTGCCCTGGGTGGACATGGTGAACGCCCTGACCGGTTGGGGTGTGGACCAGAAGGAGCTGCTGCTCTGCGGCGAGCGCATCCAGAACCTGCGCAACGCCTTCAACGTCCGCGAGGGGGTCCGGCCCGCGGACTTCCAGCCCCACGCCCGGATGATGGGCGAGGGCGACGGGCTGCTCGAAGCCGGGCCGCTGGCCGGTGTGCAGGCGCCGCTCGAACAGTTGAAGCGGGACTACTACCAGGCGATGGACTGGGACCCCGACACCGGCCGGCTCGGGCGAGAGCGCGCCGAGCAACTGGGCATGGCCGAGTTGCTGGACTCCCAACTGGCCTGACTCAGGCGTAGGTCGTTCTCCCCGATGGGCCTTCTGCGCAGCCTCGTTCGTCCCCGTTCCGAAACGAAGATCCGTGTCCGCGTCCTGATCCGTGGCCGCATCGGAGCCGGCTGGCATGACGTCGACCGCACGTTCCGCCTGGCGGCCGGCGCCACGCTGGCGGAGCTCCTGCCGCTTGCCGACCGCGCCGGCGTACCGCTCTCCGAAGCAATCGAGAATTCCCCACACCTGCGCGACACGCTGATGATCAACGGCGAGCGTTGCCCGCTGGAGAGCAACCGCGAACTGCCGCTCCAGGACGGTGACGAGATCTACCTGCTCGCACCGGTGGCCGGCGGCAGCGGCCGCGACGCCCAAACACCGGACAGCTTCGAGGCCAGGCTGGAGTCCGTACTTCGGCGGGAGATCGCGGGTTGCAGACGACTGGCCGCCGTCGAACGTCTCTCCGGCGGCGCCAGCCAGGAGACCTACCGCCTGCGGATCGAGACGGAGGCCGGCGATCGCCAGCTCGCCCTCCGGCGATCCCAGGGCGGCAAGCAGGAAGAAGCCCGTGCCGTCGAGCGCAGCGCACCGGGACTTCGGATCGAGGCGAAGCTGATGCAGGTCGCCCGCGAGAACGGCATCCCCGAGCCCGAAGTGTTCTACGTGCTGGAGCCCGCCGACGAACTCGGCGGCGGTTTCGTCATGGAATGGCTCGACGGCATCGCCCTCGGCGCGCGAATCGTCCGCTCCCCGGACCTCGCCGAGGTACGCCCCAAGCTGGCCCGGCAATGCGGCGAGATCCTCGGCCGGCTGCACACGATCGACCTGGAAGCCCACGGCCTCGACCGCGATCTGGCAAGCCTGAGCGCGGCGGACTTCATCGAGCAGACCCGCGGACGCTACGAAGCCCTCGACACGCCGCAGCCGATGATCGACTTCACCGCCCGCTGGCTGATGGAGAACCTGCCTGAGTCGCCTGATCAGGCCCTGGTCCACAACGACTTCCGCAACGGCAACCTGATGGTCGACCGGACAGGCGTCAACGCGGTGCTCGACTGGGAGATCGCCCACATCGGCGACCCGATGCGCGATCTGGGCTGGATCTGCACGAACTCCTGGCGCTACGGCGCGGGACCCGAGCTGCCGGTCGGCGGCTTCGGCACGTACGAGGACCTGTTCGCCGGCTACGAGGCGACCAGCGGCAAGGCCGTCGACCTGAAGCGCGTGCAGTACTGGGAGGTGTTCGGCTCCTTCTGGTGGGCCGTTTCGACCCTCGGCATGACACAGCACTACCGTCAGGGGCTGGACCGTTCGGTCGAGCGCGTCACGATCGGCCGCCGGACGACGGAGTGCCAGGTCGACTGCGTCAACCTCCTGATCCCCGGTCCGGTCGAACTCGTCGCGGCGCCCGAGCAGCTCCCCGACCCCGACATGCCGCGGCTCGAGGAACTCGTCGGGGCAACCCGCGACTTCCTGCACGGTCAGGTGAGGGACGAGACCGCCGGGCGCACCCGCTTCCATGCCCTGGTCGCCGGCAACGCACTCGACATCGTCTACCGGGACCTTCACTCCGGCGCCGAGCACCGCCGCCGCGAGCACCAGCGCCTCCGCCGCCTGCTCGACGCCGACGGCTCGCTGCTGGAGCTAAGGTGGAAGCTGGTCCAGACGATCCGCGAAGACGCCATCGGGCTTGACGACACCGGCCTCCACGAACATCTTCGCGCCACCGTGGTCAACCAGATCGCGATCGATCAGCCGAAGTACTCGGGCTTCAAGACCGCCGCGGCGCGACGGGCCTGACTCGGGCCTAACGTTTCCCGAAGCTATAGTCAGCGAAAACGTCGTGTCGCAGAAGATTCCCCGGAGGACGCCAATGAAGACGTATGCCATCCGCAAAACCGCCATCTCCGTCCTCGCACTAGCACTCGTGGCCATGTCGGCTTCGGCTCAGTGGCAACGACGCGAGACCGGGCCGAGAATCCCACCAGTCGAAGAGGTGCAGAGCATCAACCTGATCCGCACGCTCTCGCATCATCCTCCCCTGATGGAGGCCTGGGGTCCCTTCGGGGGCTACATCCTGCGCGGCAGCACCCTGCCCGACCGGGATCGCGAAATGGTCATCCTGCGCACCGCCTGGTTGAACGGAGCCGAGTACGAGTGGGGGCACCACGCCCGGGCCGGGAAGGCGGCCGGGATGACGGACGAGGAGGTCCGCAACGTCGCCGTGGGCGAGAACGCCGGACCCTGGAGCAGCTTCGAGCGCTACCTCTTGCGCGCCGCGACGGAACTGCACCGCAACTCCGCGATCTCCGAGCGCACCTGGGCCTTCCTGAAAGCCCGCTACACCGACCAGCAGATGATCGACCTCATCTTCACGGTCGGCCAGTACCGGATGGTTTCGATGGCTCTGCGGAGCATCGGCGTCGAGCTGGACGAAGGCCTCGAGCCGTTCCCCGAAGACGTGCCCAGACGCTAGGGAACTGCGCTGCAGGAACTGGGTGCGCCGGCCAGCCATCCGGGCGTCCGCTGACGGACGCACGGACTGGTTCGCGGGTGGCGCGGATCGCGCCACCCGGGTTCTGGCCGGCATCCGGAACTCCGCCTCCCTACCTCTCAAGCACTACCTTTACATCGGCGAGGCGTCCGATCGAATCGACCACGCGCGCCGGATCCTGCACCAGGTGCCGGACGACGACCTCGTCGTAACCCATCGCACCGAGTTCAGCGAACGCGGTTGCGACCCGTTCCACGTCGCCAACGATGAGCGCCTCCGGCGGGAAGCCCCGGTAGCCGCGACCGATCATCTTCCCCGCCAGGGTCTCGGCTTCCTCCGCCGTCTCGCCGACGTAGATGTCGCGCCGGATCGCGCATACGCCGACCGGGCCGTTGTGCCTCTCACAGGCCTCCCGGTAGAAACGGAGTTGATCCGCCGCCTCAGCGAGCGCCAACCCCGGCGCGGCCAGCCAGCCGTCTCCCAACCGCGCGGCGCGGTCGATCGCCGGCGGCGCGGACGCGCCGATCCACACCTCGACCGGCTCCGGCGGGCAGGGTGAGATGCGAGCCTCCCGCAGCCCGAAGCGGTCGTTCTCGCCGCCGGTCGTCACCGTCTCCCCCGCCCACA
>Ga0209544_1002882_pt1 | contig 14309 bp, 5 predicted proteins | sample MesohylPK_FD_187297 | JGI IMG/M metagenome (GOLD analysis project Ga0209544, IMG submission 187297) | Host-associated microbial community of the marine sponge Aplysina aerophoba from Gulf of Piran - sponge mesohyl, lysed by proteinase K... | ecosystem: Host-associated > Porifera > Sponge >...
TGGGCGCCGGAGCCCGGGCCGGGCTCGGCTGGCGCCGTGTCGTCGGGCGCGACCGGCGCCTTTGCGGCCGCTGCTGCAGCCTTCGTCAGAAGGTGGACGTCCGACTCGAACGCCACCTCTTCGGGCGCTATCGGCTCGACGAACCAGACGCGCACGAACCGTCCGTCCGCTCCCCGCCCGGACCCGAGGCCGAAGTCGCCTTTCTCGACGAACTCGACAATCTTGCGCCGCAGCACCGCGTCCGGGTCGACAAGCCGCGTCAGCGAGCCGTCGAGGAAGCTCTGGCGCAGGCTGACCAGCGGCCAGGCTCCGCCCTCCTTGAGGGCCGGCGGCCAGTTGCGCTCGAGGTATCCGGCCCCGACGGACTCGTTGAGCAGGGCGCTCGACTTGAGCGCCGAGATCACGCGTCCGCATAGGCTCTCGCTGCTGCTGGAGTGACCGGCGCCGAGGTCGATGTCCTTCACCCCGTTCGGCTCCGAGGCATCGGCGATGACCACCCAGCGGTAGTCACCCCATACCTCCTCGCGAGCCGCGTCGGCGACCTCTCGGACCTTCGTGCGGATGTCCGCGAGGTCCGTGCGGTCCAGCTCGCTCCCGAGGGTGCCGGCCGAGACCTCGCTGGCGACGCGCTTCCAGGCGAGCCACTGTTCCACCTTGTCCCGCAGCTCGCGGCCCGGCTTCTTGACGGCCCAGACGAGAGCGCCCGGGTACAGGCGGGGCGACGCACTACGGGCGCGCGTCCACTGCGCGATCCGCTCGCGCACGTCGCTGTCCTCCGCGGGGTCCCATTCCACCTCCGGATCCATCACCACGAGCGTCAGCTTCGGCGTGTCCGAGATCGTCGCCGCGTCGGCGGGGAAGCAGACGCGCGGAATGCTCGCGCCGCGGTCGAAGTCCTCCTTGACCAGGTTGCGGATGGCCGGGCGGACCTCGCCCTCCTCGTCCAGCGACGCGCGACGGTCGTTGACGACCTTCTTGATGGTCGGCCGGTAGCTGATCCGAAAGCCGTCCGATCCGACGCGGCGCAGGAAGTAGGAGCGTTCCTCCAGGGCCAGCGCCGCACTGTCGACGGTGGTGGTCTCGATGGCGGGCTCGCCGAGCGCGAAGCGCAACTCGGGCAGATGGGCCACCCGGTCCACCTGTCCGCCCGACGACTCGAACAGCATCGTCGTTCCCACGCGACGGTGGATGTCGCGAAGCGCGGCCTTGCTGTCGGCGTCCAGTGCCCGCGCGTGCGCCTGCGCGCCGGCGATGTCGGCGTCGATGGCCGTCGACAGGCGCGACTCGCCGAGCTGGCCGAGCACGACGCCCGCGAAGTCCGTAACGTCGAGTGGGGCCGAGCCGAGGGTGATCAGCGGCTCCGTGCGCGCCTTCGTGAACCCGTCGCGGTGGGCCCACGAGATCCACTGGGCCAGCATCGCCAGCGTGCCGCGGGTCTGCTGGAACTGCGGCAGCGCGTTCCACTTCCGCTGAAAGACCGACAACGTGGCCGGATGGAACGGATAGCAGGCATCGAAGCGCGCCCGCAGATGCTCGCGCGCCTTCGCCTCCGTCGCGGCGCTGTCCACCAGCGTCCATTGCGGCGGTAGCCGCTCGCGCCGCTCGAAGCACCAGTCGGCGTAGAGCCGGGAGACGCGCTTCCGGAACCGTTCGTCGCCGATGTGGTCGAACAGCCGCCGCCGGACCACCTCGCTCACCTCCGTTTCGTCGTTCGCCAGGAGGTCCTTCGCGACGCGCCGTACGACCTTCGTGATCTTGTCCTGCCATGCCAGATCGAAGTCCGACATCTCCACCTGGCTGCGGGGCAGGCTGATGACGGCCGCGCCGTGCGTCGTCCCCGTCATCGCGACGGTCAGGTTCTGGATGAACGCATGGAACGGATCCGCCATCTGCCGGTAGCGGTTGACGAAGTTGAGCACCTCGTCGAACAGCACCAGCACCGGCGCGCCGGCCGCCGCGAACACCCGACCCAGGGCCTCGGTACCTGGCGGCGTGGTCGCCGCGTTCGGCCCGAGCAGCTCCACGCCCCGGTCTCCGGCGAGCTGACGGGCAACGTCGACCCACGGCGCCTCCCGCCCCTCCTGCGGATCCCACGCGTTGCCGACGAAGACCGCCACCTGCGCTGCCGGCGCGGCGGCAAGCCCCGCGTCACGCAGCAGCCCGCTGACCTCGTGCACATCCCCGACGGTCTCGGCCGCCGTCACCAGGTGGTACAGCGCCGTCAGGGTGTGCGTCTTGCCCCCTCCGAACTGCGTCACCAGCGTCATCACCGGCGACGTGTTGGCCGTCTTCCCCGCCAGACGCCGCAGCACCATTCCGGCGTGCTCACGCAGCGCGCGCGTGAAGCACGTGCGACCGAAGAACGCCTCGGGGTCGCGGTAGTCCAACGGCGCGGTACCGCCGACGACCTGCTCCAGGGCGATGGCGAACTCATCCGGATTGAAGGAACGGCCCTCGCGGACCTCTTCGCGCGGCAGCGCGACTCTGTACCAGGCTTCAAGCGCCATCGTGTTCCTATCCCTCTAGCCGATCAGCGCCTCGCGCCGCATTCCTCACTCCCCGGATTCATGCCGCGTAGCCGGACCACCCGGTCATCCGCCAACGCCGCTGTTGCCGCGGCCTCAGACCGCAAGGGCGCGACCTCATTGTTCGCCCCGCGCGCACAAGGTCCGGTTCGACAGCAACCCGCGATGCACCCGAGTCAGGTCCTGGTGGATTCGCGTGGTATAGACCTTGCCTCTCGGGTGGTCGATCAGCGCCTTATCGCCGAAGTCGTCCTGGAGCGGCCCATCGTTCGAGTACAGCAAGCGCGCCCCGCTGAGCTGCGCCACCGCCACGATGTGCTCATCGTCCGATCGGCACGCGTTCTCGCGCTCAAGCCCCTTCGCCCTAGCGTCCACTTCCTCGTCGTTCAGCACCGTGACACGCCCAGCCAGAACGGCCTGCAGACGCCATTCCCTAAACCCCCGGTTGAGATCCAGCTCCCGTCGCAACTTTCCGCCGACCACCAGACGTCCGAAACCCGAGTCAATCCACCGAAAGAACTCCCGTCCCGCCGCTGGACGTTCTGCGCCGAACACCTGTGCCACCACGTTGGCGTCGAGAATGGTGCACATCCTACAGTCTCAGGGATCGTCGCGTCTCGTCCAGGAAGAAGCGCCGGTAAGTAGGCGGCGCGTCCAGAACATTGCCTTCGCCGTCCAGGTTCAATGGGTGAATCCGCACGTCCAGGTTCTCGCGTTCAAAGAACAGGATCGATACGTCCTTGGGTGTCAGTTTCGTTTTGCCATCCCGCACATCCATGCGCACTCGGTCTAGCAGGTGATCGCTGTGGGTCTCAACCACGAGCTGCCGGCGCCTTCCGGCGATCTGGCAGAACAGGCTTCCAAGGGCTGCTTGTGCACTGGGATGCAGATGCACCTCGGGCTGCTGCAGTAAGAACATCGGCGTCGATTCGTCCCGGAACAACTCCGTGATGACCGGCAATACCTGGCTGACCCCATAGCCGACATCGATAAGGTTCCGTAAGGGACCCTTCGCTGAGCGTCCGAACTTGCGGACGTGCATCTGGAACGGTTCGCTGCCGCGCTTTCCCAGAGGCTTAACCGATATTTCGTCGAACAGCCCAGCGTCCTTGCCAAACCTCTCCAAGGCGTCTTTCAGTGCGTTCCACGACTTCCTGTCCTCAAAAAAGGCCGTTGACAGATACATCGGAATCGTCTCGCCTTCCGGATCTCGGCCGGGGCGCGACGGATCGTAGGTCCTGCGGGGTTTCGAGCGTACGGGTGCGCTGGCGAAGGGCCTGGGCCCCTCCAGGAAACGACTTCCGAAGTCTGTTTCCGACGAAAGCCGCTCCAGCTGTTCTTTGTCTTCAGCGCTGAACGGTGGGGAACCCGCTAGCGGCTCAAGCTCCAGGTTCTCCAGCAGCCATGAGAAGCTGAACAACGCCAGAGGTGAACGGTCACGCGGACTTAGGCGGGCACCGAGGTCGCGCGGGATATGCCACTGCCATCTGCCATTCGTGGTCCGGAAGCGGATGTCCCTGGAACCGTTTGGCAAAACGCAATCCTCGATAGCGACCGCCTCCCACTCAAACAGCCATTTCGATGGAACCGGAACCGTGCCCTTTCGAACGAACGTCACTTCGAAGTGAAGGGCGTCCCCGCCGGACGCCCGCCGTCTGGGTTGACGTCGGACGACGTCCGGTGCGGCGACAAAACCCGCCGTAAACGTCGGTGCTCGGCCGCCTCGCCCCCCGCGGTAGTGGGCGATCTCGTCGAAGCTGCCGAGGTCATAAGGAGCTTCCTTGAAGTCCGGTACCTGCTGGAAGTACGCCGTATCCCAAAGTGCACGAACGAGCGCCAGGAATGATGTCTTTCCCGTGCTGTTCTCACCCAGGAGTAGCGTAAGCGGCGCCAGTCGCGCGCGCTGCTGCCCCCGGAAACAACGGAAGTTCGTCAATGTGACTTCCTTCACCGCACCACCCCGTTCACTATCTCGGAACCGCCAAGAGCATTGCATCGAGAAGGCGCTTCTCCTCGCTGCCACGGGGATAGAGCGCTGACAGTGCGTTCGCCAACCGCAGGAAGTCGGGACCGCGCTCTCTCTCCGCCTGCACCAGTGCCCGCAAGGCGTTGGTGCGTCCGCCCGCCTGCAACAGCATCCCTGTGTGGACCCGGTCGAGAGTCGTCGCGCCGGATCCGGCACGGGAGTGATCATCGGCGCCAGCGGCGTCGCCGTACCGCCGTGGCCGCTCCCGGACAGCGTTCGCGGTGCCTTCCTGCCGGTCCGGGAACAGCAGCCCCTGGAGCGGATCCGTTCCGGCCCCCGCCTCCTGCTCCAGCCAGGCAGCGACCGCCTGCGCTCCTTCCCTGCCGAAGAGCTGCGTCGCCCGTTCGGCTACTGGTAGCAGGCGGACCACCCCCTTCTTCGTCTCGATGGTGCGCCTCTCCCACTTGGCGAGATCGATGCCGAGCGGCTGCGCGAAGCGGCGCACGACGTCGAAGACAAGGGAGAATCCCTTGGTACTGCCCGCGGAAGCGTTCTCGAGGTCCTCGTCGGCGTCATCGGCCGGCGCGTCAGCGACTGGGGTGTCGGCCTGGCCGGCCGGGTCGCCGGTGGTCGCCTCCAACGTCCAGAGGAAGAGCGCCGTCAATCGCGCATCCTCCTCGAGGGCCCCCGCCAGTCCGTTGCGGGCCTTCGCTTCCGTCGCGCCGAGCACGCTCTCCAGCGCGGTGCGGCCGACGACCTCCCAAACCTTCTCTAGGTACTCCGCCAAGCCGACCGGGCGGCCATCGGCGGTCTCGACGGCACGGAAGCGGCTGAAGATCTCCAGCGCGGGACCGATGCAGGCGAACACGAGATCGGCGCCGCGGATGCCTTCACCCTGCAGGCGCTCCATCCAGCCGGCGACGCGCACGGGCAGCTCGCGCAGCACGTCGGCCCAGTCGCCGACCGGCGCGTCCTCGGGTCGCCGCCGGCAGACCAAGTGGACGCTGGTGGCGAGGGCGGCGGAGTCCCGGGCGCGCAGACGAGAGCCCATCTCGGTAGCGATAGGCCACGACGCGGTGATGGTCCAGCCACCCCGAATCATGCCCGAGAGCAGCGCCTCCCAACCTTCGGTGGTCTTGTGCGCAAACACGACGGAGCCGACGCCATCCTCCCGCAGCACGCGGCGGCCCTCCGCGAACGCGCGGGCCATTGTCGCTTCGAACCAACCGCGATCCTTGGGCCGTCCGTCGACGCGTCTGGTTTCGTCCTGCACCGCCTCGGCCACTTTGGGCGACAGCGGGTTGCCCGGATCGGATGGATCGCGCAGCAACGGCTGGTCGGGAAGCGCGCGTTTGAGCCAAACGAGGAAGAAATCGGAAAGATCCGAGTAGGGAATAGCGTCGTAGTAGGGCGGGTCGGTAAACCAGACGCCGGCGGTTTCGTCGGGAAGCGGGTGATTCGTGGCATTGGCGGGTTGTGTCGCGTTTGCTGCGTGCGAGGATTGACCATCTTCTGTCATCGCAGAGATTGCCCTGGCAACAATGGCCAGTCTGTCACCGAAGCTGCCGGTGGAATCGCTCACTGGAACAGCCTCGCCGAAATCCCACGCCATTGGGAGCGCTTGCCTGGCGAATAGGTGCTCGACCTTCTCTTGATCCGCATGGGGTCGCCACGTAGCCAGCGAGACGTTCCTATCCGCAACGCCGCTCAGCGGAATTCCAATGCAACGCTCCAACCATTCCTTATCGGAAACGGAGTGGCACGTCCCGGCCAAGGAGACTAGCGCCGCCTTCTGCCGCGCCGTGAACAGATCACCCCACTGGAACATGCCGTAGCGCTGCACGCTGAACGCTCGACCCGCCCCCGAACCGCCGCCCGTAGGCGTCGGCTCGTCAGGGACCGGACACAGCCCCTGCCTGCCGCCGCGCTCCCACTCAGCAAGCACCCGCGCCAACCGGTCCCGCGCCCTGCGCACCGCCGCGTAGTCCGCCTCGGTTGGTAGGCGGTAGTAGCGGCCGCTTGCAGCCGGGCGCAACGTCACCACCGCCGACAGGCGCGCCCCGCCGACTCGCCGTCCCGCGTCGTCGAACACCACGTCCGCGCCGCCCCGCTCTCCGGCGAGTTGCGCTCGCACCCGCTGCGGGGGCAGCACCGTTCCGCAACACAGGCAAGTCGCGCGGGCGCGCGTCACCGTTCCGTTCGGCACCTCCTGGTCCGTCCGCGGCTCGAAGACCTCGAGCTCGACGCGGGGCGTCGTGCCGGCGGGCCGATGCACCTCGTACCGGAGTGCCCGCTTCCGCTTGGTCTTCTTGCACAGCCAGAACGAGCGCATCAACGGAATCTCCGCGCCGCAGTTCGGCGCCTCGCAGCGCACGGTGCGTGCCCAGAGATAGGCGATCGGCGTCGCGCCGTCCGGGTCCGCGGGATAGAGGTCGGCCAGTTCCCTCTTCGCGGCTTCCTTGATCTCGCCGCCGACTCGCCGCAGTTCGTCGGCCACTCCCGGTCCGTGGCGCGGGATGTCCTCAAGCATCACCTTCAGAATCAAGCACGCCACCGGGTTCAGATCGCTCGCGAACGCCTCGCAGCCGAGTCGGAGCGCTTCCAGCGGAATCGACCCACCGCCTGCGAACGGGTCCACGACCAGCGGAGCCTCCTCGCCGTGGGCCGCCTGCACGAGGCTGCGCCCGACCTGCAGGTAGGTCGGGTGCGCGGCCATGTCCCAGTTGGCGAACGCTCCGATGAACCACAGCAGCGCGGTCTGCAGCTCCGCATCGCTCTCCGGCCGCTGACGCACGGCGGTCAGGATCTCCGTCGCCTGCCCCTTGAAGTAGGTCGGACAGTGGCGATCGCACGGGTCCGGCAGCAGCAACGCCAGCAACACCGCCCGGCTCGACGCCAGCGGTCGGCGTGCCCACCAGAGATGGAGGGTCGAGGGATGCCCATGCCGGATCGACTTCTCCCGCGCCGCGTGCTTCGACACAACGGCGATGGGAAAGTCCACCTCGGCGAGGCGCTTGCACTCGCGCGGGATCACGCCGTCTTCCCCCAGCGCTGCCCGACGTACTGCACCGCCTCGTTGACGGGCACCGCCCGGGTCCCGTTGCCGACGCGCAGGTAGAAGAGGGCTTCGTTCTGGTGCTCGACGTAGATCGGATGGTCGCTCGGCTCGACGGTGACCTGGCAGATGTCCTGTCCGTCGATTTCATGGAAGTTGATGGTCAGGAACGAAGAGGACGCCGACTCACCGAGATCGCGAACGAGCACGGCCAGCAGGTGCTGCTCGAATCCGTCGCGGTCCTTCCTGTGCAGCGATTCGTAGTCCGCGGCGAGCCCGACCGCCGCGCCGGCGTCGTCGACGCCGATGAGGAGCGTGCCGCCCGCGGCGTTCAGGAACGCAGCGAGCGTCTTGACCACCACGCCTTCGAGCGCCTTGTTGACCCGCTCCTCCCGGCGATCCCAGCGGAGGCTGGACTTGAACTCCAGCGTCTCGCCCTCGTTCCCAGCGATCAGTGCGCGCACGTTCTGCTCGGGGTCGACCTCCGCCTCCGGGAGCCATCCGGCGATGAACTCGTTCATCGCCTCGGCCAGGAGCCGCCGGCGGGCGGACAGGAAATCGAGAAACCGCTCGGGCTGCCAGAGCTCCCGGTCCATCGGCACGGACTGTGCCCGCAGGGCGCCGGGCTGGAACTCGTTGACCTCCGGCAGATACTCCGCGGGCGACGCCCCGCGGTGCTCCTTGGGCGCCGGCTGCCCGAGCAGGGCGCGGTTCGCCACCGCGTTGATCCGCGTCGCGTCACCGAGACCCGCCTTCTCGAGCACCTGCCTTGGAAAGATGTAGTGGCGCTCGTCGCCCAGACTCCTTGCCGTCGCCCGGTCGTAGATGCGGACGCCGGTAAAGCAGTCGCGAGCGTCTCGATGTCGCGCCACGATCCGGCTCAGCCGCGCCACCGACGAGTCGATACGCGCACGCTCCAGGTCCCCTTCCTGCAACGTCGCCCGCCCACGCTCGCGGAGAATGGCCGACTCTAGCTCGTGCGTCGGATCGAGATCGCGTCCGGTCACCAGGGCCACGTCCTGCTGCAGCTTGGTGTCGGTGGCTCCCGAGTACCGCGCCCACAGGCCGGCCAGGAAGATCCAGCGGATGAAGCGGCGCCGAATGGCATCGGTTGGAAACTGCCCGCCCTGGCGCGCCAGGTAGATCGTGGCCGGGATCAGGACGAAATTCGTGGGCAGGTCGTCTAGACCGCTGATCAGCGCTTCACCGCGCAGAACGCTCACCAAGTGCTCGAACGCCGGCTGCATGTCCTCCCAAGCGCCCTGCAGTGTCTCCGGGGGGGTTTTGAGGAATGAACCCTCCAACAGTACAGACCCGGTAGCGGTGCCTGCGAGACAGCGCACGAGAAAGTTGAGATCGACGGCGAATCCGCGCTCCGCCATCTTCGCGCTGAAGTCGCGCAGCGCGGCTCGCGCCTCGGGCCACAGGCTGCACACGTGTGCGAGAGCAAGGTCCGCGCGGGTGAGCGGCGTCCCACGGCTGTTGACGCGGTTGAAGATATCGACGACCTCTTCCACGCCGTAGTGGTCGCCGGACACCTGATCGACCGTGTAGGTGTAGTTCCGAATCTGATCGAGGCGGGTCAGCGCGTCGAGATTGTCCATCACAATGGCTTGACGCTCTTCGTCGAGGCTCTTTCGCCGCCCCAGCAACCCGTGGAGGGTCTCGCTGAGAAACTCGTGGACCCCGATCCACGCCGGGTTGTTCTGCATGAGCGTCTTCTGCCAGAAGCGGAACTCCTCGGTCTGCATGTTGAAGTACAGATTGAAGAACAGCGATTCGCCTTCATAGAACTTCGGAGCCTCGCCCTTGAACAGCACGTAGAGCGTCGTCAGGCGCTGCTGCCCGTCGAGCAGCAACAGCGAATGGCCGTCGCGCGCCGCTTCGCCGCCCCGCACCAGCGACGGCTTGTAGGTGCGCCAGATCAGGAGGTGGCCCGTCGGGTGCTTCCGGTACAGGGACTGCATCAGTCCCCGTACCTGGTTGCCGCTCCAGACGTACCCGCGCTGAAACTCGGGAAGCAGAATCTCATCACGGCTGATCTGATTCAGCAGGTCCTGAATCGCCTTGACTTCGTGCATCGAAACCTCTCGCGTCAACCCTCGGAATGAAATCGCCGGACGCATGCCACCGCGCGCCGCAGGCTGTCCGCGCGCCGGGCAGCAACATCCGGCCGCCAGCGGTCTGTAGCGTACTCCACAAGCCTCGACGTGTAGGCTGGACCGACCGTCCGGCCGCTCCCTTCACGAGGCACCATGTCCTGACGGACGTCGCGTCGACGCGAGGAACGCGCCAGGTTGACCATGGCCCGCTTTGGATGCTCCTCTCGCTCCGGGTCGGCGGGTATCCGACGCCGGGCGACGCCGATGAACGCCGCCAGCCTCTCCGCGTCCGCCATGAGCCACGCTTCGACGGCTCGCACCGCTACGCGGAAACACATCTGCGCTGCCGGATGCGGCAGCCATGCCGCCCGAAGCGGCGGCGCGCAGTCGCTCTCGGAATCGAGGTCGACGAGCACTATCCACGGAGCGTGACGGGCCGCGTTGTTGTAGCCCCCGATTCGTTCCTTGAGGAATGGCTTCCCGTTCTTGCCGTACACCGTCCCGGCGCGTGCCCCGGCATGGCGTACGAGGCGGCGAACGACCGCTTCATCCAGCGTCCCTTCGACCGCGGCAGAGATGGCGGGAACGGCCGACACCGTCACGCATCGCCGAACAGCGCGAGCTGGGCGGCGTTCTCCGGCCGTGTCTTGGGGATGGCGATGTCGGCAAGGGACAAGCCGCCCTCCAGAAGATCCCGCACCTCCTGGCTCGACCCGGCGGGTACGACGTCCGTCCCTTCGGGCCCCGGCACCAGGAGCATCGCCTCGTCCAGGCCGATTCCATCATCACGCAGTAGGTCCGGCGAGTGGGTGCTCACGAAGACCTGTCTGCCGCTCAGCCGCTGGACGCGGGCCAGCATCTGCGGCAGCACGCGAACGATCTCGGGATGGAGCGACAGCTCCGGCTCCTCCAGCAGCAAGGGCCCCCCCTTGTCCATCACCGCCCAGAGCAACCCCATGAGGCGCAACGTCCCGTCGGAGAACTGCTCCTCGCTCTGCCACGCCCCCTGGGCTCGCCAGTGTTGGTACTTGCCGCGCAGGTGGGGCGTTCCGCGGGCGTCGCGCCACAGGTCGATCTGCTCGAGTTGCGGCACTGCGACCCGCAGAGCGCGCTGGATGCGGCCGAGACGTGCGGTACGCGTACGCTCCTGGGTCTTGGCAACCTGTTCGAGGAAGTCGCCGCCGAACGGATCGTTCGTCCGTCCGACCGAGCGGTCGGGCTCGCGGACGAGCTGCGGGACGAGATGGAGGTATCGGATGGAGCCGAAGAACACGGCGAGGTCGCGGAAGACCTGATTGACGCTGACCTGCTCCAGGTACGTCTGCGTGAGGCGCTCCGGGTCTGCGGCGTCCTCCTTGTTCGGCCTGTCGACCAGCGCCTTTCCGCCACGGCTCACTCGTTCGCGGCGAATGCGAGGGCGCCGCTGGTTGTCCTGGTGGAATGCGATCTCGTACTTCCACGAGATCTCCTCTCCCTCCTCCTCGAGCTCGACGGCGATCTCCACGTCCGGGTACCGGCGGGCAGCCAGACAGCGTATGCCGCTGACTCCGCCGCGGCGGGGATCGAGCACCGCCTCCCGGAAGCCGCTGCCGGAGAGAGCGATGTCGCGGAGAAAACGAAAGGCGTCCAGGAAGTTGGACTTCCCCGCCGCGTTGGCGCCCACCAGAAACAGGCGATCACGGACCGCGACCTCGACCCGCAGGAAGTTCTTCCAGTTCCGAAGGCGCAGACGCCGGAACCGCAGATCCTTGCTCATGACCCATCCCGCCCGGACCTCCGCGGCACCAATCCAGAGTGGTCCGAGGCCGGTGGCTGCCGCGTGCCCCTGACACGCAGACAATAGCCGAACCGGGCCTGCCTGGACACACGGACCCGTTCGACCGCATGCTGGTCGCGCAGGCTCAGGTCGAGGGCATCACGCTCATGACGGCGAATGCGGTGGTCGCGCGCTATCCGGGTCCGATTCGGACGATCTGACGGCGGCTCGAAGCACCGCGCGCCCGCAGCGGTCTCATCGGTCGCGATGGCCTTGCCGATCACGTGCCGTCGGCGCCATCGCATCCACATCCAGGTAGTAGTGCTGGACCTTCCTCACCTCGTGCCACGGAAACCGGGCCGGGTCTGCGATGGGCTCTCGTAGAACCGGGGTGCGTCGGCAGTCGGTGACGACGTACAGCCAGTAGCAGTCGCGGCGGTCCTCGGCGACCCGCCGCTCGTTGGGCGTCAGCAGAATCGTCCCTGTCGCGGCGGCCAGCCCCTTGACTTCGATGAGCCGCAGGTCGCCGGACGCCGTATCGAGACTGGTGACGTCGTAGCCGAGGTTCTTCGCACTGACGTCCTCGACGTGCCGGCCCTGGCTCCGCTCGTGCTCCATCGCCACCCGCATCGCCGTCGCTTCCGTGGCCGGATCGGGCTGGTGGCGCGTCACCTCGGCCGCCCCGCGGTCCGGGTGCGGCAGCACCAGCACGCTGGTCATGCGCTCGACGCCCTGGAGCGACAGCGCCTGCTGTTGCGCCAGCTCCTCGCGGCGCCGGTCGCGTCGGGCGAGCAGCTCCGCGTGCCGCGCCTCCGCCTTGGCGAGCCGCCCTTCCGCGCCCTGTCGCCCCTCGTCCACGTCGTTCGAGGCGTGGCCGATCTCCTCGTCGACCCGCTGGAGGAGCCCCGTGAGCGAGAGCTCGACGTGCTCCGCCACGCGCGCCAACTCCGCGAGCCGCTCGCCTCGGGTGCTCTCGAGGAAGGGGCTGAGCAAGCGCTGCTGGAGCCAGGCCAGCGGCTCCGGGCGGCGGGACACGTCCGGAAGCTCAGCCGGGGGCGGGGCCGGAGCGAGGTTGCCGAGCACGCCCTGCTCGCACCGCCGCGGCTCACCGTCGCGGGTCAACTCCGCGGCGAAGACCGTCTCGTGCACGACGGCTCCCCGTCCGTCGACGACCCGCGCGCGGTAGAAGTCGATGCGGGCCGGCTCGTCGTGCGCGAGGGAATGGAACGTGGCGCCGCGGGCGAGCGGCTCCAGGGCCCGATCACGGGCGTGGCGGCGCACGGCCTCGAAGAGCGGATGACCGGGCGTGACCCATTCCAGCGCGTGCTTCTGCGCGGTGTCGCGATCCGTGCTGCAGCGCGGATACCGGCCGGCCAGCTCCGGCAGCCGCCAGTCGGGCTCGCGCTCGTAGCGGCGCAGGCTCGTGGGCGTTCGGGTTGGCTCGAACGTGTGCGGCAGGTTGCCGGCGAAGCGGAGCGTCAGCGGCACGAAGGGCGCCGCTTCCCGCAGGAAACGCGCGATTGTCTCGGGGACGACCCGCCGCTCGCGGGCGCGGGCGCGACGCTCGACCAGCATCTCCAGGTTCAGCTTCTTCGAGGCGAGCCCCTCCAGGGCGTTCCGGCAGATGCTGCGGAAGCGCCCCTCGTCGACGTCCCGCAGCAGCCGCTCCTCCAGGTCCTCGTCTCCCAGCCGGCCGGCGTAGTAGTCGCGCAGGACGCGCTCCACGTGCGCGGCCGGCAGCACCTCGCCGACGACGTTGAACACCGCGTCGTCGTCGAGCGCGTCTCGGATCTCCTGCAGCTTGTCGAGCAGGCGCTGCAGGACGCGCCCCTCGATCGTGTTGGTGGCGACGAAGTTGAAGATCAGGCAGTCCTTCTCCTGGCCGTAGCGGTGGATGCGTCCCATCCGCTGCTCCAGGCGATTCGGGTTCCACGGGATGTCGTAGTTGAAGAGGACGTTGCAGACCTGCAGGTTGATCCCCTCGCCGGCCGCCTCGGTGGCCGCGAGCACCTGCACCGCCCCCTCGCGGAACTGCTGCTCGGCGTGCAGCCGGGTCCCGGGCTCGTCCCGGCCGCCGGGCTTCATGCCGCCGTGAATGGTCGCGACCGTGAAGCCCCAGGCCTCCAGCGTCTCGACCAGGTAGTCGAGGGTGTCCTTGAACTCGGTGAAGAGCACCAGCCGCTGCTGCGGCCGGTCGAAGAAGCCCTCACCGCGCAGCAGCTCCCGCAGCTTGCCGAGCTTCGCCTCCACGCCGGCCTGCTCGACGGCATGCGCCCGCACCCCCAACGCCCGCAGCTCGGCGATCTCCTCACGGACCATCTGTGCGTTGCCGGCCAGGGTGACCGCGTCCAGCAGCCGTTCCAGCCGCTCCCGATCGCGCTCCTCCAACTCGTCCAGCTCGTCCAGGCTGGGGAGGACCGGCGGGGCGCTGCGGGCGAGGTCCTGCGCCTGATCGAGCGCGCGCTCCAGCCGATCCGCGCGGTTGGCAAGACTGCGGCGCATCGCCCGCGTGCTGGAGGCGAGGCGGCGTTGGTAGAGCGCCATCAGGAAACCGACCGCACGGGCTCGCGGGTCGTCGCCGGCCGCGGCGGCGCGGGCGCTCTGCCGCTTCACGAACGCCGTCACCTCCCGGTACAGGTCGAACTCCGCGCCGTCGATGCCGAAGTCCACCGTGCGGGGGATGCGCTTCGTGAAGATCTTGCGGGCCGCCCACCGACCGTCGCGATCCCGCTCCGGGAAGTGGACCATCGCCTCCTTCGTGCGACGCAGGTAGAAGGGCGCACGGCCGGCGTCCATGGCCTGCCGGATCGACCGGACGTCGGCGTAGGCGTCGCGGTCGAGCAACTGCAGGAAGAGCGAGAAGTTGTCGGGATCGCCCTTGTGCGGAGTCGCGGTCAGCAGCAGC
>Ga0209544_1002884_pt1 | contig 14301 bp, 17 predicted proteins | sample MesohylPK_FD_187297 | JGI IMG/M metagenome (GOLD analysis project Ga0209544, IMG submission 187297) | Host-associated microbial community of the marine sponge Aplysina aerophoba from Gulf of Piran - sponge mesohyl, lysed by proteinase K... | ecosystem: Host-associated > Porifera > Sponge >...
CGGCGGTGAGTACGCCCGAATACACAACAGGGACAGGAAGCGTGTGAGCGGAGAAGTTCCCCGATCCGAAGCGTTCCTTCCCCGCCTGAACAGCAGACGCATGGTCGTCAAAGGCCTGAATGACCACACGGTCAACCATGAGCACGGCGCATGCCCCGTACTCGGCGATCAGATCATCCTCCTGTTCGCGCAGCGCTTCGGCGTTCGTGAGCAATTGCCCGAACAGCCGATGAGGCCCACGAGTAGGCTTGGTGTCGGTGTGCATCGCGTATTCCGGCAGCGTGCTCGAGATGTTGTGGGCGGCGTCTCAGCCGGCGGCCAGCTCCGGGGCGGGCCACAGCAGGTCGGCGTATTTCTCGAGCGAGAAGTCGGTCTCAAAGTAGATCGGGTGCGTGACGCGGATGGCCCGCTCGGAGTCGGCGCCCAGCAACACCACCTCGATGTGCGGCCGGTCGGCGAACTCGCGCTCCCGCTCCCCGTAGGCGTCGACGGCCTTCCGGCCGTCGTGGAACCGCTCCATGTTCGCCAGCCGCCGCTCGGAGCGGTCGTAGGTGAGGAGGAAGTGGATGGTCTTGCCCCTAGCCATGGATCCCGCCTCCTTGCCCGGCATCGCTGTCGAGGAGAGCCCACGCTGCTGCCTGCAACTCATCGTACTCCGCCCTGAAGACCCTGCTGACCGGCCAGCCCGCCTCGTTGATCGCATACCCCTCGGACAGCCGCCGGAGCCAGTCGTGCACGACCTCATGGCCGTCACCGCTCTTGTAGTCGACGCCGCTTATGACCACGAGCGTCTCGACGAGCTTCGCCCACTGGTGCTGCAGCCGTGTGCGGAGTTGCACCTCGATGCGCCGACCGTCGTAGCGGGTCCAGATGTGCAGCCCTCGATATCCCGACGAGCGCGGGTTAGTGACGTAGTCGCGCACGGCGTCCTCGACACCGTTTCGGTTGAAACTGTTGCGGGTGAACCTGGCCAGCACGTGCGCGACCTCCGTCTGCGTCGCGAACACCGCCCGGCAGCCTCCGATGTCCTGCATGCTCGACAGCTTCATCGTCGGAAGCCGCCGCAGCTTATCCACAATCGTCGGTGTCCTCTTGAGACGCTGGCCGAACTCGACGGCCTGCAAGCCCTCCGTGTCCACGCACGACCGGAGGCCCGTCCGGGCCTTCCGCAACGGTTCACGGTGCTCAGATCGGAACACCTCGACGACGACGATCTCGGTGTCGAGTTCGGCTCGCGACAGCGGCGGGCCGTCGCCGGTCAGGTGACGCCGCAGGGCCCGACCGGCCCGGTCGATGCGCCCCTTGGAGTACGGCAGGTCGTCTGGCACCACTGCAACCTATCGGCACGACGGCGACCGCTACCGTGCCCGCAACACGGCAGCGACGCTCGGTGAGCGCCATGCCAACCGGCGAGAAGGTCTACGGCTGCAGCTCGAGCGGCCGACGGCTGCTGGCCTTATGTACTCCGACACCGGCGGCGACGGACCGGTGATATCGCTGCCGGGGTCTTGAATGAACGGGACCCTGTGGGACCCCGTCGTGGCGGACCTGCGGGGTCGCTATCACTGCATCATCCCGGAGCTGCCGTTCGGCGCGCACGCCACGCCGATGCCCGACGACGCCGACCTCTCCCTGCCGGCGCGCCACCCTGATCGCCGCGTTCCTCCGCCGCACAGTGGGGCCGGCCGCGCCTCAGGAGGCCTTGTCGGCCGGTGGATCGTCTCCCGTGATGCGGTCTGGTGTAGCGGGCGCCCAGTCAAAGTACGCCCTCTCCCCGCCAACGCCGCGGCGCTCGAGATAGGAGTTCCGGGCGACGCCAGCGCCACAGGGGCTGTAGCCCACAGTCCCGGTCGTGCTCGCCCAAGATCCCAGGTCCGGATCCAGCACGACCGCCCGGCAGGCCACAGGCGAGCGCACCGCCACCGCCCACACCGCCTGCGCGCCACCCTCGCCGGGATTCGGCGCAAGCACCGACACCTCCCACGGCGTCTGCCCCGCCGCCTGAGTGGAGAATGTGAGCGGGACCTCCTCCTCGCCGATGGCCTGCGCCAGTTCCGACGTCGCCGGAATCACCAAACCCATGCCCTCCAACGCCGCGACACTCGCAGCCGCGAAACCGCCCTCGGCCTCAAACACCGACCTCGCCGCCTCGACGACCACCGACAAAGCCGACACCGCCGCATCATCCAACTCACCAACCCGCCCACCACCGTCCGCTGCCGCATCGGCGACGGCTTCTTCCGTGGCCGCCACAGTTCCCTCGCCCTGTTCGGGTTCCCCGATCGAGCGCTCACCATCGGACACCGTCGTTGGGGGAGTTGACTCTGGATCCGATTCGTCCGGCCCGGACTGCGGCTGCTCGGACCGCTCGGGGACCGGCGAACCCGGTTGCGGCGCAACGTCGGTCCGTGGCGGCGCCTCTGGTGGTTCTGCCGATGTCGCGCCCGGCGACCCGGAGGGCGCCGGCGGAGTGGTGCCGGGCTCCGCTCGGTCCCTGAACACCGAGCAAAGACCCACCAGCAGGAGGAGCCCTGCCAGAGCGACACCGAAACCGGCGCGAGAAGACCGACGGGGCCCCCGACCGCCTCCGGTCCGTTGCACCGGTGGACGGCCTCCGCCGCCACGGGGCGCAGGGCGACGCTGTGAGGCTCCTCCCACGGTGTCGTTCCTCCGGCTCGCGGCGCCGGCGGAGGTCTGCGGGCCTTCGTCGCCGGCATCACTGATGTATCCCGCGATGCGTTCACCGGCGCGACGCCCTCTCGCGCAGATACCCCGGGTCTGCTGCCACACAGCGGGAAGTTCCTCCGCCGAAACTGTGACGACGGTTTCCTCGTTACGAAAGAGCCCGGCATCGGTGAGATTCGCCGACCCCACAAGGCCCGCCACCGCCTCGCCACCGCCGGGCGACCCTACAACGAAGACCTTCTGGTGCACGAGCGGAGCCCCTTGCCGGTATCCCGACAGAACGTCCACGTCTGCGCGAGCCAAGAACTCCAACGCCGCTCGACGGTCCTGCGGCTGGCCCAAGAAGAGGCGTCGCCGGGTGTCGCCGATCAGCAGGGTCACCGGCCGCTCGGCGGCATGCCGCTCCAACCACGCCAGCCCCGTCACGTCGGCGTAGCCGACGACCACATAGAGCCGCCCCGGGGGAGCGTTCCTCAGGAACTCCTCGATCCTGCTCGCAACCGGCATCAGCAGCGCCTCCCGGCCGATCGGGACAAACCGATCATCCTCACGTCAAGCATGCCCCGGCCATGAGACTCAGCACACGCCTAGCATCGAATCGGAGCCAGCGATGCCAGACACACCCGCCCCGCCGCCGAGCGACCCGCCGCCCGAGGACCTCGATGAGGACTACGACCCGGCCGACAAGTTCGGCGCCCCGACCCCGATCCGGGTCGTTACCCTCGATCAGGCGTTCCTCCGCGTCGTCGCGAACGACCTCCACGAGGAATCCGGCTTCGACCCCGAGGTCGGCGACGCGCTGAACATCTACGGCGAGCGGGGCCCCGACCCGATCCTCCCCGACGACTTCGACCTGGAGGCCTACTTCCGCCGCTACGGCCTGTAGCCGCCCACCGGCGAGGCGGACCCACAGGAGTTACTTCCGCTCCCGCGAATAACTGGTAGGCTGTAGATATTCCTCCCCGCCTTTCCGGCCAGCCGGGAATGGCGGGGCTTATCGTTCCGGCGAGAAGCCCCGGTGTGACGTGTTCAGGTGCGGCGAAGTGACCCCATGGATGAGATCACGATGACCCCCGCCGACGAGCACGAGTTCTACGGCAGGCCCGAGAACCAAGTGCCCCAGGGTCCGTCCCGGCGACGCCCGCAGCCGGACGACCAGCCTCCCAGCCAGGCTCTGCTCGAAACGCTCGACATCCTCAGCGACTCCGACACAATGAGCGCCCTCGCCGAGGCCGAAGCCGACCTCGCCGCCGGCGACCTCACTACGCTCGACTGAACAACCAACACCCCAACTGACCCGCCGGGCCCGCAAGAACCTAGACGGCCTGCCGCCGGCTCTCTCCAACCTGGTAGCAGCGATCAGGCGACGGGTGGTCGAGGGCGACCGTCGCCTAGATGCCCTGGGCTCGATGCTGGCCGCAGTGCGCATGCTGCCAAACAACGCCAACGCGACCACGCACAGCGGGCCCCTATACGAACGAGATCGTCCTGTTCTGAACCGGCCCGATCGTTGCGGCCATCGGCCCCACGCGCCTATCGTGGGGGGTGCCTGTCGGTTCGGCTAGTAGGCGACAGCCGAATGCAGCCGAAATACCGCGGCAACGGGACCCCGGAACGCACGGGGTCCCTTTCCTTTTCCAACACGCCGTTCCGCGTCGACGGGGTCGCCGGCATCCGACAGGAACCGACACCAGTGTCGTGTCCCGGATCTGCCGTTCGGCGCGCACCCCGCGCCGATGCCCGATGACGCCGACCTCTCCCTGCCGGCGCTCGCCACCCTATTCGCCGAGTCCCTCACCGAATTGGACCTACACCAGGTCACACTCGTCTGCAACGATTGGGGCGGCGCGCAACTCGTCATCGGCCCCGGCGGCACCTTCCTGACCGACCACCTCTGCACCTTCGTCGCCGCGAATACTTGACGCCAGCGGTTCCCACGTCCGTACGAGCACTAACCCGTTTCCCGTCCCCCGAGTTGCGCCAATCGGTGCCGACGGCACAGGCTGAGAGCCGCACCCCAAGGTCATCGTGGGCTTGACCGGAGGGAGGGCTTATGGCCGTCGAAATGGCGATCTGGCGAATGACCGACGACGGACCGCACCCGTTGGTGTCGTCGCCGCTGGATTCCGAGCAGCGTCTCGAGGACCTGGAGCAGATCTACCTCGACTAACCCCTCCGTCTTCCGCCACTTCGCCGACGGCGGCCACGAGTACCTGGCCCGGACGTGGCTACTCGATCCCCACCAGGTCGAGGACAAGGGGCGCTTCGGATTTCAGAGCCACGAAAGGTGAAAGCGCGCGGTCGCTCATCGTGAAGGTGTCGCGACACGACCGTCGTCCTCGCGAGACCCGGAACCGACACCCAGAGGCGGGTACAGACCTGCGTCACGTGTAGGAGTGAACGCCTTGACTACGCGCTCTTGTGGGCACTCTAGACCAGTGGAAAGGCGTCTTGACGAGGGATTTCGAACATGACTGATCTGTCTGCTGTTAACAGGCGACCCGACCCCAGCACACCCGATCCGATCAAGGCAACTGCACACCTGAGATCCAGCGGCCAGCCTGGACGCAGTCTCGCGTGCCCCTGGCGTCGCTAGTTGTTGACGACGCCGTGACTACCGAGCGGGAAATCCGGGCAAGGCCGAGGTGACCGAGTTGCCGTTTTCTTGTTCCCCGAGTAGCCCCGCAGCAATGTGAATCTGGGAGCACTCAGACACGCCCCTGAAGTCGTCGGCGACACCGCGATTAGGCGAGTCCGCCACGCCACGCACTCTCTGCGCTCCCTGACCGCTGCCGCGCCCGAATCGTGGATCCTGCCGTCGCGGTCGTGGTTTTGGCTCCGCCGTCACCGCTGTACGGGTACGCAAGCAGTCGGCCCATCCGCCTACGTGGAGTTCAGCACACCGACGTGTACCCGCCCCCGGGTGTCGGTTCCGGGTCTCGCGAGGACGACGGTCGTGTCGCGACACCTTCACGATGAGCGACCGCGCGCTCTAACACAATTCGCGGCGAGTTTATTCCCGCTCATCGGCAAATTCCGGGCCTATTGGCGGTCTCGCAACTTCGGCCGCTCTATTCCCGTTCTATTCGAGGGGGTTCCGAATCAGCGGGATCCCCTTCTGACCTCCGGTTTCACGGCTAGCCCCGTCTTCTGGCCGCCAATTCGCTCGCTAACCGGTGTGTTCGAGTGTCGCTCCGCGGGCGTGCAAGGATTGGTTGCCTATATTCACTATTAGTGCTAGATTCACAATCGTTGTGAATAAGGTTCCCATAGTGAATGTCAGCTTAGAGTTCGAGGCCGAGGCGCTCCGAGTGCTGCGCTCAATCCCCGAGTTGGCGGTGACGGTGAACGACGAGCGGGACCCCCGGGGCGATGCTGCAATCCGATACGGCGGCGTCGATATCCCGGTCGCTCTCGAATTCAAGACGCGGGTGAGCAGCGCTGCGGCCCATCAGATCGTTCACCGGGCGCAACAGCATGAGATGCCGACGGTGGTGATCGCCGCTGAAATGACCGGCGGAGCCCGTGAGATCCTCGACGGGGCGGGAATCGGGTCGATAGACGGGCTCGGCAACGTCCGGCTGGCGTTGCCCGGCCTGCTCATGAGGATCAGCGGCACCACTCGCCCTCGACGACCCACTGCCCCCACCCGCCTGTCGGGCAAGTCCAGCCTCGTGGTCCAAGCCATGCTCCTCGATGTCGAGCGGTCCTGGCACGTATCAACTCTCGCACAGCGATGCGGCGTGTCCGCCGGACTGGCGCATCGCGTGCTGCGGCGCCTCGAGGACGAGGGTGTCGTGGCGACCGACGGCGCTGGACCGAGGAAGGCGCGACGGCTCTCGAACCCCGCGGCACTGCTCGATCTCTGGGCCGAGGAGCACCGCGACCGCCCGACGCGGCGACCAGTATTCCTCCTCGCGCAGACCACCGATCAGATGATCGACAGATTGTGCGAAGGCCTGGAGACAGCTGCGGTGGACTATGCACTCACGGGCGCTGCCGCCGCGGCACGCATCGCGCCGTTCCTCACCAGCGTTCCCGTCGCCGAAGTGTGGTTGTCGAGCATGGCCGCCACGAGCGAGGTGTGTAACGAACTCGGGGCAACGCCGGTGGAGTCGGGGCCCAACGTGGTGCTTCTCCAGGAGCGCGACGACGCACCGTTGGCGTTTCGGACTCGCGAGAACGGCGTGTGGACAGCCAACGTGTTCCGGCTCTACGTCGATACACGCCGCGACACGCAGCGCGGCCGCGAGCAGAGCGACCATCTTCGACGCGAGGTGATCGGGTTTTGACCGAGCGCCACCGCCACGACTCCTACAGCCAGCCGGCAACGCTCCGATGCGAGCGAGCACTGGTAACGCTGATTGGCGACATCGGCCCATGGAGCGAGCGCATCGTGCTGGTGGGCGGGCTCGTCCCGCGCTACATCATCGGCTCGCTGCCGCTCGGGGCGGCGCCTCACGTCGGCTCGACCGACGTTGATCTCGTCATCGAGCTTGCTGTCGAGGAGGCCGCCGAGACCTATGAGACCCTGCAGACGAACCTGAAGAAATCCGGATTCGCGTCGAGCGAACCCAGCTACCGGTGGTTCCGCAGGGTCGACGGAACCACGGTGATGGTGGAGTTCCTCTGTGAGACCGATCGGATCGAGGCCGGGCGAATCTACCGACCCAAGCAGTGCGGGAAGAGCACCAAGTGATCGACGCGCTCCAGATGCTGGCAGAACGCTTCCTCAGCACCGACCACGACGGGCCGATCGCCTACGCTGACTTCCTCGCCGCACCCGACGACATCGACGGCAACGCGCGGCTGCGCAACGAAGCAGTGGCAGCCGTAAGCCAGTTCCTCACCGCGGCACGGGCGAACTAACCGCCAGCGGTACTTGCGCCACGCGAGGCGTATCCGCCGCCCGAAACAGGTTCGACACGCCGTGCGACTACGAGCCGGACGTGCCGAACGCCAAGGCGTACCCGGTGGACTACCGGATCGACGGCAAGAACGGCGTCCCGCTCTTCGTCTACGGCGTATCCAACCGCGACAAGGCACGGCTGACGACCATCATGCTGGGCTACTTCCACCGCCACAGACTCGAGTTCGAGTCCGTCATCGTCTTCGCGGACCAGACCGAGATCCCCAGCGTCGACCTGGCGAGACTCTCCGACGTGGGCGGGGACCTGATCTCGTCGCTGGAATCGACAGAGGACCTCAACCGGAAGCTCCTGCGGCGAGTGGCCTAGCTTCGATTCGGAGCCAGCGATGCCAGATTCACCCGCCCCGCCGCCGAGCGACCCGCCACCCGAGGACCTCGATGAGGACTACGACCCCACCGAGAAGTTCGGGGGCCCCTCCCCGATTCGAGTCGTCACCCTCGACGAGGCGTTCCTCCGGGTCGTCGCCAACGACCTCCACGAAGAATCCGGCTTCGACATCGCGGTCGGCGACGCGTTGAACATCTACGGCGAGCGCGGCCCCAACCCGATCCTCCCCGACGACTTCGACCTGGAGGCCTACTTCCGCCGCTACGGCCTGTAGGCCACCCACTCTGTCTGCCGGCGCTCGCCACCCCGATCGCCGAGTTCCTCACCGAATTGGACCTGCACGAGGTCACGGTCGTCTTCAACAACCCCCTCCCTCTTCGGTGCCCTCTCCAAGCGGCCGGTTCTCGGCAAGCGGACCCGCTGCGACGTGTCCTCCCACCCGCAGCCTGACGCGCTCGCCGCCACTCCGTGGAACTTGCGCCATCGCCTCTGGCGGTAGTCGCGATGCGCTGCGCCACTGTTCGCCTGAGGCCTCGAGATTCCATGATGGTCATGACGTCATGAGGTGCTGCCCCGGACACGGGTGCGAGGGGCGCCGCTCTGGAGTGCCGCGAGTCGGTACGTTTCTAGATTGCCAGAATTGAGCCATATCTAGAGCAACAAGTCGATCAGATCTCTACTATTCGACGTTCACTTGCCATTGTGAGACGTACTAGTTGCAGTTATGCGACGTATCAGATAGGATGGCGGAGCCGGGTAGCGGATTCGCTGCCCGGCCGTTGTACGACTCGGACCGAATGGAGACCCAATGACATCAGCAAGCTTCAGCAACCGCCTCCGCCCCACCTTCCAGGTCCCCGCGACGCGGGGCCGGATGGGCACGACCAACTACTACACCGCGACGCTCCCCTTCGGGGCAGTCACGAAGCTCTTCACCTTCGACCCCGACAAGATGCTCGAACTAACGCCGGAGAACCGTTCCCAGAGAACGCTGATCGCCAAGCGAGTCCCCGAGATCGCCGCCTACGTGCTGGACCACGAGGACTACATCTTCTCCTCCATCACCGTCTCGGTCGACTCCGACGAGGTCGAGTTCCATCCCGTCGAGATGGGCGCCGACATCGGCAACCTGGTGCTGCCCCTGGAGGCGAAATATGTGATCAATGACGGCCAGCACCGCGTGGCGGGCATCTCCGAGGCGCTGCGACAGGACCCGAAGCTCGCGGAAGACACGATCTCGGTGGTCGTGCTGCCCGACGGCGGCCTCGAGCGCAGCCAGCAGATCTTCTCTGATCTCAACCGCACCGTCCGCAAGACGTCGAAGTCTCTCGACATCCTCTTCGACCACCGACTGCCGATCAACCGCATCACCATGGAGTGCCTCGAGGAAGTCCCACTGTTCGAGGGCCGCATCGACTTAGAGCGCGTGTCGCTGTCGGTGCGCTCGCCGAAGTTCGCCACCCTCTCGGGGCTGCAGCAGGCCAACATCCAACTTCTCGGCAACCCCGCCGAGAAGCTCCCCGTAGCGCAAATTGACGAACTCACAAGGCAGGCGATTGCGTTCTGGACCCGCCTCACGGACTTGGTGACGCCTTGGCGCAGCATCCTTGACGGGGACGTCAAGGCTCAGGACGCGCGCCAGCTCTACGTCTCGTCCTACGCGCTGTCACTGTGGGCCCTCGGCTTCGCGGGCGCCGGCGCCCGCGCCGCGCACAACGGCTCCAATGGGCACTGGATCGGCTCCCTCGACGGACTCGCAGACATCGACTGGCGCAAGACCAACCCCGACTGGCAGGGCATCTGCATGGCAGACAAAGAAATCGTCACCCGCGCACCCACAAGGCGAGCAACCGCCACATACATCATGTGGAAACTTGGCCTCGAAGCCGAACGCCCACCAACAGTCATCTCCGACAGGCTCTTCTAGCGCTCCCTCGCTCACCCCCCCCCATTGGCGTTCCATTCGAAAGAAGAGTCGCCCGTTGCTAAGGCCAGCGCCACCCACCCGGCAGAGACGAAGCGAGACGCCGCGCCTACCACGACACGGCGTCGACGACGAGTCGTCTCGACGCCTACCGCCTAAGCGGTCTGCGGCCACAACTGGAGATGCCGACGGCGGCGGGGGCTCATGCACTCCGACACTGAGACTCAGAAAGGAGGAACCGTGCGCTCCTCATGTCCCCACGGCGGCGACCATCCACCAACGTTGACCGAGGTCTCGGCCAACCTGCGGGCTGGGGCTGATTGGGCCAGCAGGCGGGATCTGCCGGACATCGATGGATGGGACGACTTCAATGCGGCCCCCGACCTGGTGCGCCAGCGCCTGATCAGCCGCTTGCAGGAAGGCCGTTGCCCCTCCGTCGCCCACACGTTCCCGCTTCCAAAGACCGGCAAGGACGAGGTCCGCAAGATGGCGTGGCTCAACCCGTATGACGATCTCTACTTCCGGATCATTGTCGGACGTGTTGCGCGCGCGGTCGAGGCGGCGCTTGGGCCGGATGTGTTCAGCTATCGGCTTGCGGACGATCCGCCGGCGTGGTCCGTGCGGGATGTGCGAGTGGCATTCCGACTGCGACGCGAGCGCGCACAGGAGCTACTCGCAGAGGCTGGCTGCAATGCGATTGCCGTGGCCGACTTGAGGCACTACTACCCCTCGGTTGAGCCCGAGGTCGTCATGAACGCTCTGTACCAGGCCAATGCGCCCCGTGGCGCGGTCACGCTCATCGGTGAATTGCTTCGCGACCTCGAACCTATGGGTACGCCACGGGGTCTGCCCATCGGTCCGGAGGCGTCCGGGGTGCTGGGCAACATCGTGCTGCTGGAACTCGACAAGGCGATCTCCTGCCGGGTGCGAGGCCACATCCGGTACACGGACGACAGCTGGCTATTCCTCCGAGCCGAGACCGAGTGGCCGGACGTTCACGAGGTCTACGCCACGTCAGCGTCGGATCTCGGACTTGAGGTCAACACCTCGAAGGTCGCGGTCTATCCGACGGGCAGCAAGGCTGCCGAGCACATCATCCAGCACGGACAGATCGCCTACCTGACTTCACCCGCTGCGACGTACCGAACACCGCAGCGATCTGCTTATGAACTGCGGGGGGTGCTCGACCGAGACGAACCGGACTGGGTCCTCGCCAAGTTCCATTTGGGGTCGCTCCGAACTGCGCAAAGTCCGCGCGCTCTGCCGATCCTTCGTGAGCAACCACGGTTGCTACAAGAAATACCGCACAGCGTGGGGCAATACCTCTCAGCCGTAGTTGGTTGCTCCCAGAATCGACAGCAGGTGGACCGTGACTGGCTCGTTGAGCACGCGACAGCGCGCCCGACCGCTCGATCTCTCGCAGGTCAGCTCCAACTCTGTCGGGTCGCCAGCCAACTTCGATTGGGCAAAGACCACGGCAACCGCCTGGTAGACCTCGCCGCTGATAGCGATCTCAGACGCCACGCCCCGCTCCAGGCGTGGGCAGCGAAGGCCTGGGGCTCATCCAAGGCGCACGCTCCGGGCCGCGCCGTCGAATACGCGTGCCACCTTGGGGACTTCTCTGTTCGACGAGCCTTCGCCCTGACACTGCCCCCAGACGCATCGACCCCCTCGAAGCGATCCGGCTGGCGCCGCAAGCTCCGATCGGTCGATCCGGATCTAGCGCCAACCCTTGCGCGGCTCGATTGAGAGTCGTCCATCATTGGCATTCGTTCCCACCCAGGCAAGGGGCTCGCCAGTTTCAGTCGCCAAGCGCAACCGAGTTGAGCAGTTGTGCTAGTACCTCGTTACGCTTTCCTGGCATGAGAGGCTCGATCGCAGAACGAGTTGCCGGTCACGTTGCGGCGTTGTCGGAGCGGTCATTCGTGGCGGTTCGCGACGTCGACGGATCACGCAGCGCCGTCGAGTCAGCGTTCTCGCGCATGGCCGCCGACGGCGACATCTTGCGTATCCGCAAGGGCCTCTACTGGAAGGGCGCAACAACGGCGTTGGGCATGTCGCCGCCCAGGGTCGAAGAGGTCGCCCTCCAACTCGGTGGGCCGGGCTCCGGGCCGGCGGGAATCGCGGCTGCACATTGGTTGGGGCTCACGACGCAGGTGTCGGCGACGTATCTCGCTGCCGTGCCGGCCCGGGCACCAACACCCTGGCCGGGGGTCCGCTTCACACAGCGCCCGATCGATCGGCTGGTCCATTCGCTGACACCATCGGAGGTGGCAGTGCTGGAAGTCTTGCGCGCCGGTCCCGCCGTCGTCGAGACACCCTGGGCGGAACTTCCCGACGTGATCGCCCGGCTGGCGGCTTCCGGCACGGTGCGCCTTGATGCTCTGGACGAATCAGCAGCCACCGAACCCCACCGCCAGGCCCGCGCACGCTGGTCCGAAATCCGTGCCCACCCGGCGCTGATGCCATCGCGGTGATCCTTGTCGTCGAAAACGCGTCAGTGCTGTAACGACGCAGGCAGATGGAACGACCGGCGCCGACCTCTCAATTCGCGTTCTATTCGAGGGTGTGCCGGCTCACCTAAACCCCCTCTGAACTGCGATTTCACGTCTAGGTGTGACAACCGGGGACGTTGTCCGTGAGTCGAGAAGAACCGACGCCATGACAGTAATTCGTCACAGTTTGACATGCGAGGTTCAACAGGCCAACTGGACGACCTTCAAACCCGGCTCGCGGATGCCGGCTGAGCCACCCGTCCGGATTCTCGACACTTCCGCTCTGATCGAGTTCAAGCGGACCACCTGCCGATCAAGATCTCGCTGGCAACCGCGTGCGCACGCCTGAACGTCGAATGTGACGCCGCGGTGGTTTAGATCTGGCCGAAAGTGCCGTTGCGGACAGCGATCTCGAAGCGTTCCAGATAGTCCATTCCGACAATGGCTTGGTAGTTCAGGGTGTTGTTGGGCACGATGACCACCTCCGGGAGCTCCGCAGGATCAAAGGGCGGGACGCTCACCCACAGGGAGTCGGTCGCCGGGTAATTCCCGCCGACCCGTCCATCGAATCCCCGCACTTCGACGGTGTCCAGATTGTCCATGTCCAAGTCCAGCGCCTCAGCGACCTTCTCACCGATCATGGTCGTCGTCGCGCCAGTGTCAATCAGCGCATGGCAAGTGCTGGTGCGAGTCGCGCCGGTGGGGTTGTGTCCAACCTTCGCGGGCGATTGCGGCCGGGGATCTCTTGGGGGGTTGGACCGTTTGACGCTAGCCACGCTCAGAGGGCGCTGCGCCGGCGGTGAGTACGCCCGAATACACAACAGGGACCGGAAGAGTGTGAGCGGAGAAGTTCCCCGATCCGAAGCGTTCCTTCCCCGCCTGAACAGCAGACGCATGGTCGTCAAAGGCCTGAATGACCACGCGGTCAACCATGAGCACGGCGCATGCCCCGTACTCGACGATTAGATCATCCTCCTGTTCGCGTAGCGCTTCGGCGTTCGTGAGCAATTGCCCGAACAGCCGATGAGGCCCACGAGTGGGCTTTGTGTCGGTGTGCATCGAGTGTTCCCATGGTTGGTTTGTTGCTGGCGTGGCGCGACGGGCGAACGGGTCGGGTCAGCGGGCCGGGGCCAGCGACATGCCCCGAGCATACGAGCGCGCCCTGGTCGAGGATGGTGATTTCGCTGGATGGCCGATTGCGGGGCCGCGGAAGGGTTGCGAATCTGCAGGTCGGAAGGGTTTGCGGAGTGTCATGGGTGCAGGCCGCTTCGCACGCTATGGGTTTCCAGCGGGTTCGCTACCGCCGCATCGTCCCGGAGCCGCCGTTCGGAGCGCACGCCACGCCGATGCCCGACGACGTCGACCTCTCCCTGCCGGCGCTCGCCACCATGGTCGCCGAGTTCCTCACCGAATTCGACCTACATCACGTCACACTCGTCCGCAAAGACTGGAGGGGCGCGCAACTCCTCATGGCGGCACCGATCGGGTCGCCAACTTGGTCCTGGTCTCCTGCGAGGCCTTCGACAACTACCCGCCCGGGCTGCCGGGCCGGCTGCTGTAGCGGTCAGACCTGAAGTTGCCGGGATCTCCGGTGTGGCTCGCCCGCCTCACGGCTGCAGGTCGTCGTACAGCTCCCTCGCGAGCGCAAGGAGATCGTCGAGGGTGCCTTCTTGGGCCACCCGCCGAATTGTGTGTCCGATTGCATCGTCCTCGTTGATCCACTTCCGCGCGAACTCGAGCGCACTCTCCAACTCGCCGCTGCTCAGCGGCGTACTCGCCGATGCGCCCCTGGCACCTCGAACGGACCCGGTCGCCGAGTCGCCGCGAGAGTTGGCTTCCACCGTGGGCGGCGCGACAAGAGCGTTGCCGGCCTTCGCTGACCCCAAGTCAGGGCGGCGCTTGATGAGGAGCGTCTGCCCGAAGTCGGTTCTGACCCATT
>Ga0209544_1002888_pt1 | contig 14276 bp, 12 predicted proteins | sample MesohylPK_FD_187297 | JGI IMG/M metagenome (GOLD analysis project Ga0209544, IMG submission 187297) | Host-associated microbial community of the marine sponge Aplysina aerophoba from Gulf of Piran - sponge mesohyl, lysed by proteinase K... | ecosystem: Host-associated > Porifera > Sponge >...
GAAGCGGTGGCAGTACCACTCGACCCACATTGCGTCGAACGCGGCCGGGAACGCGACCATGACGGGCCATCCGGCGGTGGTGCGCAGGGCCTCGGCCCATGCGACGAACGCGGGGATGGCGCTCGCCGGCGGTTGTGGATCCGTGCGTGCGGCCTCCCAAGCGTCGACGTGCGCGGCCCACCACCGCATCGTGCGCGGGTGCTCGCCGGCGTCGGGCAGCTGCTCGAGGTTGGCCGTCCAGGTGTCGAGGAGCTGGCCTTCGGCGTCGAACGCCGCCGCGCCCAAGCTCAGCATCGAGTACACGCCGGGGATGGGTCCGTCGGACTCGATGTCGACGGAGACGTAGCATTCATCGCTGCTCAGTGGCCACATGGGGCGGTTTCCTGGGCCAAGCTCTCGAGCGCCTCGGCGACGGCCTGCACCCGTGCGAGCTCAAGCACCCGGTCTTGTGGATCGTCCCGAAGCAGCGCCCCCGGGTCCATCACGCCTTTGCTCGCGAAGCGGCCGACGATCGCGCGCAGGTGGGCCGCAAGAGTCAGGCAGTGCGCGAGCCGGGCTTCGCCGTCGCGGGCCGCTGCCGCGGCGGTGGTCCTGTGGATCTGGTCGATTTCGCGCTGCACTTCCTCTGCGATCTCGAGCTGGGCGGCGCCTTCGACGTCGTCGCGAGTGCGAAGCCGCTGGATGATGCGGTCGAGTCCGGTGGGTTCGATGTTCATGTACCTCCCGACTGGCTGATGATCGGCGCCCCGCCCCCTGGGGCGCCGTGCCGGCTCCCGAGTATTGTCCGGCTGGCCTCGTGCGCCGGCCTTCGGCACATGGTTTTCCCGCTTGATTCCTTCCCCCTCGCTCCGATCGTTGTCGACCGCCGGCGTTCGGGGTCGTCATCGCATGACACGGGCAGCATTTGGGGACCGTCATCGCATGACACGGGCAGGGTCCAGGGAGCCTCACTGCTCCGGGCCGAATTCTACGTGCCTTGGCGCCCTCTGCCCCGCTCACGCTTCGCTCCCGGCGATCGGGCTCGATTGGGCGACGGTCTTTGCCTTTTTGAATGACGGAGGGAGGTCGGGCCTCGAGCCTGTAAAAATAGGGATTTCTGTGTCCATCGGTGGACGGTCTTAGCGGGATTGGTGGACGGTCTTAGACAGGCCTCAATCCGTCTTCCGGAACACTTGCGAGGCTGCGAGTCGAGTCCATCCCCGCCGATCGTCGCGTGCTTTGCGGGTTGCTTCGACGAAGCGCGCGGATGCGCGGATCCACAGGCCTGCCTGGCGTCCTTTCCCTCCGCGTTGGTCTTTGACCTCGATTGTGTCTTCTGCCGGCGCAGCGGTGTTGTCGGCGGCGGGTTTGTAGCCTGCGTCGATCAGTGCGTTACGCCTCCGTGTCCACCGCCGGGGTTCTGCAGAACCCCGACTCGCTTTTAGGTCGATGTGCTCGCCCGCTCTGCGCAGCACGTCGAGCCAGGGGATGAACACCCAGGGTCCGGGCCCGCTCTTCCGGGCGTGGTCTGGGCGCAGCGTATCGGGGATCCGTCCGTCGCGGCCTCTGCCTGCGGATGTGCCGTAGGAGAGGACGGCCTCGAAGCTCGCAACGGTTCGGTGCAGCGAGCCCCAGTAGCCCAGCTGCATGCCTCGTGCTGCGGAAGTGTTGCCGAGGATCGGTCGGAACAGTCCGCCGGCGAGCCGCCAGCGCTCCTCGCCCCGCCACCAAACGGGTGCGCACAGTACGACGTCGCCGTTCTTGCGCACGTCGACGACGGCGAGGTTGCGCCATTCGCCCGTCTTCGGGTCGATCGTGATCGTGAGGACGTTGAGCGCGTGCGATGCGGCCCACCACCGTTCGCGGTTCGCGGTGGTGTCTTGTCCGCCGGCGAACCGTGCGCCGGCGTCGGGGGTGACGACGGTGGCTCCGGACAGCGCGAACGCGGCCAGTCCGAGGCGGTTGATGTCGCCGCGAAGCGGACTGCGTTCGTCGCCGCCGAGCTCGAGGTGCAGTTCCGGCGAGAGCTCGCGCGGCGCCGCCAGGCGGAGAAACAAGCTGCAGAGGAACCGCGCAAGCAGATTTCCACAGTGCAGACGCACAAACCGTCGAAGAAGCGCGGACCAGACTGGTGGGATTGAACTGATCGGGCGACTTCGAGCTGCTTGATGAGCGGCAATGTGCAAGCCGAGCTTCATAAGTAACATAACGTCCTTTATGAACCACATGTATCGGCGTACACTCCCCTCCCATGTTCCCCGACCTGGTCCCAGTCGAAGGCCCCGCGCGCCCTCCCCCGCCCGCGCGCCACGCGGCGACGCCGGCGCTCTTCTCCCCCTCCGAGCGCGCGGAGCGGCGTTTCTGGGAGTTCTTCACCGCCCACATCCGGAACCGGAACACGCGCCTCGCCTACCTCGCGGCCGTGCGGCGCTTCGCCACCTGGTGCGAGCGCCGAGGCCTCGCGCTCGACCAGGTCGAGCCGGTGGTGGTCGCGGCCTACATCGAGCAGCTCACGGCCGCGCTCGCGCCGGCGAGCGTGAAGCAGCACCTGGCCGCACTCCGGATGCTGTTTGACTGGCTCGTCGTCGGCCAGGTCCTGCCCTTCAACCCCGCAAGCTCCGTGCGCGGCCCGAAGCACGTCGTCAAGACCGGCAAGACGCCGGTGCTCGGCGCTGCGGAAACCCGGGCGCTCCTCGATGGCATCGACGCCTCGACGATCGTCGGCCTTCGCGACCGCGCCTTCCTCGGCGTGCTCGTCTACAGCTTCGCGCGGGTGAGCGCCGCGGTCGCGCTCCGCGTCGCCGACTACTACACCCAGGGACCCCGCTCGTTCTTCCGCCTCCACGAGAAGGGTGGACGGTACAACGTCGTCCCCGCCCACCACTCGGCCCAGGCCTACGTCGACGCGTACCTCGCCGCCGCCGGGATCGGCGAGGACCGCCGTGGTCCTCTGTTCCGGAGCTGCGAGCCCGGGCGGCGCGATGCGCTGCAGAACCGGGCGATGTCGCGGCTGAGTGCGCTCAAGATGATCAAGCGCCGCGCCCGCACCGCGGGGCTGCCGGGCGAGATCTGCGCCCACAGCTTCCGCGGCACCGGGATCACCGAGTACCTTCGAAACGGCGGGGACCTCGAGGTGGCGGCCCGGATTGCGGGGCACGAGTCCACCCGCACGACCCAGCTCTACAATCGGCTGCCCGAGGAGATCTCGCTCGACGAGATCGAACGCATCCACATCTGAGCGCATCCCCGTGAGCCCGCCCGATACCCCAGAGGAGACGATAGATGATCTCATCGAAGCGGGAGATGACTGGACCGGGAAGCCTCCCCCACGCGACTGGCTGATCCCCGGGTGGCTGCCGGCGGGACGTGTCGCGATGCTCACGGGGCCGGGCAAGGTCGGCAAGTCGAGACTTGCCCTGCAGTTGGCGGCGGCTATCGCAGCGGGCAGGAAGGAGTGGCTCCCCGGCGGTGGACCCGAGCTTGAGCCTGTTCCCAAGACGGACAAGGACAAGATCAAGGACGTCGCCGTGCTCGCCACCTGGGAGGATGAACGCGAAGAGGTAAAAAGACGGCTGCATGCGATGAAGATGCAAAAAGCGGTTGGACATCGGCTTCGCTACGTGGCTCCCCGTCAAGCATTGTGGATCCACCGTGATCCGTGGCTCGGCACCGGGGGTGATATCAGTCCAGAGGGGAAGAAGCTGCGCAGGTACTGCAAGGAGAAGCACGCGCGGCTATTGATCGTGGACCCACGGGCGGCAGCGTACGGATTGAACGAAAACGACCGGGCGTTGGTTCGCGCCTTCGTGAGCGATTGGGACAGATGGGCACAGGAAAGCGGCTGCGCGGTGCTGCTGCTCGTGCATCCACCAAAATCCGAAGGTGCGTATTCGGGAACGACCGACTGGCATGCGGCCGTGCGCGCTGTGTGGGAACTCACGATCAGGACCGTGGACACGGGCGACAACAACAAGAACCGCGCCAAGGCGTATCGTCTCGCCTGCCTGGACACGAACTACGGACCGTTGCCGCCCCCGTATTGGGTGGGGGGGTATCCGAAGTGGAAGGTGGCCGACCCGGCAGAAGCGGCCGCGCAATTCGCGAAGGGACGCGGCGGTGACCACACCGCCGAGAGCCAGGAATCGGTCGACGTATGATGAAGACACACGAGAGATTGCTCGCTGCCCTCAATCGAGCGTGTAGCGCCGCGGACATTATCGACGCCCGGACGCGAATCGAGTGGCACAACAGGGACACCAACGGCAGGAGCTGTCCCAATAGGGTCCTTGCGAGCATCGAGGCCCTGAAGGCATGGGTATCGGAGGCCCCGGACGAACCGGTCGAATTTGGCGAGATCGGAACCGAGTCGATCGAAGCAGCGCATCAGCGCTGGCTACAGGATTGCAAAGGAACGGAGGAAGGGGCCAGGCGGCCCCTACATCCGCTCACGCCGACTGTCAAGGCCTGGTGCGACACAGTGGTGCCGGAGCGACGAGCGACCGGAATCCTGCCCGAGCCGTTTCGCGATGTGGTGCCCGAGCGCAGTGTCGATTCGTCCTTGCCCACAACCACGCCCGTGCCGTTGCTGCCGTTGGCGTTTGAAGGGGCTCGGACTCACGAACGCAAACACGGTGCTCCCTTGGCGAAGCGAATATGGTGGGCGGCGATCGCGAACACACCCATCTCGACGCGCCAGCCGGAAGGTTCGATTCTGCTCGGCACAACTCTGAGGGATGTCAGCGCATGGCTCTACCCGGACGGACGGGGTCTGCGGAGACGAGAATTGCCGCGATTGAATGAGGCGCTTGATGAGGTCAACAAGCTCCATATCGATTGGAACGGTCGGCCCATGACATGCGTACAGAGCAAGGCTCGGCCGACCGAGCAAACACCACTCGACGCTCCGTTGCCGTTTCGTGTCCGCTTACCGAAAGGCAGCGATCGCGGCCCGCTGATCCAGCTCCATGTCCTCTACGGGTGTGGAACGATCTCCGAGCCGGTATTCGACGCGTGGATTCGTCTGGCCTACATGTGGGATCTGGTGAAGCGCAACCACGGTGGACGGCGCGTGTACGCAACGCGCCCGCAGGTGCTGCGCGATGAACACGGACGGCTGATTGACGCGAGCGGAGAACTCATCACCGGACCTGATCCGGCACACCCGGCATCATGGCGGTACAAGGCAGGTCGAGGGCGGCGCCAAGGGACACGGGGTGGGAACCGGATACTGAGCTGGCGCGACTCACGTGCGGTTCGTACCGGCAAGGAAGAACGCTCTCCGGCGGCTGACCACGTTCCGGTGCTCAAGCGCACCGACATCCACCGACTTCTATACGGGGCCGAGCCAGTGACGCCCGGGAGGGTCAAGGCAGCTCGACGCATCATCGACCGTCATTTCGAGGGCGCGGGGGAGAGGGAGCGGGGCTTCGATCTTTCCCCGTACGTCACCGTCGACAAAACGGTAAGCCGACGTGAGGGATACCGCTTTCTCCTCCCGAGACCGCAGAGTGACCAATAAGGCCCCTTTTTATGCCATTTGAGGTAGTTTTCCGACTTATTTCATCCCTTAATGTGATTATTTCATCCCAAATATCTTGCATCTCCATGTAATCTTTGAAAAATTTCTACGCGCCTATGATACACATAATCATAGGATTTGGGTATTTATCCTTCCTCAATCCATGTGGTCCTACTCTAGCCGTCATAGAAGGCAAAACCTGAAACCACCGCGCGCGGGCCTGATAGCTGAACGCGCTACACGGGCACCCCCCGACCGGTAGCTGCATCCAAATCCTCAACACCCTGAAGCACCGCCGCCACGGTTACGTCACCTTCGCGACCGCCCGCCCTACCCGGAAGCCGAATCCCGCGCCTGGTAACCACACACACCGAAGCGCTCGATAACCACAGCACACCCCAACGCGCCGCGCCCACACCCCGACCGAGGGACGAGGAAACCAGAGCTTTATCTGGTGACGCCCTGGCCGCGGATGAAGTGAGGGGGGGCGCAAGCCCCTCACTGCCACACACCGGGTCGGCGGAGCCCGCTCTGGCTCGGGTGCCCTGTTCCAACCACCCCCAACTCAGCGACCTCCTCGGATGCCCGCACACGACCCGCGCTCACGCGTGTGTGTCGCGGTGGAGGCCAAATCCGGGGCGGAGCCATGAGGAAAACCGGCCCACACCACGGGAGCGCGCAAGCGCGCCAATACGTCAGGGGGGGAATGGTCCCCACAACTTAAGGAGACGAGCGATGCACAAGACGCATATGTGGACTGGACTGAAGGCAGCAGCGGTGGCACTCGCGATGGGAACGATGGCGATGGCCCCGAGCGAGGACGCAAGCGCGTGGGAGGGACGGGTGCTCGAGCACCGCACCGACCCCGTGCCGGGACTGGGGATGCTCACCGTGCAGGTATGGACGGACGGCGTCTCCGTTCAGGTGAGCGCTCGGGACCTACGCGGGCGCATCGTGGTGCTGCGCGAGGGGATGGCCGCATCGGCGGGCGCAGGGCGTCCGGCACCCTCGGGTACCGCGATGGCCGGACGGCTGCCTGCACGGGCCCGGACTTTCGAAATCAAGGACGGCGCCATCACTCACACCGATGACGAGGACTGCGGGGCGAATGCGTCATGCGCGCAGAACGTCGCCGACGAGGCGCACGCGATCGCGGCCGCCACCATGGTGATGGATGCCGTCTCGGTGGGCGAGAACACGATGCTGGTCCGCGTGGTCCCGCTCGGCGACGCCGAGGCGACCGGCGCGTACGTCACCGACACGGCTTGGATACGCACGTGCGTCGCCACTCCGTACCGATGGGAAACCGTGTCGATGACCGCGCTCGTCGCGCAGCCCGGGATTGGACGCACCGCACGGGTGCTCGTCAACGACCAGCTCTACGCCATCGAGCAGGCGACGTGGCGCCCGGTCCACGGCACGCGGTGGGAACGGCTCACCGCGCTCCACGAGCCCTCGCTCTGACGAGTTCCGTCAAGGAAACACCTGGCTGACCCCACACAGCGCGGCCCCGGAGGCGCATACACGCGCCAATGACGGCGGCTCATCCGCTCCATCGTGGCCGCCCGCTCCTCACCGGTGCGGGCGGCCACTCGTCGCGGGCGCTCGCCATCCATCACGCAAGGAGAACCGACACGACAAGGCCCATCGACGATGGCGCCTGGCGCGAGCACGACACATCCGACGCTTCGCGGCGAACACCTAACTCGAGACACGAAGACGGGAGGAAGGACGGGGAAACCAGGCCATCCAGGGGGCCGTCCCGGCCGAACCCCACGCCCAGAGGGGCGCGCCCGGACGCCCACCACGCAACCCACCCAGGGAGAACGGAAATGACCGCGGGAACGCAGCAAGACCACACCGACGGCCCCGCGGCGCGGGAGTCGCCCGCCCAGAACCGAGAAGACGGGAGCCGGGGAGAGAGAAAACCAAGCCATCCAGGGGGCCGTCCCGGCCGGACCCCACGCCCAGAGGGGCGCGCCCGGACGCCCACCACGCAACCCACCCAGGGAGAACGGAAATGACCACGGGAACGCAGCAAGACCACACCGACGGCCCCGCGGCGCGGGAGTCGCCCGCCCAGAACCGAGAAGACGGGAGCCGGGGAGAGAGAAAACCAGGCCATCCAGGGGGCCGTCCCGGCCGAACCCCACGCCCAGAGGGGCGCGCCCGGACGCCCACCACGCAGCCCACCCAGGGAGAACGGAAATGACCACGGGAACGCAGCAACCCAGCGAGGCTCAGGCGCCGACGGCACAGCGCCACGCCTGCGCACACAACCTGATCACCATGACCAACGAGGGAAGACCGATGAACGCCATCAACCACGAACTCTTGCCGGATCGCGCCGTCATTCGATTCTCGGGCGAGCTGACCTGGGAGTCTGCCACCGAACTGGCCGATTGCATCGACAACCTGACGATGCGCTACTTCTACAAACGGATCGAGCTTGTCATCCATTCTCCGGGTGGACTTGCCGCCGCCCTCGAGCACCTGAACCGAAGCATCTCCGCATGGCGCGAACGAGGCGTGCATTTGCGTACACGCGTGATCGCATCGGCCGCGAGCGCAGCCGCGGTGCTCCTCTCGATGGGCGACGAGCGCATCGCCGAGCCGGGGGCACGGTTGTTGTACCACCTCTCGCGTGCCATCGACCCCGGCACCGTCACTGCGCACGCCAGCGCTGAGATCCACGATGAGCTCGCACGCATCGACACGCGCATCATCAACCAGCTGGTCGAGCGAGCGCTGCGCGAGCCCGATGCGCCAAGACCACACCAGGCCGAGCCCTCCGACCGTCGGATACTGAAGCATCTGGTTGAGGCCACGGCACAGCGTCACGGAACATCCCAGTCTCGCTCAATCAGGCACCTCACCAAGACGCTCGGGTGCGCCGTCGACGCCGCGGCCCGCTCGCGTGACCGCAAGGCGCTCACCCGTGTGTACCAGGCGCTCGCCGACACCGACCGCGCTATCTCCGCGCCGCTTGCGCGCACTTTGCGTCTGATCGACCACATCGGTGTGCCCGATACCGCGGATGCCCGGCCCGCCGGCACGCCCGGGCTTACGGTTCCCGAGTGGCGCGTGCTGTACGGGCCCAGGGGCGATGTTTCACGGGAGGTGCTTACCCGCCATACGCTCGTGCTTGGTGAGACGGGCTCGGGCAAAACCGCGTCGGTCATCCAGCCAATTGTCGCGGCGATGGCCCGCGCGCCACGTGAGCGGGTGGGCACCGGCCTCATCATCGACCCCAAGCAGGAGCTCGCGCCGATGCTCGGGCGCCTTGCTCCACATCGTCTTCATCACATCACCCCGGAGGACATCGTGATCGATGTGATGGGTGCTGCTCGCTCGCGCCTTGACGCCGACCTGGCGGCGCACCGGTGGATGACAGCTGCGAGGCGAATTCTGCGTCGCATATCCTCCTTCCTGCCCAGCTCCCCGCTGAATGTGCTGAAGCCTCATCAGCCGGCCCACGGAAACGCCGAGTTCTTCCATCAGGAAGGCACCCGACTCCTGACCGATGTGCTCGCATTCATCCTGATGCTGACAGCACCGGCCACACCACCGCCCGAAGACTGGCCGCCCGAACGGGCTGGCCTGTCCTACAACCCAGACCCGGTGGGCTCGGACCCGGTGCGCGCATGGGTACGGGATCTCCACGCAAAGGCCAGAGCATCGGGCAACCGTGCGCGCGGACCCAATATCATCGCTCTCTGCCTGTGGGCGCTCGAGGGGCCTCTCGTAACGGTCCGAGAGCCGTCCGGGCCGAACGATCCTGACGAGCCGCCGCGACCCCGAACCTGGTTCTTCGCGGACCTCGCAAAACACTTCCAGCTCGTATGGGCCAGCGCAAACGAAGAGGAGGGAGAAGAAGGTGCGGCGGTTCTCCAGCGTATCCAAGGTTGCTGGAAGCCGATTGCCCTGAATCTTAACGTGCAGGGGCAGTATGAAGGGGTGCTCGGCACCGCCAGGACCATCTGCTCCGAATTCGCCTCGCCGACCATTGCCCGCAACCTGTACTTCGGTTGTGAACCGAGTCTGCGCGGCGCGCGGGAGGCCACATTCGACTTCCGAGAGCTTGTGTCCCGGCGTGGCGATGGCCGACTGGTGCTGTTTCAGCCCGCTCGCGACCGATCGGACGACCTGCTCGCGCTCGCGCTCAAGACTCTGTTCTTCGAGGCGGTGCTGTCCAATCCCGAACGCGAGGCCAACGACCCCACGATGCCACTCGTCGGCTACGTGGCCGATGAGTTCCACCGCTTCGTCACCAGCGACGAGACGCACGGCGAGCAGTCGTTCCTCAACACCTGCCGCTCCTTCGGCGCGTTCTGCGTCCTCGCCACTCAGTCGGTGACTAGTATCGAGCACGCCCTCAGTCTCGGTGCGGGCCACGAGATGAGCAGTCAGACGGCGGTCCAGATGTTGTGCGACAACACAGCCAGCAAATTCTACTTTCGCACCACCAACCCCGACACCGCCGCGCAGCTGTCGAAACTCTATCCCGCTCAACCCGGATATCCCTGTCTTGTACGTGCGCGTCCTATCACACGTCTGGGTCAGGGCGAATGCTACGCGGCGCTTGCGGACACGCGATTCGAGCGCCACCAGCTCGATCGCTTCACCTTCGAACAGAAGGCCGAGCTGACACACTCGGCCGAGGTGGTCAGAGACACAGCGGGCGCGCGACGACGCGACCGTCGACGAAGCCACCACGCACGCGCCACCGCACGCTGACCGCACCCGGCCGGCCATAGGACACCGCACGCTGCCGCGGTCCATCGCGCCGGGTTTCGCGGCGCGGCCTCCCCCCACCCTCCTCCTCCGCCGGAATCATGCCGCGCGCCGACCGGCGCCGAGGACGACGCTCGCCCGTCCCTTCGTGGCCGCCCGCTCCACCCTGGAGCGGCGGCCACGCCGCGGGCACCCCCCTTCCACCACACACATAAGGAGAACCGAGATGACGACGCACGAAATCCCCGCAGCGACTCGCACGCTGCGCCAGATGGTGCTTCCCGCGCCGCCGCATCCTGCTGGAGACCAATCGCTTCGCCTCGGTCTGTACGTCGACTGCGAAACCACCGGGCTGGACTGGATGCGCGACGAGGTCATCGAAGTGGCGCTGCTGCCTTTCTCGTACACCCCCGAGGACCGCATCGCGCAGGTGCGCCCACCATCAGGTTCAGAGCTACCGCCTCAGTCTTGTCCCTAAGCGGAGCGGCGGCGAAGCCAGCAGGAGGAAAGGGACAGGCATCCCGCGATGGCGGGAACGACTGCGCACGAGCACGCCCGCGCCTGCGCGGACCCGGTCGCACACGCCGTTTTGGGGTTGGGAGGGGACAGGGGAAAAAGCTGCCTCTCCCACCGGACCGAAATGAAAGGAAAGGGGATCGCAGTCATGCCGCGCCAGAGGCGGACATGACCAGCGAGAAATCAACACGTTCAGGAACAGGGCACCACAAGTGGCGCGGTGCCGGAACAGATAATGCACTACACAGGAGAGATCAAACCATGAGCGTCAGGAAGACACACCGATCGAACCATGCCGTTATCTCATTCAGCGGAAACCTGACTTGGGAGTCGGGCACGGAACTCGTCGAAGCCGTCGAGACTGCGGTCGCCGACCTCTACTATCGGCACATCGAACTCATCATCAGTTCTCCTGGTGGCGACATGGAGGCGTTGCGTTACGTGCGTGACGCCATCACCACGACGCGTGGACGGATTCCCGCCTTACGGGTACGAACCCGCGTCATCTCCAAGGCGGCGAGCGCCGCCGCCGTGCTTGCCGGAATCGGTGATGAGCGTTTCGCCGATGCTGGTGCGCAGCTGCTCTACCATCGCTCGCGCGTTCACAGCGCTGAGATAACCGCGTCCCAGACCTCGATGATGCGAGACGTATTAGAGCGGGCCGACAAGGACATGCTCGGGTGGCTCGTCGAGCGGGCGCTTCACAATCGCCCCTTGTGTACGACGGACTGCGATGCTGAGTTCTCCGACCGGATGGTGCTCGAGTTACTGTGGCCGGAGACAGATAACGCGAAGCGAGCAAAGAGCAAACCTCGCAGGGTGCGGAGGCTCGCCAGGGCGCTCGGACGCACCGTTGGACGAGCCATACGCGTCCAGGACGACCGTACTCTTGTGCGTCTGTACCGCCGCCTCTTCGAGACCGATTGCGTTATCTCCGCGCGGTTGGCCCGGACTCTGGGTCTCATCGATGGGATCGGCGCCCCAGAGGAACAGGCCATGGGTTCGCCCGGTTCGCCCGGTTCGCCCGGTTCGCCAGGACTGACCGTGCCCGAGTGGCGCAACCTCTATCCGCCCGATGGTGCAGTTCCCCGCAAGGAACTCACCCGCCACACCATGGTGCTCGGCGAAACAGGCAGTGGAAAGACCGCCTCGTGCGTCCTGCCGATGCTCGCCGCCATGGTCCGCGCACCGGGGGAGCGCTTGGGCTCGGCCCTCATCATCGATCCGAAGCGTGAGCTAGGGCCGGTGCTCGAGACGCTCGCCCCGCAGCGTTTGCGCCACATCACCGCCGGCACGGCGATGATCAACGTCATGGGCGGCCCTCGCTGGTCGCTCGACGATGACATCGCGGCGGGGCGGTGGCTCAGCGCTGCGGAGCGCATTGCGCACCGGGTCGTTTCCTTCGTACCGAGCAATACAGCCCGAGTGCTTGAACCGCATGCCGTGCAGAGCTCCAACGCGGAGTTCTTCGCCAGCGAAGGCACCTCGTTTGCTCTCGCTGTCCTCGCGTTCGTGCTCATGCTCACTTCGCCGAGCCCTTCGTGCAAAGTCAATGCGCATCTGGGACATGACGGGCTGCGGAAATCGTTGGTCGACCCTGATGCGTGTCAGTGGATCGGGGAGTTACGAAAGCAAGCGAAAGCCACTGGCGACGCTCGGGGGCCCAATATCCTCGCGCTCACCGCATGGGCGCTCGAGGGGAACCTCGTCATGGCACAGGGAAACGAGGGAAACGAGAAAGATTGGCTGTTTGCGCGCATTGCGAACGCAATTCTCGAAGCGGTTGGCAGCCACGTCTCGTCGCAAGGTCGCGAATTGCTCAAGCGCGTCAAGACATACTGGAGGACTATGTCGAACAGTGGCAGGCAGTACCACGGGGTCTTGGGGGAAGCAAGGAACGTCTGCCGTGATTTCGCCGCGAAGTCGACAGCGCGCGCGCTCTACTTCGGATGCGAACCGGCTTACCTGGCTCACCGCGAGAACGCTCTCGACTTTGCCCGCGCCGTGTCGGCAGAAGGTGGTGGGCCGCTGATGCTGTTTCAGCCCGCGCGCGATGGATTGGACGCCCTCGTCGCAATGTCGCTGAAGGCCCTCTTCTTCGAGGCCGTGCTCAGTGACCCCGACCGTGTCAGAGGCGGCGACGACCTGCCGCTGGTCGCGTATATCGCCGACGAGTTTCACCGCTTTGTCACCAGCGACCCTCTGCATGGCGAGCAATCGTTTCTCGACACTTGCCGCTCGTTCGGCGCGTTTTGCCTTCTTGCGAGCCAGTCGGTAGCGAGTATCGAACATGCGCTCGTTCATCGAGGCGGGACTTGGGCACAGAACGATGCGGGCATCTCCATTATGTGGAACAACACCGCCACCAAGCTGATTTTCCGCTCCACCGATCCGAACACCACCGAGCGGGTGGGCAATATGTATCCAGGTTCAAGGGATGACCTGCTGCGGCTGCGTCCGCTGTCCACCCTGCGTACGGGCGAGTGTTACGCAGCGCTCGCTGACGGGCGCTTCGAGCGCCAACAACTCGAGCCGTTCGATGCGCGGACAGGACTCGCAATGCGAGAGCTTCGGCACAGCACTGACGAATTGGGGTCAATGCCGTGAAGGGAGCGTTCTCCGCTTTCCGTGTCATTCTGATACCCGAACCTTCGTCCCCTCCCGATTCATATCGTCAGGCGTTTCGTCCTGACGAAACGTGGCTCATGTCCCTCTCATTTAGAGCTGCAGAAAGGACCGGTTAACCGGAGTCAGTACGCGAAACATCCCGGCGTGCGTCCCCCGATCCCGTCCCTAAGCGGAGCGGTGGCGAAACCAGCAGGAGGAAAGGGACAGGCATCCCGCGCGGTGGCGGGAACGCCTGCGCACGGGCACGCCCGCGCATGCGCGGACTGGCGCGCACACCGATGCGGGGGGGGGGCGGCGAGAAAGGGGAGGAAAAGCCTCTCCAACCGCCCCGAGGTAAGCGCCTCGCGAAGTACGTCCTTCCACCGATAGACCGGCCGTGCCACGGTCGATGGTTCATCGACCGTTGGAGGGGCAGGCCATGGCCGGGACGTATCGCGATTCACAGGTTCCGCGCGCGAGGAGCGCGCGCCAGCAGTTCTGGCTCGAGCATCTTCGCGCCTGGCAGGCGCAGGGCACGTCGCTGCGAGCCTACGCCGCGGCGAGCGGGTTGTCGTCGAGTTCGCTGTACCGGGCTCGTCACAGGCTCGAGCGACGGGGGTTGTTGAGCGAGTCCAATGAAGCCGCCCCTGCGTTCGTGCCGGTACGCGTCGCGCGCCCTGCGCCGGCGTGTCGAGTGCTTCTGCCCAACGGCGTCGTCGTCGAGGTCCCCGAGCACACCGAGCGCGCGATGTGGGCCACCGTGGTCGAATGCGCGAGCCGGCTTCCATGATCCGCCCCGCCCACCACGGGGTCGAGGTGTGGCTGTGCGTCGAGCCGGTGGACTTCAGGAAGCAGATTACGGGTCTGGCGACGCTGGTGCAGGACCGGCTCTCGATGGACCCGTTCTCCTCGCAGTTGTTCG
>Ga0209544_1002894_pt1 | contig 14261 bp, 10 predicted proteins | sample MesohylPK_FD_187297 | JGI IMG/M metagenome (GOLD analysis project Ga0209544, IMG submission 187297) | Host-associated microbial community of the marine sponge Aplysina aerophoba from Gulf of Piran - sponge mesohyl, lysed by proteinase K... | ecosystem: Host-associated > Porifera > Sponge >...
GCTCGCAAAGGAATTTCCAGTCGACCGGACCGGGAGCCGACGCCTCCGACAGCTGCCCGTCGTCGGCGACGCGCGAAACCAGCGGCGTCCTGATATCCTCGACGCGAATCTCCATGCGCAGCCAAGTAGCACGCCGGAAAATTTGTTACCAGATCTAATTTCGCAGTGGCCGAAATGACGCCGCGACGGACTGTCGCCACCGCTCGACCGAACGCCTGCGTCCGAATGTCCGTCTGCGAATCATCCATGCCCCTTGGAAACACAAGTCGATTCCAAAGGGAATCCCCTCATCGGGAAAAACCACCAAACGTCCCGGAATACCCTGTCAGGCTAGAACCAATTCCTCGAAAGTTGCCCCTATTACCCTGTTCACTTATCATCAATTCCCCTATAGATTGCAGCTGGATAACTCGTTCGTAGCTGAAGATATCAGGAGGTGGCAAGTGCTTGAACAGGAAGAGGTAGCCAAAATCGTTTCAAGCCTTTTTGACGAGCGTTCCACGAATGCCGAGATAATTTCCGTGAACGTTAATGAAGACACCGATGCTGATGGGGGCGAGATTTTGCGCGTCAAAGTAGTCTTTTCCGCCGAAGGCGATCGTTTGGATTCATCTCTGACCTCAAGCTTCTTGAGATATTTGAGGCCAAAACTGTCGGAACTGGGCATTGAACGGTTTCCTGTAATGTCGTTTATTTCGGTGCAGGACAGCGGGAGCGCGGCAGCCTGAAGCCCGTAGATTTGATAGGAACGGCCCGGTGCTTGGCGAAGAGCGGCGGATCGAGGCGCCCGAGACAGTCCGACCTTAGGCGCGCCGTCAGCACGACGTACTACGCCTTGTTTCACCAAATTTGCCGGAACAATGCGGACCTTTTGATCGGAGGGAAAAGTGCGAATCGAAGCGATCCCGCATGGCGTCAAGCCTACAGATCCGTCAATCAGGGTCACGCCAGAAAAGCGTGTGGAAACCGAACAGTGATGTCAAGATTTCCGACGGAGATCGAAGATTTCGCGTACGAGTTTGTTCAAGCGCAAATCAAGCGGCATGATGCGGACTACAATCCTCTGGCTTCCTACACGCGCTCCGAATTGCTCTCGGATATTTACACGGCGGAAGCCGTGATTGGAAATTTCAAGCATGCGCCCTAAAAAGATCGTCGTGCCTTCGCTGCCTGGGTTTCGCTGGCGAATCGTTCGCAATAGGCTCACAGTCTAGTTTCTGTCTGCCGGACTCGACCAACGAGGCGAGCCACTGATACATTTCGCTCCGTAGATACGCATCTGCCTTTCGCGCCTCTGTCTTCTACGACGGGCAACAGCCCGGGAAAGGAGGTAAGGAAATCATGCGTAAATCTACAATAAAGATCAGGCGCAAGTGTGGTTGCTGGCCGTTTTGCCTCGGTCGAAAAGGCTCGATGCCAGCGCAAAACGCATTTTGTCGAGACTATCAAGAAACCAAAACCTCGAAAGAGGAAGTGAGTTTCTGGGCGGTTTATTTCCTAAAACGGGATGCTGGACATGCTCGACTGGCTTCTGAAGCGCCAGCCCTGGATCGAGAGGAGCCTGGCCAACCGGCACCTGAAGGGCGGGAACACGCTGATCCTGTACGACGTCTCGTCCAGCTACCTGGAGGGACGGTGCTGCCCGCTGGCGGCGTTCGGGCACAACCGCGACGGCAAGAGGGGCAAGCGGCAGGTGACCTACGGGCTGCTCTGCGCCGCGGACGGCTGTCCGGTCGCCGTGGAGGTGTTCGCCGGCAACACCGGGGACCCGTCCGCGGTGGCGTCCCAGGCGGCCAAGATCCACAGGCGCTTCGGCATCGACCGCGTGGCGCTGGTGGGCGACCGGGGGATGCTCGCCACGGTGCGGATCCGCGAGAACCTCGAGCCGGCGGGGCTCGACTGGGTCTCGGCCCTGAAGACCGGGGACATCCGCAAGCTGCTGAAGGAGGGTGCGGACGGCGCCCCGGCTCCCCTGGTGCCCGAGGCGCTGGCTCCCGACGCGGTGGCGGAGATCACTGGACCGGAATTCCCCGGCGAGCGGCTGATGGTCTGCCTAAACCCGCGGCTGCGGGAGGAACGGCGCCGGAAGCGGGAGGAGCTTCTGGGTGCGACGGAACGGACGCTCGCGGACATCGCCGCCGCGGCCGCGCGCGCCAGGCCGGGGCCGCAGAACCGCGACCGGACGATCAAGGCCCTGGGGAGGAAGGCCAACCGGCGCAAGGCGGAGAAGCACTTCGACGTCACCGTGCGCGACGGAGGAATGGACTGGAAGCGCAACCGGGACAGGATCGGGGCGGAGGCCAGGCTCGACGGCATCTACGTGGTCTGCACCAGCCTAGACTCCCCGTCACTTGGCCCGGAGGCCGCGGTGGAGGCGTACAAGTCGCTCGCGAGCGTGGAGCGCGCGTTCCTCGCGATGAAGACCTCGCGGCTGCGGATCCGGCTGGTGCACGTGTACTCCGAGGATCACGTCCGGGCGCACGTGTTCCTTTGCATGCTGGCGTACTATTTGGAATGGCACATGCGACGGCGCCTGGCGCCGATCCTGTTCGAGGACGACGACCGCGAGGCCGCCCGGGCCCAGCGCAGCTCGCCTGTGGAGCCCGCCGAGGTCTCGGAAAGTGCCAAGGCCAAGGCGGACACCAAGTTCACCCCCGACGGGCTGCCGGTCCACAGCTTCACGACGCTGCTCGCCGACCTGGCCACGCTGACGCTGAACGAGGTGACGCTGCCGGACAGTCCGGACCATGCCTTCCCGCTGCTGGCGCAGCCAACCGAGCTGCAGGCCCGGGCCTTCGAGCTGCTGGAGATCGACCCCGCCAAGTATGTTGCCATGTAGGTGGCAGGTTGAAACCCCGGGAATCCGCCGCCGGACCCTTTATTTGCGGAGGATTCCTGTCTGACTCCTAAATGAAGATCAGATTAACAGAGAGCCTGCCCACGCTCACATCGGGACGGCGAACGGAACCCAAGCAGGATCTGTGCGACGATCTCCATGGCCGGTTTCAAGCCTCTTGACCGCCATCCGGATCGCGCTTCTGCAGTCCACATACCTGCGCGATGCCTTTGTCCAACTCCGGACGAACCGGACTGGTTCTTCGCGCCCTCGCACGGAAGCCGCGGCGACCGACCGCGACGGACACTGGATCCGGGCAGCGATTTCGCGCTGCAATCGACACATCGCCTTCTCCACAAGTGACCGGTCAGTTTCGTCGGGAGGGTCGTCCATCCGTGCCTCCCCATGTCGGCACCAGGTTGTTTCTCCCCTGGCATGATTGAGACAAAGGGAATACATGGCTACCATTCGTGAACGGTGCGCAAACAGGAGCGATGATGTCAGGAATCGTCGGTTTCCCAGCAGACGAAGATATCCAGATTCGTACAGCTGCATTCGAGCATGTGCGACAGCTTGCCGAATTCGAATCTCCTTTGAGCGCCGCGTCGCTTGAGAAGGGATTCGAATTCAAGGGGTCGCGCATCCACCTCCTCAGTCGAGCGCTCGGCATATTCAAGCCAAAGGAGATGGGAACCGTGCTGTCGGTCCGAACGGGAGTCCCACGAAAAGGCCGGAAGGTCTGGCACGACGACCAGCGTAACGTGCACCGCCAGATCTATGACCAAGACGAAACGGTCGAATATTCCTTCGCGCCCGGCGCCCCAAACACGGGCAACAATCTCAGATTGCGTGTGGCCTGGGAACAACAGTTTCCAGTCATCTACTTTCTCGGTGTCGCGCCCGCGTTGTATCACGCCCTGATGCCCACCTACATTGCGAACTGGGACCCGGTGCTGCGCAAGGTCAGTCTCGAATTCGGCCTGCCTGACCAGTCCATGTTGTCACCGCCGCAATCCGCGAATGAACGGCGCTACGCCCTTCAGACCGTGAAGCAGCGCCTGCACCAGGCGACATTTCGGGAGATGGTCATCGATGCTTATGGGGGTCGCTGTGCGCTGTCCCGTCTGGGAGAACCCCGCCTCCTTGATGCGGCGCACATCGTGTCCGACAAGGACGAATTGCTTGGTCAACCCGTCGTCGTGAACGGCATGCCCCTGTCCAAGCTCCATCATGCCGCGTTCGACGCCGACCTGATCGGGATCGATCCGGACTTTTCCGTGCATGTCTCTGAACACCTGCTTGACCAGCGCGACGGACCGGTACTGGAAGCCATGAAACAATTACAAGACCGCAAGTTGCATTTGCCGAAAGAAGCCAGAAACTATCCCGACAGGGATCGACTGGCCGAACGATTCGAACGGTTTCGGGCCGCTGCGTAGTCAGATCTTTCGCGGCGGAGGATGCGCGCCGCTCGCGCAGACCAAAATTATTGGTCGGCTCATCCACAGGCTATCTTGAGAGCTGCATCTTGTGTGCCATTGGATTGCATGTGTGCAAAGTTCGTCTCCAGGATGCTACCTGAACCGGAAATCCGCGTGCCGGCCTAACCCCAGGAAATTCGGTAATTTTCTGTGCCGTTGCATGGGCACATGACGCGGAAGCCGTTGACACGAAGCCACTCTTGAACCACCAATCCCGGAAACGCCCGTTGAAGCCGAACATCCCGGATGAATCCCAATGAGCACAGGTTCGAAAGCGTGGTTGCTGCTAGCCATTCCGGATCGCCTTCATTACGCCGGGAAGCCCGGGTATGATGACGACCCTGCCAGCACATACAGGTACGACAGCGCCGTTCCGAACAGTCGTTGGGTGTCCCAGGGAGATCTTGTTCTACTCCGCGACAGGGAGACATTCTTGGGAGTGGGTCTGGTCGAACGAATAGTTTCCGGATCCAGGAAACGACTTCGGTGCCCTGTCTGCAATGTTGCAAAGCTCAAGGAAAGGCACAGGGCCCCCCCGGTGGAGATGTTACAATCGCCACACATTTGCCGAAGCTCGCGAGGAAGAGATTGCCGTCGAACTCTTCGAAGCTCACTACGGAAGGACGTTTCTTCCGGCCGATGGCCAAATTTCGGCCGCCGAGATACGAAAAATCGAAATGCGTCCGAGTGGTCAGCTATCCATCCAGGAGGTGGATCCCGGAAAGCTCGAAGGGCTTCTGATGAATTCGTTTCCCGAGTCGGAAACGCTGTTGACCGAATTCGTTCAGTCAATTTCGGTCGTGGCTGACGATGCCGATCCCAATGAAGATCTCACCGGAGAGAACCAATTCACACCTTCCTTCTCCGACAACCGAACGAGTGTGCTTCGAGCAATCAAGGAAAGACGGGGGCAGGCTTCCTTCCGAAATAAACTTGTAAGGCGATACGGAGGAAAATGCGTGGTTTCCGCGTGTGACCTTCGTGATGTCTTGGAGGCCGCGCACATCTGTCCTACCGCGGGCCCAAAGACAATCATCCGAGCAACGGGCTGCTGCTCAGGGCAGACCTGCATACCCTATTCAATCTGAATCTGCTGGGGACACACCCGGACACGCACGGTATTTCGATCGCGAAGGAGGCAAAGCGCGGTGACTATGCCGCTCTTGACGGCAGTTGCCTTGAAGTTGTTGACGGGCCGGTCCAGACGAGTTCGGCTGCCTGTTCCGCCGTCGCGTTGTGGTGGGCATGGCTCGCACCGAGCACCATGCCGGCGAGCTCCGCACCAGAGATGTCGCTGAGTTTCCAGGCATCCGTAAGGGTCTTTACCCTTTGCCAGCCACCGGGCGTCAGCGCCCAGCCTGACAACTTCACGGTCTACACCGGTCGGCCATCGCCTGATTGTCGCGCATGACCCTGGGCGAGCCGAAGAGCGGTCAGACCGTCGCCGCGCCCGCATCCGGGAACTGGAAAGCATGGCGGAGAGGATGGTGGCCAGGCTCGACGCCCGGGATGAAGGCAAGTTTAATTGATCAGTAATTGATTGCCAACGACCAGCGATCTTTTCACAGCAATTCCCGCTAAGTCCGATCCCCGCCAACAGGCAGCCATTTCAGCGTGGAACAGTTGAAAACATGGCAAAAACCGCTTGGGGCGTTTGGTGGAATATAGCCGATTTGGCACCAAAACTCTGCGAAAAGGAAAGCGCGGAAACTTCGCAACTTACTGAAAATAAACAATAAAAAATCTTACCGGGAATTGCTGATCTTTTCAATGGCATCTGCGAGGATACCCAGCACACTGCGCCCGGAAATTTTTACTTTACTGGGGATTGATTTGCGGAGTTCCGCGAATCCTTCCTTTGGTTAAATGTCAAACGATGGTGGGCCTACGTAACGATTTAATAAGTTCAAGACGACGTATTCATCTTGCTTGCCTTCAACCAGAAGTGATTTGGGGTTTGGCATCAACGTCATATGGACTAACGGACTTCAATTCTTTGTTGCGCAGCCACGGTCAGGTCATCTTCCGAGTATTGAACTGCGCACACATCACGTTCAAAACGCTCCAGTCGATACAAAGTTCCGACTGCGCTTGTTTCGCTTGCCGCAGCTGCGAAGCTGGCAATACAGTCCCAACTGTGGGTGGCCGCGATCACCTGGACGTTGCCTTCGTCTGCTGCCTTGAAGATCATCTGCCAAAGTTTCGATTGTAGTGAGTAGTGAATACCGTTTTCGACCTCGTCGATGATAAGAATACCGTTTCTGCAGTTAGCGAGTGCTACAGCAATCCCCAGTAGGCGCAGTGCGCCATTGCCCAAACGTTTCAAAGGAATCGGTTTTGCAAAGGAATTGAGCTTGGCGACAACGCGGCGACTTCTGGATCGAAGTGGTCCGGTAGAATCTCCGACGACAGCAAGCCGCTCGAGGTTATTGCCTACAATCAAGCGGAGCGTTTCGGTCACAAAATCTTCGCCGCTAGTCAGTGTGATACCATCCCAAAGGCGCGTGACAGTGTTATTGTCGGGCAGCCCGGGTCCCAAGGATTGGTTCAAGATGGGATCAGGCCATTCTTCTTGAACTGGTTCCCTCAGTAGTTGCATTGCGGCAAATCGTCTTCTGAAGTGTTTATTGTAGTCTATCGCGTCGAGGGAAAGGGTGCGAGGTTGCTTGCCGAAAGACACGCGAAGAGCTTTGGTTTGTTGTATGTGTCTAGAAAACAAAGATGGCATCTCCGAGCCTCTGGAATCCTCAACAAGTTGAAGAGAGAGTGTTTGTGGCGTGCCCTTAACGCCTATCATGATGTTTGGAGGATCGTTAGCTTCATTGTCAGATTCGTAAAACAAGGACGAAAAGTCCGGGAAAAGCATTTCGTCGCCGTCTTCGCTGTATCCAAGGACGAGTTCCTCTCGAGTCTCAAAAAGATCTAAGAGGGACCGATTATCGCCTCTGGAGGCGAATAGTCGAACAGCCTCGAGAATTGTAGTCTTGCCGCTGCTGTTCTTCCCGGCCAATAGGGTAACGCGACCAAAAGATGGAAGTTCGAGAAATCTCAATCCACGGAAACCCTCTATGGTGAGTGACGGAAGAAACAATTTAGCAGGCATGGATTACTCTCCGTGATCGAGTTGTTGGTAGCTACTGCATTGTGGTAAAAAAGTTCAGTTATTGATTTGCGATCAGGCTAGCTGTCGTTTTCCGCAAAACTTCAGTGAGTGCTAGAATTCTCGCATTGGCGGTGCGCTCGCGCCGCTGCCGCCATCGGGATGAAATCTCGTGCAATAGGCCTTCGCGCTCGACCCGTATCCTTGTTTCAGGTCACGATAGACGCTAACTCGCTATAACTTGAGATCGCAGGCGATCCGCGCTTTTTGGGTGTTCTCAGTCGCGAGCTTCCTGATCTTCTAATCGTCGACCCGCTTTTGCAGGCCCATGTGTACGTCTTTATTCATTGCCTCGTCGACCCCATCGTACTGGCAATCGCGGATGAACTCAAGCTCAGTGTTGGCCGCCATGCCGAGGACCATGATGCCTAGGCGACCGATATCTCCCGCGCTGATAGCCCCGAGTTGGAACACGCGGAGCGACGTGCGCCGGGTGCGAGTCCCGTATGGTGAAGAAATAGGGGCAATTTCCCGGCATTTCGTAATTGTAAGCGTTCGTTCCAGCGGTGGCGATCCGTGTGTCCGACTGCCGCCGACGCCCTGGACGCTGCCGTGAGCGGTTGTCCGGAGCGCGCGCTGCGCGAACTGCGCAATCGTGCCGGGGCTCCCCAAATACCGTGAACGCGGGAACCGCCAATTGCTTCATTTAATGTGGTTGCTCATACTCGCAGTGCGCCTCCGCGTCCTCGGCTCGGACCCGCTCGCGCTCGCAAAGGCATTTCCAGTCGACGGGACCTGGAGCCGACTCCTCCGACAACTGCCCGTCGTCGGCGACGCACGGAACGGGCGGCATCCCGATAATCTCGATGCGAATCTCCATGCGCAGAGCAATAGCACGCCGGATTCCTGGTTATCAGTACTAATTTCGCAAAAACCGAAATGACGCCGCGACGGACTGTCGTCACCACTCGACCGAACGCTAGCAATCGGGTGCTGGCAATGTGGATAGGCCAAGCTCCTTGAGAAACGCGTTGTGCTTCGCCGTAGATTCACGAATCTGCTTCTCGATTTCGACCAAGTCATTGTGCGTCGCCGCCAGATCGACCGGGACCTCTGGCTTGGCAGTGCTGACATAGCGCGAGATGTTCAGGTTGTAGTCGTTGGCCTCAATCTCGTCCATCTCGACGCGTCTGGCATACCGCTCGACGCTCTCCGGACGCTCCCGGTATGTGTCGATGATCTCATCGATATGCTCGTCTGTAAGGAAATTCTGCCGCTTGCCCTTTTCGAAACGATCGAACGCGTTGATGAACAGGACATCATCGGGCTTATTGCACTTTTTCAAAACGAGGATGCAGACCGGGATGCCGGTAGAGTAGAACAGATTCGCCGGCAGGCCTATGACGGTGTCGATGTGCCCGTCGTTGATGAGCTTGCGGCGGATCTTCGCCTCCGCGCCCCCGCGGAACAGCACGCCGTGCGGCAGGATGATCGCCATCGCACCGTCATCCTTGAGGTAGTGAAAACCGTGCAGCAGGAACGCGAAGTCCGCCCCCGACTTCGGGGCCAGCCCGTAGTTCTTGAAGCGTACGTCCTCCCCCAATGCCTCGTTCGAATTCCAGCGGTAGCTGAATGGCGGGTTGGCGACCACGGCGTCGAACCGGGTCATCCGAGCCGGGTTCACCTCGCGGAGCATGTCCCAGTCATTGCTCAGCGTGTCGCCATGATAAATCTCGAACTCCGAGTTCTTTACACCGTGCATCAGCATGTTCATGCGCGCGAGGTTATAGGTGGTGACGTTCATCTCCTGCCCGAAAATCCGGCCGATGCCGTGCGGGCCCATGCGCTTGCGTACATTCAGCAGCAGCGAACCCGAGCCGCAGGCGAAGTCCATCACGCTGCCGAGGTGCTTGCGTTTGCCGGTTTTTGGCTCCCGGCTGTTAAGAGCGACGATCGCGGAGAGAATGTCCGAAATCCGCTGCGGCGTGTAGAACTCGCCTGCCTTCTTCCCCGATCGCGCGGCGAATTGGCCGATCAGATACTCGTAGGCGTCGCCCAGGGCATCGCCGTCCGTGGAGAACTCCGCTAGGCCCTCGGCTATCCTAGTGATGATCGTGCAGAGCTTCGCGTTCCGGTTCGCGTAGGTCCTTCCGAGCTTGTCGGAGCCGAGATTGATTTCCGAGAACAGACCTAAGAACGTACTTTGGAACGACTCGTTCTCAATGTATTTGAAGCCTGCCTGCAGCGTGTCGAGCAGCTCGCCATCCTGGGTCCGGGCCATGTGGGCGATGCTGGCCCAAAGGTGATCGGGGTGGATTACATAATGCACCTTAAGCCGCATCTGCGCCTCGAATGCCGGCACATCGTCGGGGTTCTGATCGTACCAGACGGACAGGGAGGACCGCCCGTCATTGCTGATAGCCTTCGGGTCGGGGTAGTCGCGCCCGAGTTCCTTCCTAGCGGCCTGCTCGTAGTTGTCCGAGAGGTAGCGGAGAAACAGGAACGCGAGCATGTAGTCGCGAAGGTCGTCCGCGTTCATCGCCCCGCGGAGCTGATCGGCGATGCCCCAAAGCGTGTTGCCGAGCTGCTTCTGGTCTTGTTCTGTCATGGTTCAACTCGAGCGGAAAACGAAAGCGTACTGTGTGTTTAGCTTCTCGTAGATCTTTTCAAACAGGTCTAGGTTGTCCGGCACCAGACGATCAGTTTCAAAGTAGTAAACATTCTTATGGGCAAGGACGTTCACGATTCGGGCAATTTCGTCAGCATCCTCGAAACCGATGCGTTCAAGTGTGTAGCCGATACGACCGACGCCAAGGAACGACGAGATACTCTCCAGCAACTGACGGAGCAGGGCAAAATGATGCGTTCGGACATCGTCCTCCCTTCGCGCCCGCTCCAGAACTTGAAGGACCTGAAGGTGATAGAGGAAAACGCCTTCGCGATGGGTTTTCAACGAGACCTCACCGTTCTTGCCACTTAAGATACTCGCATTTGACTTCGGCTTGTACTTGTTGCTCTTCTCGCCCTTCATCAACCAATCGAACAGGATGGAAAACATCCCGACATGGTGGGTGGCAATGATGATCTTCCGTTGATCGAAGTGCTTCTCGATCATGTCGTACAGCGTCGAGGCGGTTACGAAGATATTGTGGTCGTCGAGGCTTGAGACCGGGTCGTCGACGAATATATGGCGGGTCTGAGTATCCGCCCATCCTTCCACTTCCGTCATCGCCAGAAAGAAGCACCAGACGAAAATTCGTTCCTCGCCTCGGGAGATTTTGATGGGTGGGACATCGCCCGGCTGCGTATCGGCAGGGAAGAACGAGATCGATTCGATTCCCATCTGGGGATCTTGGTGCATGTCGAAGCGGTAATCGTAGCTTGGTCTGTACGGTTTCAGCTTCGCGCGGACTTCGGATTCGTTGATTTCGGCGTGAAGCCTGTTGAGATTGCTCGGGAGGACGGTGAGTCGGATGTTGGCCTCGGCGTTCTCGATGTCATTATTCCAGACGAAAAGGTCCTCGCTGTATGCGTTGTAGTAGATGCCCGTGTGCGTTCCGTCCTCGTTTTTAGTTGCATTCTTGTGCGCGATTGACAGTCGCGTTTTCCCCACCGAGTTGAATGCGTAAAGTAGATGAACAGTGGCATCGTCGTCGCGCAGTTCTAGAGCAATGTCTTCAATGGTTGTCATTTCATCTCCAGATCAGGAAACATCTGCGGCATGAGCCCTTGTTTGTGCTGCCGCAGGGCTTCGAGTTTCTGATCCTCCGCCGCGATCAGGTCGTCTAGCGAACTGAGGCAGTCGGCGATCTTCTTCTGCTCTGGTATCCGCGGGAGCGCCACCCGAATAGATGCAAGAAGCGAGGGATTGAATACAGGATAATTGGAGCCTGTACATCGGGCTAAGACGCTGTTCACAAACGAGTCCGTGTGAAGTAGCTGATACAAGAACTCTGGACATTCGTGTGCTCGAATCTGTGCATAGCTCGATGAAGCCACATACTTGTACCCGTCGCTAATGTCGAAGAAGAAGTTATTGCGTTGATAGGGCCGAACAGTTTGAAGGATGATGTCTTTACGACTTAGGAGACGCTGAGCACGACTCGGCGCAGCGCCTCGAGTGACTTCTTTGCGTTCGATAAGCATGCTGCTCTTGACAGACTCGCGGTCGATATAAATGAACAACTCTGGAAGCCCATCGTTTGATGGGTTCACATCGCTGGCGGATGCCAGAGTTAGAAAATCCCATCTTGGCCCGTCCCGAAAATCCGGAAACCGCAAGCGGGGCACGGTCTCTCCGGCCTGGGGAAAGAGCTGCTGCATCAGTCCTTGCTTATGCTGCCGCAGGGCTTCGAGCTTCCGGCCTTTCGCGGCGATCAGGTCGTCCAGCGAGCCGAGGAAGTCGGCGATCTTCCACTGCTCGTCGGGATGGGGGATGGCGAAATCTGCATTTGCAAGATAATTCCATTCGGCGCGAGGCATTCTTGAACCCGATGAGATGTTTGCCAATTGGACAAAACGTTTCGTTTGTACCAAATATAACAAGAAGGCGCTTGAAACTGCTTTACTTCGCGGAACCCAAACTTCCGATGTGCAGACACCGTGGGAATCAGGTCGCGCGAACTTCTGTAGATACGGACCCAGTTTGCCGAATAAGACGTCCCCGGCTTGGAACCTTGACTTGAGGCTAATTTGATTCTTGGGTTCATCGATGCTGGGTATCCGTCCAGTTTTAGATTCGATATTTTCAAGTTCGATCAAATTCGGAATGTCGCTGCTCTTCTGTGGGTCAACCGTCTCTTTGCCCCTTGAAACAACATCCCGAAATTTCCTTGTGTTCCACTCCCCGCCGTCTCGAAACTCCGGAAACCTCAGCTTCGGCACAAGCTGCAATGGCTTGTCGGCCATCATCGCGCGCGCCCGTCCTCGTATGCGTTAAGGCCCGAGATGGCCCGGCCGTCCGCCCGCTTGTTCAGGAGCGGAACGAGGTCGGCCATCAACGCGAGTTCCCGCTCGCGGCGCTCGCGCCAGCCGAGGTCTAGCGGCTCCATCAGGTCGGTGAGCTGCTCACCGTCGAAGATCATGCGCTGGAGGATGGTGTCGACGAACGCCGAGAGCGACTCGGTCGTCAGCCCGTGGTTCCGGGCGAGATCGGCGATCTCTTTTGCCTGCTTCTCAGCCTTGAATTGCTCGTAGCCGGCACGAACAGCGGCCTCGTCGATGCCTTCGCCCTCCTTGAGTGAGAGGACGTACTCCGTGATCTCATCCCGCTCGTCGAGGAACTTGGCGTCGGACTGGATCAGCCCAATGAGTTGCTCGCGGCTGATCATCAGCTTCTTCGGGTCCTGACCCGAGTACTTGGCGATCAGCTTCATGATGTAGTCGTAGTCGATATCGGCAGAGGCGAAAAGGACGAACTCGAAGTCAAGCTCGTGCACCTCGAGGTCGGTCGGCTCGCCGCCACCGCCGGGCGTGCCCTGCTGCTCCTTGAGCCGTCGGGCGGTTTCGAGGTAGGCGCCGCGGAAAGCGAGGAGATCGTCTTTGGGGATAACTTGCTCAATCTGCTCCCGCTGTTCGTCGGTGAGGTCGGCGTATTGATCGAGCTGGGTCTGGAGGCGTTGCACCTCTTTGAACCGCTTGATGAACTGGACGCGGGCGTCGTCGCCCATGAGGTCGTTCACCTGATCGGGCTTGGCTTCGAGGCCCTGCGACTGCATGAAGTCGCCGAGGGCGGCGACAGCCTGCTTGAATTTGTCGATGACGACAGGCGCCTTGTCCACCAGCCAGATTTCGCGGGCCGTGTCAGGCTGAGCGCCGGAGAAGAGAGCGAAGGCGGCTTCGACGCCGTCCTGCTGTTGGCGGAAGTCGAGGATGTGGCCGTAGGGCTTGGTCGCGTTGAGGACGCGGTTAGTGCGGGAGAAGGCCTGGATTAGCCCATGGTACCTGAGGTTCTTGTCCACGTATAGCGTGTTGAGGAACGCGGCATCGAAGCCGGTGAGCAGCATGTCGACAACGATGGCGAAGTCGATCTTTTCCTCGCCCTTGCCGGGCAGGTCGCGGTTGGGGAACCGCTGATCCTTGATGCGCTGCTGGACGTCCTGGTAGTAGAGGTCGAAGTTGTTGATGTCGTGGTTGGTTCCGTACCGCCCGTTGTAGTCGGCGACGATGGCCTTGAGCGCGGTCTTCTTGCCCTCGGGATCGTGCTGGTTGTCCTCCTTCTCCTGAGGGAGGTCCTCCTGGATCTGCTGGACATCCCTGTTGCCCTCGGCGGGCGGCGAGAAGACGGCGGCGACCTTGAGAGGGATGAACTCTGGATCAGCCCCCTGACGCTTAGCCTGAAGCTCCTTGAAAACGTCATAGTACTCGATGGCGTCGTTGATCGAGGCAGTTGCGAGCAATGCATTGAAACGTCGGTCGCCGGTTGCGGCATTGTGCTTGTCCAGAATGGCCTCGGCGACCGCCCGCTTGGCGAGAGGTTGACCGCCCTTTCGAGCCGGGGCGTCTTTGGGCTTGTAGTAATCGACGTGGAAGCGGAGGACGTTCCCGTCCTCGATCGCGTGGGTGATGGTGTAGGCGTGGAGCTGTTTCTCGAAGAGGTCCCTGGTGGTTCCAAGGGTGGCGGCGTCTCCCTCGGTCCGCCGGACGGTCGCGTTGTCCTCGAAGATCGGGGTGCCGGTGAAGCCGAAGAGCTGGGAGTTCGGGAAGAACTCCCTAATGGCTCGGTGGTTCTCGCCGAACTGCGAGCGGTGGCATTCGTCGAAGATGAAGACCATGCGCCTGTCGCGGAGCTCGTCGAGCCGCTGCTTGAACGTCGACCGCCCCCGAGCGGTGTTCCGCTTGTTGT
>Ga0209544_1002900_pt1 | contig 14229 bp, 5 predicted proteins | sample MesohylPK_FD_187297 | JGI IMG/M metagenome (GOLD analysis project Ga0209544, IMG submission 187297) | Host-associated microbial community of the marine sponge Aplysina aerophoba from Gulf of Piran - sponge mesohyl, lysed by proteinase K... | ecosystem: Host-associated > Porifera > Sponge >...
TGGCCCGCCGTCGAGGCAACGTGTTCGAGGAGCTGATGGAGACAGTGAAGCACTGCTCGCTCGGCCAGATCTCGGACGCGCTGTATCGCGTCGGCGGCGAGTACCGGCGGAGCATGTAGGCACCTGCGCGGGCGAGCGCACCCGTTGGTGTCGTGTTGCCCTTCGGCCGCCGCCTCGCGTCACCCTCATCGGGGTCATTCGCCGTCACCCCTCAGTCCGCGCAGCGGAATGCCGACGTATCGCTCTTGGTGGCGGCGGTTTCGCCCTGCCGGTTGGTGTGCGTCCAGCGCTCGCCGTCCGGCGCCGTCACCCAGAGGTTGAACTCCAGGGTCGTCACGGGTGCAACGAAGACCCAGCGATGGCGGTTGTTCCCACAACCGTTGAGCACCTTGACGAGAACCTCGGCGTTGCTGCGGTTGAAGAACCAGAGGATGGCGGACTCGTCGGACCACGGCGCGGACTTGGCCTGGCCTTCCTCCCCTCCGGGTGTCCGGTAGCACATGCTGATTTCGTAGTCGCCGTCCAACCGGAGCAGCGCGCTAGTCGGCGTGCAGACCTCGGATTGGGGCGGGGGTTCCGGGGTCGGGTCCGGGTCGGGATCCGGGCCCGGGTCCGGCTGAGACGGGCGGCTGCCTCGGTCGGCGAAGCCGTCCCTGATCCAGTCGAACACCTTAATGTTGGGCACGGTGCCGCGCACGTTCTCCGCCGTGCGGCCGACCGCGTAGATCATCACGTCTTCGCCGGCGTGCGTCTCCAGGAACAGCGGTACCGTTGCCTCCTGTCGGTACGCCGTGTGACTGGTGCTCGAAGGAACGGCGCCACCGTAGCCTGCCGTCCTGTCGCTGTTCGGATTGACTCGCGAGCCGCTCCGATGTCCGGGCCCGTTGGCGTAGCCCAGGATGGTGTAGGGAATGCCCCCCGAGTCTCCGCTCTCCGAGATCGTGCCTCCGCTGTCGATGTCGTGGACCGTTCCCAGGATGCCGTTGTACGGCTGGTTCCGGAACGATGCGGGCACCGAGCGGGGGTTGTACTGCAGGTCGCCGAGCGGTCGCATCGGGTAGCCGGCGATCGTGAAGACGTGGCTGTGGTCGGCCGTCGCGAGGATCAGGGTCCTGTTGAGATTCACGCTCCGCTGTGCGGCGTTGATCGCTCGATCGAGCATCCGGGTGTCGGTGAAGGCGCGAAAGGCACTCCCCTCGTGGTGCGCATGGTCGATTCGGCCCGCTTCGACCATCAGGAAGAAGGGCTTCCCAGTCGCGCTGAGAATCTGGATCGCCTTCCTCGTCATCTCCTCCAGGCTCGGCTGGCCGCTGTTCCGGTCCGCTTCGTACTCCAGGTGACTCGACGCGAACAGACCGATCGCGCGGCCTGAACCGCCCAGCGAATTGAGCCCCTGCCGGTTCCATACGTAGCGATAGCCCTGTTGGTGCAGCTCGTTTCGGAGGTCGCGGCCGTCCGACCGGCTTCCGGGAAGTCCTTCATCGTCCGAGGCCGAAGTGGGAAGGAAGTGCCGCCGGCCGCCCCCGAAGATGACGTGCAGCCCATCCCCGATTCGGGTGTTGAAGCCCGCTCCACCGGGTACCGCTTGCGCGGCGATCTCGTTCTCCAGGTTGCGGTCGTTGACATGGGCGAACACGGCGGCCGGCGTCGCGTGAGTAACGCGCGTCGTCGTCACGATTCCGACCGCATAGCCCATCGAAATGGCCAGCTCGCCGATGTTCCTCAGCCGCGCGCCGTCGCCGTTGCCGTTGAAGTCCGCGTACTCGGTCGTCGGGCCGTAGCCGATCACGCCCGTATTCGTGTTGACGCCGGTCATCATCGCCGACATCGTGGCCGCGCTGTCGGGGGTGATGTAGTCGGCCGACGCCGTCCGCGAGATGGCGGTGTAGGGCATGCGGTCCAGCGCCAGTTGCCCGTCGACGCCCACCGTCGCAATACGAGTGGATGTGACGGTCGAGACCCCCATGCCGTCGCCGACGAACAGGATGACGTTGTTCCTTTGCGCGGAGGCAGGCAGTGCGGCCGCGAGCAGGAGTGCGACTGTCGAGAGTGTGCACGACGACGCCGCGTGACGTATGCGTGCGCTTTGGAACGAAGAGAAACGACTTCTCATGGCCAAGCCCTCCTTCGTGATGTCCGGCCCCAGCAAGAGGGGGGCGTCATTGCCGGATCGGGCTGATCGTGAAGACCCGATGTCGACCGTCGGGACGATACTAGTGGCTTGGCCGTTGGCGCTACGTGCGGGGGCGGAGTCTCACGGTTCTCTTTCCGCTCGTTCCAGCGGTGCCGAGAGGCGAAGAGCTTTGGCATTCGCGTTGTCCCTGGTGCCCCGCACCTCCACCTCGCACCGGGTGGGCGCTACTCCTGAGACCGTTCCGGTGATGTTGAAGTTCTTGGTCTGGTTGGGCGCGAAGCTCCCTAGAAACTGACTGCCCACGCGGCGTTTCACCGGCTCCACGTAGCCTGTAGCCGTAACGTTGCTCACGGACTGGTTGGCCCGTACGTTGCCGCCGATGGTTATGTTCCAGGTGCCACTTGTGGTCTCACTCCCGCTGCATCTGGTTACACTGCCACTGAAGAGGCCCCCGCCGTCGCCCGACACAGTGACTCTCACGCCCTGCGAACAGTTGTTTCCTGTGCTGGACTCGCGCAACACGGAATCGACGCAGGCACCGTAGTAGTACGTTCCGGCGCTGGACGGCGCCGTCAGGCTGATCGATTCGGCGCTCGAACCCGACGCGGCAAGGGCACCGACCGCGTCAGTGCCAACCTGAGTATCTGAAGCGCTGATAGTGGAGTTGGAAGACCGGTAGTAGCGCAGAGTCGTACTTGCAGACCTACCGTCTCCCCGGTTGCGTACCGTGATCCGGAACGTGAATGACTGACCCGCCGTCAAGCTCGTGTCGTCCACCGACGGCGACTGCACGACGAGGTCTGGAGAGGAAGATCCGCCGCCCGATGTGCTCACACGCAATTCATACGCGCCCGTGCTGAAGGCGTAGCCGCGCACCCTGACGTAGTAGGTTCCCGCCTCCACTTCTCTCTCGATCTTGAAATTGAGGCCGGCTCCGTAGTCGTCGTCCGACGCCAGCGATGATCCGCTGCCGTCGAACAGCGTCCCGTAGGTGTCAGTGCTTCCCGTCGTCTCAACCGTCAGCGTGGTCGACTCGTCAACCACCAGGCGAAAGTAGTCATAGTCGCCGCTCGCCTCCAACTCGCCTGCGGTCGTGGACGGCACGGCGACCGGCGTCGCGTCGGCGAAGGTGTCGCCGTGGTCGTCGGTTGCTCCGTCGCCACTGCCATCCAACGAGTAGGCGTACACTTTGTCGTCACTGCTGTCGATGACAAAGAGTTTGCCGCCGGCGTAGGTGATTCCTTCGGGCGAACTGTTGTCGGGAGCCAGGTCGAAGCCCGCAAGGGGGTCGCGACCGCCGTCCGATACGCGATAGGCGTACACCCTGTCGTCCACGGAGTCCACGACGTAGAGACGGTCTTGGGCGTATGCAATTCCTTCGGGCGAACTGTTGTCAGGAGCTAGGTCAAAGTCCGCAGCCGCGTCTCGATGGCCGTCCGAGCCGCGATAGGCGTATACCTTGCGGTCCAGGTAGTCCACGACGTAGAAGCGGCCTTGCGCGTAGGTGATTCCGCGCGGCCGGGTGTTACCGGTCGCCAGGTCGAAGTCCGCAAGGGAGTCGTAGCGGCCGTCTGATGTCCGATAGGCGTACGCCTTTTCGTCCACGTAGTCCACGACGTAGAGACGGTCTTGGGCGTATGTGACTCCTTCGGGCCAACTGTTGTTAGGAGCCAGGTCGAAGCCCGCATCCGCGTCTTGACGGCCGTCCGAGCCGCGATAGGCGTACACCTTGCGGTCCAGGTAGTCCACGACGTAGAAGCGGCCTAGCGCGTAGGTCATTCCTTGGGGCCAGCTGTTGTCGGGACCCAGGTCGAATCCAGAGTTGCCTGTTGCGCCGCACGCGAACGCCTCGGCGTCCGCGACTGACTGCCCGCCCCGTGAGCGGAACCACTTGAGTTCGTTCGTCTCGGTGTCTCTGATGGCGACGCTGAAGTCCGCGGCCGCGGCGGTCCCTGCGTAGACCGCCCAGTAGCCGCTGGTACTGCACGTGTCGGCTATCCGGACCAGCAGCTCCGGGTTGCCGCCGTCGAAGGCGAAGAGGCCGGCGGATTCGCCCAGGTCCACCAATATCGCGTCGGCGGCCTGACTCGATCCGCCGTCGTGCGCGTACCAACTCTTCACCCGGAAGCGGTCCTCTTGCAGGAGACACGTTGCGCCGCTGCACGCTGCGTCGCCTGTACCATCACCGGGATCGGCCGGTGATGCGCGGTCGTCGCTCCGCGTACAGGCGAAGGCTTCGGTGTCGGCGATGGACTGCCGGTCTCGGGTGCGGAACCACTTGAGTTCGTTGGTCTCGACATGCCGGACGGCGACGCTGAAGTCGGCGTCCGAGGCGACGCCGGCGTACACTTCCCAGTAGCCCGTGGCACGGCACTGATTGACGATCCTGACGAGCAGTTCGGGACTGTCGCTCTCGGCACTGAAAAGCCCGGCGGAATCCGCCAGCGCTGCTTCCACCGCTCCGGCGCTCTGACCCGGGGCGCCGGCCTTCGAATAGCGGGCCTTGACCCTGAAGCGCTCTCCTTGCAGGAGACAGGTGTCCCCACTGCAGCTTGACGTTGCTCCGACTACGGAGATCGGCACGCCGCTGGAGCAGTTGTTCGTGGTGTCCGTTTCACCGGAGACGGAATCGACGCAGGCGCCGTAGTAGTAGGTGCCTGGAGTTGACGGCGCGCGCTGGCCAATGGACTGCCGGTCCGTGCCCGAGGCGGTGAGAGCGCCCACGGAGTCCGTACCGACGGAAGTGTCGGAGGTCGTGATGCGGCTGTCGGACGACCGGTAGTAGCGGAGCGTCGTGGCAGCCGACCGGCTGTCACCATTATTGCGCACCGTGGCAGCGAACCGGAAAGCGCCACTTGGTGCCACGGAGGTCACGGTTGAACGCGGGGACTCGACCACCAGGTCGGGAGCGCGGGAATCGGTCTCAGTCGGGTAGAGCCGGCGGGCGGCGTCCCGGTCGTCCTCGTGGAGACGTGCGCGGCTCGTGTCGGTGGGGTTCGCTATTGGCCACATCAGTGCGCCCCAGTCCTCGTGGGAATTGTTGCAGCCTGCCTCCTCCGGTTCGCAGGGATGGTCGATGCCGATCGCGTGGCCCAGTTCGTGAGCGATGATCCGCTCGAAGTAGTTGGCGGGACTCGTGACCGCCCCTGATCGGAGGTAGTCGCCCAGGCCGTCCTGAGTGACTATGTAGCCTTCAACAGCCTGCACCGCAGCTTCCACTCCTCCGGGAATGGTGTGGTGTCCGGCGCACGTTCGGTAAAGGACGCCGCCAATGGCGAGTGTGCCGCCGCCGTCCGGGTCGAAAGAGCCTTCGATCTCATCGTAGGCGTCCTCGTACACGATTGAGTGCACACCATCGGCTTCATACGCTGGGGGAGCGGCGTTGGTCGTCCGTTGAACGACCAGGTTCGTTCGGCTTCGAGAGTCGTCATTCCAGACCTGCATCCCCCGACGAAGCTGTGACAGACCGCCTCCGGGCACGCCGTCCTGACCCCCGGCATCAACGACGAAACCGAGAGGTTCGCCCAGATCGAACGCCTGCCACCGGAGAGGCAGATCGGGCCAGCATGATTCCTGGTCGGTCCGGAAGAGCCGGTACGGCTGTGCCACTGCCACCGGAGTGTCGGGGACGTCAGCCTCAAAGTAGTCGCTGGGGCGTGTCAGGCCCGTCGTGCGGTCCGCGATCCACCTGCGGAAGCGGTCCGCGTTGCGCGGCAGGCTTCGGTTCGGCAGCGCGGCCGCCGTGGCGTCTCCGGCCAACGGCACTGCGTCCTCTAGTGAGGCCTCGCGCACAAGTAGTAACTGACCTCCGACGTCGACTTCCCAGAACATGCCGAGGGCGTACTCCACGATGGAGTGCGCTCCGTTCGTCTCCGCTCGAAGGAACAACAACACGCGGTCTCCTTCCGCGAGCATAGGCAAGCCGCCGATCCTCATCGCCACACCATCGACGCCGACGCCGCCGGGCTGCCGGACCATGATCCCGCTGCCGGCCACGAACCCCTTCAACACCTCCTCGACCGCGAACAGGTACTCGGTCGTCGGAGACGCTCCGGCGGCCCCCGGCTGTGCGCTCAGGACCTCGCCGAAGACGATGATGGGCGACCGGTCCACCATGCTCTCGTCGGTCGGCATGAGGTAGACGATGGCGCTTGCGGACGCTGTCTGGAAGGCCGCTGCGATCAGCAGGACTACGAGAGCACGCCGGGGGATCGAGCGCATTCTGTTCTCGCCGATCACCTGAGCATCTCTTCCGGATCGGGCAACACTGGAGATTCTGCCGCTGTCCAGCCGCTTCGACGGGCGCCGGAGGAAGTACTGTATCGCGCTTCTGGCGTTCCATCGTCGTACTTGTACTCCGTCGTGGCGGCCGATGCCACCCCGGCGGGGTCTGACGACATCGCATCGACCAGCCAAAGGTCGCCGGCCTCTTGGACGACGATGCCGTTGGCGGCTTCCTTGACCAAGGCCTGTTCACTGTCGAGCCGAAGCAGCTCCTCCCGGGCAAGAAGATCCCGCCCCGGTTGAGCAGCGAGCGGCACCGATGCGGCGATGGCCAACTTCGCCACAGCCAGCACGGCGGCCGGTCGCGCCACCCGAATCTCTCCGGTTCCGTTTGTCTCGTGGACTTCTTGCCTGCCGGACGTGCTCATCGTCGTCACGATCGTGTCTCTCCCTGCATGTAAGCGTCCTTGGCGCGGTCTCCTACAGATGAAGACTGTAGCCCGATTGAGGCTTGTAGTGTTCGGGAGAGAACGTGTAGTTGGCAGCCGGATCGGGAAGGGGCCTCGACGGGTCGGCTGCCGTGGGCGGTTCTGCCTGCAGCGCCCCGCCGGCCGGTCAGGAGTGGTTCGGGATCAAGCCCATCTCCCGGGCCTGACGTACGGCTTCCGTCCTTCCGCCGACTCCGAGCTTTGCGAAGAGGCTTCGCAAGTGATACCTCACGCCGTGCGTACTCAAGGCCAGCTCGGCGGCGATTTCCTTGTCTTGGCGACCCTCAAGCCGTCGCAGGATCTCAAGCTCGCGCTTGCTGAACGACGGCGCCGAATTCTCGTCCTCCCCGCACATCGCCAGCAGTGAACGGGCCGCCTCGCCGTGGGGTGCGTCCGCGTTCGAGTCGACGTACCTCCGCAGTACGTCCGCGCCGGTTGCTCCCTCCCGCACTAACGGCCAGGCGTAGGGAGACTCGGCGAAGAGCCGCAGGTACTCCGTCAGGTGGCGCAAGCTCGCCGAGATCTTGCCAGCTTGGTGTTCGAGCATGACGGACAATGCCAAGGCGCGCATTTCAACTATGCGGAGGCCGTGTTTGGTGGAAACCGAATGTAAATGGTGCAAGAGCGATCTCGCTTCGTCGAACCGTCGGTTCGCGATCAGCAAACGAGCGCGCGCCTCCGACACGGCGTCCATTTCCCTCCAACTTTGAGACGACAGATCGACGCAGTCCGCGGGCTCCTCGGGCAGCGCTTCTCGCCGCCATGTGCGTTCGGCCTCCGAGACGCGACCGGCAATCACGAGAACCGTTGTCCGCAACGCCACGACCAGTCTGGCGAGCGTCGTGAATTCGATTCGACGCAGACGAACGAGCAGCCGGTCCGTTAGGGCGAGTGCCTTGTCGATCCGACCCGACTTCAGTCGGTATCCGATCAGCAGGTTGCTGGCCGTCGCCAGGAGCGAGATCGGCACGCCCTGGCGGGTAAGCAGTTTCAGCACACCGACTGGTTCGGTGGTCGTCGCGCGGTTGCATTCCAGGGCGATTTCCCGCCGCACGACGTCGCATGTCTGCGTCGCTTCGGGCTCCGTGATGAAGGACTTCCTGGCGATGCGACGGGCTCTGTCCAGGTGCGACTCGGCGTCCCGCAGCCGGCCCTGGACAAAGCAGATTTGACCGCTGACCAGGTCTGCGTGCAGCACGATGTTGTCGACTTCAGCAGACTCTGTCGCCGCAGAGAGCCTGTCGAGAGCGGGATCGCACTCGCCCTTTAGGAAGTGCAGGACGCCTAGCCCATACTGGAGCCCACGGCGGGTGGCGGGATCCACAACCGGGGCTTCCACCAACTGGCCGATGTCCTCAAACAGGGTCTCCCACGAATCCGATCCGACCGGAAACACGCCGAACAACGCCAGACCGAACCGAACGATCAGATCGTCCAGGAAGTAGTTGAAGTCGGTGGGGCCTTCGTCCCTGCCGGGAGTCGAACGGGACTCGAGGTAGAGCGTCCGAGCGTCGTGTGCGCGGCCGGCAAGTGCCAAAGCGAGGCATCGGAACAGCCTCAGTCTCGGCCTCTCGGAGACGACATCCTCGGTGAGCAGCCGGTTCGCCTGCTGCAACTGCGAGACGCCATGGCGAATCCACAGGCGAACGCCGCCTGCTCGCTCGAGGATGCTGGCGGACAGGCCCGGATCGTTCCCCTCGATGGCGTGGCGCATGGCCACTATCGTCTCTCCGCGCTTCGCCAGGGCGGTGGCGACCTGCCGATGGATTGCCGCGAAGTGTTCCGGGTCTTCGCGAAACAGCCGCCTGGTGCAGTGCTTGCGCAGCAGTGGATGTAGCCGCCAGCGCCGGTTTGTACCGTCGCTCAACGGCTCGAGCAACCCGGTCAGTACGGCCATCGATTCCAGTCGGTGCATGGAGTCGGTTCGTTGCAGCACTTCGTCCAACAACGCCGCGTCAATCCAGTCGAGCTGCGCCAGGTACAGAACGAAGTTCCGGTCGTCGCGGCCAAGGTCCGCGAACAGGCTGGACTCGATCCAGTTTCCGACGAAAGCCTTTGCACTGTCGACGCCATGCTCCCGGTGTTCCATGCGGTTGCGTGAGATGCGCAGTGCGACCGGCCAGCCGCCGCTGCGCTCCATCTCCCTGGCCAAGGCGCGACGCGAAAGACGCAGACCGAAGAGCCTGGCGACCTCCGGTCGAGAGAATCTCAGGTCCTCGGTCTCCACCACCTCCGCGTGACCGGCCAGCAGCGGACTGGCCAGGTCGAGGCCATCCGGCAACTCGCGACACGCGAACATCAGGTGGAGATTGGAGGGTCCGCGCTGCAGGAGGAGTGCCAGGAGCGAGACGGAGCCGGGCGGTTTCAGACGCTCCAACTCGTCGAAGGCGATGACGAAGGGTCTTCCGAACGACTCGATGGCATGCGCGACCGCGCCGATGCGGCCGTTCGGCCCGCCAACCGTTTCCTCGGCGGGCGATACGGCGAGCAGGTTCAATCCGGCGCTGGCGCAGGCGAAAGCGATGTACACGTCCAGCGCGCCGGGATCGTCGCCTTCGTCCAGCGACACCCAGGCTGTGGCGATCCCATCCTGGCGGAGCCGGCGGCAGCACTCCGCCATCAAGGTCGTCTTGCCGAATCCGCCGGACGCTCTCAAGACCGTGAGCTTGCGGCGCGTGGGCAGGGCCCGCTTTTCGAGTTCCGGCCGGTGGAGGTAACCTGGTACCCGGTCCGGGATCGTGATCTTCCGCCGCAGCAACCAGGGGAATGCGTGCGTGGGAAAGCGCTCTCTGGCGGGAATTGTCACCGTGCTCCTTGAGCGACGTGTGGCCTTTGTTGACAGAACGGAGTTCCCTACTCCGGTTGTCGTTGGGGCTTGATATGGCTAACTTGAGAGGCTAGCAAAGTGTGTGCGATGGTTGCGCGACGTGAAAGCTCAAAAAGCGAACGTTGCGCGATTCTGGGGGGCGCGGGCGAGGCCCGGAGGGCCTATCGCCGGCTGTCGCCTTCAATACGGGCGCGATGTCGGCGGACCCTTACGCTGAGCTTCGTAGACCCCGTGGCGCGGTCATCAACCATCTTTGCCATCCCGGTTGAGGCCAGCCACGACACGCCAAGCCATGTGTCGCCACCTCCCTACCGCAGGACTTGTCAGCGTGCCCGTAACGTCGCTTCCGCCGTGACGCTCGTGTTGCTCACCGAAGCGGACGACACGACCAGGTCCGGCACTCGCGGCTCACGGTCGCCGCACGCGAACGCCTCCGCATCGGCAACCGACTTCCCATCCCGCGAACGGAACCACTTGAGTTCGTTCGTGTCGGTGTCCCTGATGGCAACGCTGAAGTTCGCGTCCGATGCGGCACCCGCGTAGACCGTCCAGTAGCCACTCGTGCTGCATGTGTCGGCGATTCGCACCAACAGTTCCGGATTGCCGCTGTCGAAGGCGAAAAGGCCCGCAGACCTGCCCAGGTCCAGCGATACAGCGTCGGCTGTCTGACTCGAACCGCTGTCCAGCGCGTACCAGCTCTTCACCCTGAAGAGATCACCCTGCAGAAGACAGGTTGTGCCGCTGCAGACGGCGCCGTCTGCAGCGCTGCCCGGACCGGCTGGCGATGCACGGTCGTCGCTCCGCGTACAGGCGAACGCCTCGGTGTCGGCGATCGACTGGCCGTCTCGCACGCGGAACCACTTGAGTTCGTTGGTTTCGACGTGCCTCACGGCAACGCTGAAATCGGCATCCGATGCGACCCCGGCGTACACTTCCCAGTAGCCCGTGGAGCGGCACCGATTGACGATCCTGACAAGCAGTTCGGGACTGCCGCTGTCGCCACTGAACAGTCCGGCGGAATCGGCCAACGCTGCTTCTATCGCTCGGGCGCTCTGGCTCGGGGCGCCAGCGTTCGAGTAGCGGGCCTTGACCCTGAAACGTTCCCCTTGCAGAAGACAGGTGTCCCCACCGCAGGGGCTGTCGTTAGGATCGCTGGGCGGTGTCCCATTGTCTGACCCGGTACACCGAAACGCCTCTGCGTCCGCGACAGACTGCCCGTCCTGTGAATGGAACCACTTGAGGTCGTTCGTCTCGGTGTCCCTGATGGCCACGCTGAACTCCGCGTCCGAGGCGGTCCCTGCGTAGACCGTCCAGTAGCCACTGGTGCTGCACGTGTCGGCTATCCGGACCAGCAATTCGGGGTCGCCGCTGTCGAACGTGAAGAGGCCGGCGGATTCACCCAGATCCACCGACACGCCGTCGGCAGCCTGATTCGAGCCGCCGTCTGGCCTGTACCAGCTCTTCACCCTGAAGCGATCATCTTGCAGGAGACAGGTTACGCCGCTGCAGGCAGCGCCGTTTGCGGCTTCGCCCGGATCGGCTGGCGATGCCCGGTCGTCACTCGGCGTACAGGCGAATGCCTCGGTGTCGGCGATGGTCTGCCCGCTGCGGGTGCGGAACCACTTGAGCTCGTTGGTTTCGACATGCCTCACGGCCACGCTGAAGTCGGCGTCCGATGCGACTCCGGCGTACACTTCCCAGTAGCCCGTGGTTCGGCACTGATTGACGATCCTGACGAGCAGCTCGGGACTGTCGCTTCTGCCACTGAATAGCCCGGCGGAACCTGCCAGTGCTGCTTCTACCGCTCCGGCGCTCTGGCTCGGGGCGCCAGCCTTCGAGTAGCGGGCCTTTACCCTGAAACGCTGCCCTTGCAGAAGACAGGTGGCCCCACTGCAGCTTGCCGTTACTCCGGCTACTACGGAGATCGGTACTCCGCTGGAGCAGTTGTTCGTCGTGTCCGATTCGCCAGGCACCGAGTCGACGCAGGCGCCGTAGTAGTACGTGCCGGGAGTCGACGGCGCCGTCAGGCTGATCGTTTCGGCGCTCGAAGCCGAGGCGGAGAGAGCGCTTACCGGGTCCGTTCCCACCGGCGTGTCCGACGACGAGATCCGGCTGTTCGAAGACCGGTAGTAGCGCAGGGTCGTGGAGCTCGACCGACCGTCGCCGCGGTTGCGCGCCGTCGCGGCGAAGCTGAAGGCGCCGCCCGGCGCCACCGAGGTTTCGGTCGAACGGGGAGACTCGACCACCAGGTCCGGAGCCGGGGAGCGGCTTCTATCCGGGTAGAGCTGTCGCACGGCCTCCCGGTCATCGCTGTTCAGCGCGGCGCCGCGGCCGTCGCCGTGGGCATTGGCACGCATGATCGCCTCGCCGGTCACGCTGTCGCAGGGCCCGCTCGCTCTGTCGCCGCAGGGGTGGGAGATGCCGATCAGATGGCCCAGCTCGTGGGCCATGATCTCTTCGTGGGCCTTGCGCGGATCCCGGTTCGCGCCAACCCAGTCCTCGTATCCGTCCTGCGTCGTGATGTTCGCTTCGAGGAGCCCGAGCGCTTCGACCGTGTCGTTCCCCGGAATCGGGTGCGGCGTGACGGAGGCGTCGCAGTAGAAGAGAGCGACGTTGATCGCAAGCGTGCCGCCCTCGCCACGCCGGTACGAGCCGGGTATCTCGTCGAGCGGATCCTCGTAGGAGATGAAGTTCACGCCGTCGACGTCGTTGACCGGGAACTCCCGGTTCGAAGTGCCGTCGAGGACGAGGTTCACCCGGCTGCCGCGGACGTCGTTCCAGGCGCGGATGCCGGCGCGCACCTGGGACAGGCCGCCGCCAGGCACTCCCGGCTGACCGCCCGCCTGGACGGTTACGCCGACGCCCCGGCCGCGGTCGAACTCCCGCCAGCGGAGCGGCAGGCCGTCGTGGAAGCAGCTCGCGGGACTCCTGGTGACCCGAAACGGCTCGGCGACACCCCAGGGCCCGTCCGGCCAGTCGGCTTCGAAGTAGTCGGCGGGCCGGTCGACGCCCGCCGCCCGGTCGGCGATCCAGCGGCGGAAGCGGTCCGCGTCGCGCGGCTGCCTGCTACGAGCCTGTTCGGCGGCCGACGGTTCGTCCGGCGCCGGCACCTCGCCCCGGAGTGACGGCTCGCGCGCCAGCAGTGCGCGGTCCCCGGCTCGGAACTCGAAGAACAGGCCCAGGGCGAACTCGACGGGACGGTAGACGTCGTCCGACGGATCGAGGAAGAGGAGTGCGCGATCTCCGTCGGCGAGCACTGGCAGGCCGAGAACCCGCATCGCTACACCGTCGACGCCGACGCCACCCGGCTGCCGGACCATGATCGCGCTGCCGGGCACGAAACCCTTCAGCACTTCGTCGACTGCGAACAGGTAGTCGGTCGTCGGAAGCTCCCCGTAGGGCCCCGGCTGAGCGCTCAGAACCTCGCCGAAGACGATGATGGGCGACCGATCGACCATGCTCTCGTCGGTCGGCATGACGTAGACGATGGCCCCCGTGGGGGTCGCTTGGATCGCTAGCGCGACGAGCAGCGCTACGAAACCCGTTTCCGTCCTCACTCTTCCCTCCGTAGCCGGTTTGAACGAGGTTCACTCCGTGATCGGATCGATCTAGTAGACCATTCTCTACTCTTCTCTACGAGGATGCGGAGGCCATCGTCAACGCGAGCGGCGTCGACTCGCCGTGGCTCGTGGCGTCGCCTGCTGTCGGCTGCTACATTCTTGCGCCCATGAGCGACTGGCATCACGCGGACATTCTCGAAGCGATCGCGGAACATCAGCCGGAGGCCGCGGCGCAGGCTTTCATCGATCCCCTGGGCGGCGCCCCGAGCCGCCGATACTCGCAGGCCGAGATGCACCGCCGCGCGAACGGCGTGGCCGCGACGCTGATCGAACGCGGCGCGAAGCACCAGGACAAGGTGGCGCAGTACCTCTACAACGCGCCCGAGTACATGGAGTCGGTGCTCGCCTGCTTCAAGGCGTCCCTGGTGCCGGTCAACACGAACTACCGCTACGTCGAGGGGGAACTGCTCTACCTCTGGGACAACGCGGACGTCGTGGCGGTCATCTTCCACGGCTCCTTCGCCAGCCGGATCGAGGCCTTGCGGCCGAAGGTGCCATCCATCCACACCTGGCTCTGGGTCGACGACGGCTCGGGCCCGTGCCCCGAGTGGGCGATCCCCTACGAAGAGGCCGCCGAGTCGTCGCCGGGTTCCGGAGGCTCACTCACGTTCGAGGCGCCCTGGCCGCGCAGTGGCGACGACCTGTGGCTGCTTTACACGGGTGGCACGACCGGCATGCCCAAGGGCGTCATGTGGCGGCTGGATGATCTCTGGCACATCAGCAACGACGGCCGCCTCGACCCCTTCGACCTCTCGGGCGGGGTCGAGGGACTGAAACCCCAGTTCGACGAGCTGCTGATGCGCCGCGTTTCGCTGCCTTCCTGCCCGCTGATGCACGGAACCGGCTTCCTCACCGCGCTGGGAGGCATGCTGAACGGCGGCTGTGTGATCACCCTCGCCAACCGCCGCTTCGACGCGACTGCCACTCTCGAGGCGA
>Ga0209544_1002903_pt1 | contig 14215 bp, 10 predicted proteins | sample MesohylPK_FD_187297 | JGI IMG/M metagenome (GOLD analysis project Ga0209544, IMG submission 187297) | Host-associated microbial community of the marine sponge Aplysina aerophoba from Gulf of Piran - sponge mesohyl, lysed by proteinase K... | ecosystem: Host-associated > Porifera > Sponge >...
AGATGAACTTCTCGTTCATCAGCCGGGCGACTTCGACGTTGTCGAAGCTCTCGCGCTCCATCACGTGGCACCAGTGACAGGTCGAATAGCCGATCGACAGGAAGACCGGCTTGTCCTCCGCCCGCGCCCGTTCGAAGGCCTCCTCGCCCCAGGGGTACCAGTCGACCGGGTTGTGGGCGTGCTGGCGCAGATAGGGCGAGGTCTCGAGGATCAGGCGGTTCAGATAGAGCGGTCGCCCTTCGGCGTCAACGAGCTCCGTGCGGGGCTCGTAGTCCGGCAGCATGGCGGCGAGCGCCGCTTCGAGCCGGGCCTGAAGCTCCGGCGGGCGTGGTGTGGCCCCCGGGGCAGGGACGATGGAGGCGGAGGGCGTTGCCATGGTCATCAGCGCGACGGCGAGGCCCCCTGCAACCCAGGCTGCGTTGGGCACGGCCCCCGAGGATAGCGCTGGTCTGGCCGCCTGCGGCGGCAGCCGGCCAGAAGGCCGGCGCACCCAGTGAGCGCTGCTACATTCGCCGGGATGGAGGAACTGCGGCCCCCGGCGGCTGGTCGGAAGCTGATTCTGGAGCTGCGGCGCGAGCTGGCGGCGGCCGGTGATCCCGAGCGGGCCAGGGGGCAGCAGGCGTACATGAAGTCCGCCATGCCGTTCTGGGGCGTGAAGACGCCGGAGTTGCGGAAGATCCGCCGCGCGCTGTTCCGAACGTACCCTCTGGAAGGCTTCGAGGAGTGGCGGGCGACCGTACTGACCCTGTGGCGCACGGCGGGCCGCCGCGAGGAGCGCCACGCCGCGATCGACCTCAGCGGCTTTCCGGCCTACAAGCCGCTTCGCACGATGAAGGCGTTGCCCGTCTTCGAGGAGATGATTGTCTCGGGCGCCTGGTGGGACTTCGTCGACGCCGTGGCCAGTCATCGGCTGCGGGAGCTCGTCGAGCGCTATCCAAAGACGATGGCGCGCCGGATGCGGATCTGGAGCCGCTGCGGCGATCTCTGGAAGCGACGCTCCTCGATGATCTGCCAGCTCGGCCGCAAGGGCGACACGGATATGGAACTGCTCCGCGCGACGATTGGCCAGAACCTCCTCGGCTCCCGCTTCGGTAACGAGTTCTTCATCCGCAAGGCGATCGGCTGGGCTCTCCGGGACCTGGCCTGGCACGACCCGGAGGAAGTGCGCCAGTTCGTCCGGGAGCACGAGGAGTATCTGAGCCCGCTGAGTCGTCGTGAAGCCCTGAAGAACGTGGGCGCACCCGGTCTGGGGCGGGCATGAGCCGCTCGCGACTCGGCGCGTTCGCCGCGCTGGCGATGCTGGCCGCGCTCGGTTGCCGGGGTGGGGCCGGTGACGCGCCGCTGCGCTGGGTCGACTGGGCGAAGGAGGCTCATCGCCAGGTCGTCGTCGACCGCGAACCGGGGCGGTACCTCGGCCACCCGACGACCGTGCTGCTGTCCGACCAGCGTTCGATCCTGACGGTCTACCCGAAGGGCCACGGCGCCGGCCCGATCATGATGAAGCGCAGCGACGACGGCGGCCTGACCTGGAGCGACCGGCTGCCGACGCCGGCGACCTGGGCGACGTCGATGGAGACGCCCACCGTGTTCCCCGTCGACCTGCCGGACGGACGCCGTCGCCTGATCATGTTCTCCGGGCTCTACCCGATCCGGATGGCGCGCTCCGACGACGAGGGCGCAACCTGGACCGAACTCGAACCGATCGGTCACTTCGGCGGCATCGTCGCGATGTCGTCCGTCGAGCGCCTTCGCAGCCTGGACGGCGAGCTGATGGCGCTCTTCCACGACGACGGGCGGTTCTTCCGCCGGCCGACCTCCCGCTACGAGCGGATTCCCGGCTTCGAGCCGGAGTTCAAGGTCTACAAGACGATCTCGCTCGACGACGGATTGACGTGGTCCGAGCCGGAGGTCATCGCGGAGCACCCGGAGGCCCACCTCTGCGAGCCCGGGCTGATCCGGTCGCCCGACGGGCGTGAGATCGCCGTGTTGCTGCGTGAGAACAGCCGCCGGTTCAACTCCTTCGTCATCTTCTCTCAGGACGAGGGGCGCACCTGGAGCCGGCCGGTCGAGCTGCCGGCCTCTCTCACTGGTGATCGGCACGTCGGCCGCTACACGCCGGACGGCCGGCTGTTCGTGACCTTCCGGGACCAGGCGCCGTCAAGCCCCTGGCGGGGCGACTGGGTGGGTTGGCTCGGCCGCTACGAGGACCTGCACCGCGGCAAGCGGGCACCGTGGGCCGGCGAGGTGCGGGTGCGGCTGATGGACAACACGTACAGGGCGGACACCGCCTATCCCGGCCTGGAGCTGCTCCCTGACGGGGCCTTCGTCACGACGACGTACGGTCACTTCACGGCGGGCGAGGAACCGTGGGTCGCGGCGGTGCGATTCACCGCGGCCGAGCTCGACCAGGCCGCGGCATCCGCGCCCACCGAAGCGCCGGCGAGACCCGTGTTGCGGGTAGGGACAAGCGGCGACTACCCGCCGTTCTCGGTCGCCGAGCGTGACCCTGTCGAGGGAAGTGCCCCGGTTCGCAGCGGCTTCGCTATCGAGGTCGCACAGCGACTGGCCTCCGACCTGGGTTTCGACCTGGAGGTTTGGCCCTTCGACTGGCCCGACCTGACTGCCGCGATGGTCGCGGGCGATTTCGACCTCGCGATGAGCGGCGTCACCTGGCGGCCGGCGCGGGCCGCGGTGGGATGGATGAGCCGCGCGGTTGCGGCCGGAGGACCGTGCGTGGTCTCGGCGGCCGGCGGCCCGGAGCCGCCGAGCCGGGTGGCCGTCAATCGCGGCGGCATCCTGGAGCGCTGGACGCGCGAGCGGTTTGGAGGCGGCGCCAGCGAGATCACCGCGGTCGACGACAACCTCTCGCTGCCCGGGCGCCTCGAACGGAATGAGGTCGACGCCTTCGTCACCGACTCGTTCGAGGTCGAGCACTTCGGCCGCGACGGCTGGCGCCGTCGCTGCGAAGCCCCGCTCGACCGGAAGGTCTTCTGGGTCGGCCCCGGGCGCGCGGACGAACTCGGACCCGCGGTCGACCGATGGGTTCAGCGCAACGAGCGGTGGCTCGAGGCCCGTCGCGAGGAGTGGTTCGGCCGTGGCCAGCGCCGGGACGAACTGGACCATCTGCTCGACCTGACGGCACGCCGGCTTGCCTTCATGCCAGTGATCGCAGTCTGGAAGGCCGAGCGTGGCGTGCCGATCGAGGACCAGGAGCGGGAACGGTTGGTGCTCGCGGCGGCCGAGTCGACGGCGATGGAGTTCGGGCTCGAGCCTCGGCCGGTGCGCGAGTGGTTCGCCCTCCAGATCGACCTGGCGAAGGCAGTGCAGCGCCGGACCGCCGCCGCCGAGCCGACGTTGGACCTCGACGAAGTTCGTCCGGCCCTGATCCGGCTCGGCGAGCGTCAGGTGCGGGCTCTGCGCGCGCTGGCGGGGGCCTCGGCCGAACCGCCGGAGGCCGTGGATCTTCTGCCCCTGGAGCCCTGGCTGACGGAGCCGGAGATGGATCGCGTGAGGGCGGGGCTGGGCCGGCTTCTCGCCGCCGCGGCAGAACGTCCAAGAGCCGGTGCTTCGCGCCGGATGCCGTAAACGCGGGCCAGAAGGCCCGCGCCACGGCCGGCGCACCCAGTTTCTGCCGCGGACGCTCCTACCCGAGCGCCGCAATGATGCCGCGCGCCATCTGCCACGTCGAGGAGCGTCCTCCGAGGTCGGGGGTCAGGCTGCTGCCCGCCTCGAGCACCGCGGTCACGGCCTGATCGATCCGGTCTGCCTCGTCATCGAGGTCGAAGTGCCGGAGGAGGGCGGTGGCTGGCGTCAGCAGCGGCAACAGGTTTGCCTGGCCGGTGCCGATCAGGTGCGGCGCGTCGCCGTGGACGGCCTCGAAGACGTGGCAGTCGTCGCCGACGTTGATCGCGTGACCGGTGGAGATGCCGCCCGCCAGTCCGGCGCCGAGGTTGCTCAGGATGTCGCCGTAGAGGTTGTCCATCAACATGACGTCGAAGTCGTAGGGGTTGAGCACGAGGCGCATGCAGGCCGCGTCCACGATGCAGTCGTCCACCTGGATGTCGGAATAGCCGGCGGCAACGGAGCGAACCGAGTCCAGGAAGAGCCCGTCGCTCTGCTTCATGATGTTCGCCTTGTGGATCGCGGTGATCTTCCTGCGGCCGTGCCGCCGGGCGATCCGGAAGGCGTAGTCCGCGATCCGCTCGCAGGCGGCGCGACTGACGACCTTCATGCTTTCGACCACGCCGTCCACGATCTCGTGCTCGATGCCGCGGTAGACGCCCTCCGTGATTTCCCTGATCAGCAGCACGTCGAGGTCGGGATAGCGCGTCGGCAGTCCGGGAATCGACCGCACTGGGCGCACGCTCGCCCAGAGGCCGAGCATCTGCCGCAGGGCGACATTGGGGTTCTGGGGCCCCGGGCCGACGCGGACCGCATCCGGGCCGGGCCCGATGAGCCGGGTCTTGAGCGCCACCCGGCAATCGCGGATCGTTTCCGCCGCCTCGCGGAGGACCGTCTCCGTGTTCCGGCGCACCGCGGTCGGCACATCGACGCGGACGAAGTCGAACCTGGCGCCGGCCGCCTCGAGGATTTCGAGCACCGGCGGGGCGGTTTCCGCGCCAACTCCGCTGCTGCCGACGACCAGCGCGACGCGGGGACGGACGCCCTGTTCGGCGCCGCCACTCATCGGGCGGCCTCCCGTTCTTCCGCCACGGCCTCCAGCTCTGCCAGAAGCGCGTCGGTCAGCTCCGACGTGTTCGCTTTGCCGCCGAGGTCCCGGGTCAGGGCGGTGCCGCCAATCAGCAGCCTTTCGACGCCGGCGCGAAGGTGCGCGGCTGCCTCCGCCTCACCGACGTACCGCAGCATCAACTCCGCGGACAGGATCAACGCGATCGGATTGGCCAGGTCGCGGCCGGCGATGTCGGGGGCCGTGCCGTGGACCGCTTCGAACACCGCGCAGCCGTTGCCGTAGTTGGCCCCGGGGACAACCCCCAGGCCGCCGACCAGGCCAGCGCACAGATCGCTCATCAGATCGCCGTCCAGGTTGCCCATGACCAGCATGTCGAAACGGGTCGGATCCTTGGCCAGTTCGAGCGCCAGATTGTCGAGCGGCAGGTAGTCGACCTGGAAGAAGGGGTAGTGCTGTTCGCACTCGCGGGCGCAGGCGAGGAACAGATTGTCGGACAGCGGCGTGATCGATGCCTTGTGAACGATCGTCAGCTTCTTGCGGCCGTGGCTGCGCGCGTACTCGAACGCGAACTGCATGATCCGGCGCGAAGCGTCCCGGGTGACGATCCTGAGCGCCTCGACCACGCCGTCGACGACCTCGTGCTCGCGGCCGCTGTAGAGGCCCTCGGTGTTCTCGCGCACGATGATCAGGTCGACTCCCTCGTAGCGGGCGCGAGTGTTCCCGGGCATCGACCGTACCGGCCGCACGCACGCGAACAGTTCCAGCGACTGCCGCAGGAGGACGTTCACGCTGCGCCAGCCGCCGGCTACCGGCGTCTGCAGAGGGCCCTTGATCGCGATCCGGTTCCGGCGAATCGACTCGATCGCCTCGTCCGGGAGGGGTGAGAGACCTTGATCGACGGCCGTGCTGCCGGCAACGACCGGCTCCCACTCGATCCGGCCACCGGTGACGAAGTCGACGGCGCGCACCATCGCCTTGCTGACTTCGGGACCGATGCCGTCCCCGGGCAGGAGTGTGACCGCGTACTTCAACTGGGCTACTGGAGAGCGGAGTCGCTGACCAACGCTTCGATCAGGCAGGGCCCTGGCTCGGCAAAACCGCGCTCGAGGGCGGCCGTCAACTCTTCGCCCGTGCGAACCTGCGTGGCGGGCATGCCGAAGCCCCGGGCCAGGTCGAGCCACTCGACCCGCGGTGCGCCGAACTCCGTCAGGTTCAGGCTCTGCGGGCCGAACTCCTCCACGCCGGCCCTTTGCAGCTCGACCTGGAGGATGCGGTAGGCGTCGTTGGCGAACACGAGGTTGACGACGTCGACCCCCTCGCGGACCTGGCTCCAGAGTGCCTGGACCGTGTACAGACCGCTGCCGTCGCCCTCGAGCGTCAGCACCTTGCGGTCCGGGCACGCAATTGCGGCGCCGAGCGACGCGGGCAGGCCAAGGCCGATCGCGCCCCCGTTCTCCTGCAGGTAGGTGTGGGCCGGGCCGTTCATCGTGGCGGGATAGAAAGCGGAACCCGCGGTGATTCCCTCGTCCATCACGATCGCGTTCTCAGGCAGCGTGGCGGCGATCGCCTGGGCCGCGACGCGCGTGCCGATCGGACCGCTCGGGGTCGGTGGCCGCTCCACCGCGCGGGCCGGCGGCTCGTCCTTCGCGTCGGTTGCTTCGGCCAGCTCGCTCAGAGCGTGACCGCTGTCTTCCGTCGGATGGCTCAGGACGACGACGTCCACCGACTCCGGAGTCAGGCGGCTCACACCACCCTCGTAACCGAAGAAGGCGACGGGATCGAGCGCGCCGGCCAGAACGAGCGTGTCGATTCCGCTCAGGAACTCCACGGCCTGCTCGGGGAAGTAGGGCACACGCGGCAACGCGGGAAGATGGGGGCCGCGCTCCATCCGCCCCGAGAACGTCTCGGCGACGAGCTGGCAGCCGGTCGCTCGCTGTACTCTCGCTGCCTCGCGCTGGGCCGCGGCCGTATGGCCGGAACTGCCCAGCATCAGCATCGTGCGTTCGCCGCGGGCCACGGCGGCCCGGGCGCGCTCGACGGCTTCCGGGGCGACGCGGGCGCCGAGGGGAGGCGCCGGCTCGACGATCGGGCCGTAGGCCTCGTTCCACTGGCAGTCAGTGGGCACGATCAGGGTGGCGATCTGGCCCGGGTGATGCAGGGAAGCGGAGATCGCGGCGGCCATGTCGCGCGAGATGTGGTCGGCCGAGGCGACGGTGCGCTGCCAGTCCGAGACTCCGTCAACCAGGCACTCGACCTTCGTGTTGAGCGGCGGGTCGTAGTTGCGGTGCCAGGTTGGATGGTGGCCGATCACGTTGACGACCGGCGTGCGGCCCCGCCGCGCGTTGTGCAGGTTGGCGATGCCGTTCGCGAAGCCCGGGCCGAGATGGACCAGGGTAAGCGCCGGCTTGCCGGCCATCCGGCCGTAGCCGTCCGCGGCGCCGGTGGCGACGCCCTCGAACTGCGCCAGCACGCCGCGCACGCCCGGAATCTCGTCGAGAGCCGCGACGAGATGGATCTCCGACGTGCCGGGATTCGCGAAGCAGACCTCGACGCCCGCGTTGGCGGCGGTCCGAACCATGGCCTGGGCGCCGTTCATCGGAGCGGGAGGGTAGCAAGCCTGGACGAAGAAGGGCGGGCGGTATGCCGCACCCGGGGCGATGTCGGGACGCAGGGAGTCTCAGGGCGCACTTTCGCCGTCCTCCTGGGGAGCGCTCAGCGGCAGGGCGGTCGTGCGCTTGATCTCGTTCAGGACGATGCTCGTCAGCAGCCGGTCGACCCCCGGTATGCCGGCGAGATGATCCGCGAGGATGTGTTCCAGGTGGCGATAGTCCCTGGCCACGATCTTCAGCATGTAGTCGTGCTCGCCGGTCAGGAAGTGGCATTCGAGCACCTCAGGCAGCTTGCGGACGGCATCGCTGAATTGCTGTCTGGCGTCCGCCTGGTGGTGGGTCAGGTAGACCTGAACGAAGCACAGCAGACCGAGATCCACGGCGTTGCGGTCGAGCAGGGTGACCCGCTGCTGGATCACGCCGCGCCGCTCCAGCTTGCGCAGGCGCTTCTTCAGGCCGGACGCGGACAGGCTCACCTTGCGGGCGAGGTCCACGTCCGTTCGATTCGAATCCTGTTGCAGGAGCGCCAGGATGGCGTAGTCGGTCGCGTCGAGGGGCCGGGCCGCCGAGCGGCTTGACTCCGCTGCGCGCCGATCATCTGTCTTGTCCATGGGGCGGAGTGTACACGGACTCTATCGCGCAAGTAGGGAATCGGCTCTTGTTTTACGGTGTTGGCTCTGTTAGCGTTCCAATCATGGCGATACAAGCTCATTTGTCTACCGCCCCGGCCGCAACGGTGCCCATGTTGGCTCCCCAGGCGGAGGAGCCGCGGCGGTTGGGGCCGCCGCGCGTCGCGTCGTGGTTGCGGGGGCGCCAGCGTTCCCTGCTGCGTCGGCTGGTCAACCAGGTCGCCCGGCCCGGCGTGGTGTCGCTCGCCGGCGGGTTGCCGGCCGTGGAGCTGTTTCCGTCGCGGACCTACGGCGACGTGGTCCGCCGACTGCTGGAGGACCCCCAGTCCATGCAGTACGTCCCGCCGTTCGGCGAACTGAAGGAGCGGGTGGTGGAGGTCATGCGCCGACGGGGCGTCGACTGCGGGGCCGAGGAGATCCTGATCACGACGGGCGCTCAGCAGGCGCTCGACGTTGCCGTTCGCGCGTTCGTCGGCGCTGGTGAAAGCGTCGCGGTCGAGAGATTCGCGTACACAGGATTCAGGGAGGTCCTGGCGCCCCTCCAGGCGCGACTCGTGACCCTGCCGAGCAGTCTGGACGATGGGCTCGACGTCGAAGCGCTGGAGCGCTTCCTGCTCGCCGGCGCCCGGCCCCGCCTCGTCTATGTGGTTCCGGATGCCCACAATCCGCTCGGGGTGAGCTTGCCCCGTGAGACCCGGGAACGGCTGGTCGTCCTGGCCCATGACTACGACTTCGTGATCCTGGAGGACGATCCATACGGCCTTCTTTGCTGCGACGGCGAGTTCGAGGCCCCGCTGGCGGCGCTCGACTCGGAGCGGGTCGTCTACGCGGGCACGTTCTCGAAGATTCTGGCGCCGGCTCTGCGCATCGGCTGGCTGCGGCTGCCGCCGTCGCTGGTCGAGACGTGCGCGGCGGTCAAGGAGATGGGAGATCTCGAATGCTCCAGGTTGAGCGTCCTCGCCGTAGCCCGGCTCCTGGAGGATCTCGACTTCGACCGTCACCTCGACCTGCTGCGAGGGACCTACCGGTGTCGACGGAACGCGATGCTCGAGTCGCTTGCGGAGCATCTACCAGCGGGCTGCGCCTTCACGGAGCCCGGTGGCGGCATGTTCGTGTGGGTGGAACTACCCGAGGGGATCGATGGCGAGCGCCTGCTGGAGCGGACTTTGGCCGAGCGAAAGATCGCCTTCGTTCCGGCGGCAGCGTTCGCGGATCCCGCGGACCGGGCCGCGCCCCGGAACGCGGCGCGTTTGAGCTTCTCGCGCCTGGAGCCTGAGGCTCTGCGCGAGGCGGTGGCGGACTTCGCCACCTGCATCTGAGAGGCCGCTTCGGGCGGCTCGAACCGCGGGCGTCTCAGGCCCGCATCCGAACACAGACGAGGGAGGAGGGAAGGCAATGAGCGTAAGTGCCGCTGAACAGACACAGCCCGGGTTCGCTGGGCGGGGCACCGCGACCGGGGAGGACTTCTGCCCGATCCTGGGCTTCGATCACCTGGAACTGTACGTCGGCAACGCGAAGCAGTCGGCTGCGTACTACTGCCATGCCTTCGGTTTCGAGTGCACTGCGGTACGCGGGCTCGAAACCGGGGAACGGGCGCGAGCGTCCTACCTGGTGGAGCAGGGGGACATCCGGCTCGTGCTGACGAGCGCGCTCCAGTCGTCGCACGATGCCGCCCGGTCAGTCCGGCGGCACGGCGACTCGGTGGCAATCATCGCGCTGTCCGTGCCGAACGCGGACGAGGCATTCGCGGCCGCGGTGTCTCGGGGTGCGGAAGCCGCGGCGCCGCCGGCAACCGCCCGTGACGAGCACGGCGAACTCCGTCACGCTTCGATCCGTCTGTACGGCGACTGCGTGCTGCAGTTCGTGGAACGCCGGGCCTACGGTGGCGTGTTCGGTCCTGGCTTCGAGCCGGCGCCGGAAGTGCCCGGCGCCGCGGCGCCCGCAGGCTGCGGTCTGCTGGCGGTCGACCACGTCGTGGCCAACGTCGAGCTCGGGCGGATGAACGAGTGGGCGCGGTTCTTCTCGCGCGTTCTGGGGTTCAACCAGCTCGTCCACTTCGATGACGAGGCGATCTCGACCGAGTACTCGGCGCTCATGTCCAAGGTGATGCAGGACGGTTCCGGGGTGATCAAGTTCCCGATCAACGAGCCCGCCGAGGGTCGCAGAAAGTCGCAGATCGAGGAATTCCTCGAGTTCCACGAAGGACCGGGTGTGCAGCACATCGCCTGCCGCACCGACGACATCGTGGGCACGGTGTCCCGGCTGCGCGAGAACGGGGTCGAGTTCCTTCACGTGCCGGACACGTACTACGACGACCTCGAGCAGCGAGTGGGGAAGATCGACGAGCCGATCGATCGCCTGGCCGACCTCGGCATCCTGGCCGATCGGGACGAGGACGGCTACCTGCTGCAGATCTTCACCAAGCCGGTGGAGGACCGGCCGACGCTGTTCTACGAGATCATCGAACGCCACGGGGCGCGGGGCTTCGGCGAGGGCAACTTCAAGAGCCTGTTCGTTGCCCTTGAACGCGAGCAGGGGCTGAGGGGAAACCTGTGAGCTATTACCTCCGCGCGGGCGAGGTTCCGCACAAGCGCCACACCGTGTTCCGCAAACCCGACGGATCGCTTCACCACGAGGAGGTCATGGGAATCCACGGCTTCTCGGGCGTCCAGTCGATCCTCTACCACCTGCATCCGCCGACCGCGGTCGAACGGATCGGTGAACGGTCGGGGAACGGTCTCAAGCTCGAGTACGCGGGACCGCTCCGGCACCGGCTGATCCGTGCCGCCAGGGCGCCCGAACAGGGAGACGCTGTGAGCGGCCGGCTGCCCCTGTTGACGAACCGCGACCTTGTGTTGTCCGTGGCCCGTTTCCGGGAGCCCATGGGCTACTGGTACCGCTACGCGCACGGTGACGAGTTGCTGTTCGTGCATGAGGGTCACGGCGTGCTGGAGACCCAGTTCGGTCACATCGAGTACCGCCCGGGGGACTATCTGGTCCTGCCCACCGGAGTCATCTGGCGACTCCTGCCGCGGGCGGACGAGTCGCAGCGGATGCTCTGTGTCGAAGCGGCCGGCCATATCGAACCGCCACGGCGATACGTGAACCGCTACGGCCAGTTCCTCGAGAACTCGCCGTACTGCGAACGCGACATTCGCGCGCCGCAGTGGGCCGAGCCGCGGGACGAGGAGGGCGAGTTCGAGGTCCGGGTCAAGGCGCGCGGCGGCACCACCCGCTACCTGTACGGGCGTCACCCGATGGACGTCGTCGGCTGGGATGGCCATCTCTGGCCCTACGCCTTCAACATCGAGGACTTCGAACCGATCACCGGCCGCGTCCACCAGCCGCCGCCGGTGCACCAGACCTTCGACGGGCCCGGGTTCGTCGTCTGCTCCTTCGTTCCGCGCCTGTTCGACTACCACCCGCAGGCGATCCCGGCGCCCTACAACCACTCGAACGTCGATTCGGACGAGGTCATCTACTACGTCGAGGGCGACTTCATGTCCCGTCGCGGAGTGGAACGAGGCTCCTTGACCGTGCATCCGAACGGGATTCCCCACGGGCCCCATCCGGGCGCCTATGAGGGATCGATCGGCAAGGAGCGCACGGACGAGCTCGCGGTCATGGTGGACACCTTCCGGCCGCTGCAGATGACGGCTGCCGCGGCCGATCTGGAGGACGAGAGCTATGCAACGAGTTGGCGTGTTTGACCAAGGGGTGTTGGAGCCGGCCACGGGTCGGAACCTGACGACCGGCCGGGCCGACTTCATCGAGCGAGCGCAGACCCGGGGGGAGCTGTTCATCGAGCAGCCCTATGGGCTCTACAGCGAAGCGAACCAGCAGACGTGGCGTCGGCTCTACCGGGCGCTCGCCGGCAAGTGGGAGCAGCACGCCCACCCGCGCTTTCTGGACGGCGTGACGCGTCTCGCGCTCGACCCGGACCGCATCCCACGAATCGCGGATATCAACCGGTTCCTGGAACCCCTGAGCGGATTCAGAGCGCGGGCGGTGAGCGGCTACGTACCGGCGTACCTGTTCTTCGACTGTCTACGGCGCAGGGAGTTTCCGACCACGATCACCGTCCGCGACGGCGACCGGCTGGACTACCTGCCGGAACCCGACATCTTCCACGACCTGGCTGGACATGTGCCGATGCACACGGACCCGGCGTTCGCCGATGTCCTGGTCCGTTTCGGCGAGGCGGCGCGGACCGCGGCTCTGCGCGCTCAGGACGGCGACTGTCGCCGCGTCGAGAGCGCCCTCAAGGCGCTGGCGCGGTTCTTCTGGTTCACGATCGAGTTCGGGCTGATGCGGCGCCCCGACGGTGACGGCCTGTGCGCCTACGGTAGCGGCCTGCTGAGTTCGGCGGGCGAGATCGGGCACGCGCTCGAGTCGCCCCGGGTGCAGCGGGTGCCCTTCCAGCTCGACTGGGTCGTGAATCAGAGCTTCGAGATCGATTCGCTGCAGCCGCTCCTGTTCGTCGTCGACGGCTTCGATCACCTGGAGCGCGAGGTGCTGCGGCTGGAGCGCTGGCTCGGGGACGGGCGCCTGGACAACGTGGCTCCGGGAGAGCCGGCGGTCAGCCGGGAGGATCTTCGATCCTTCCGTCCGGACGCCGGCTGACGAGCGGTCCGGACGGGTTGGCATGTCGCGCGGCCCCGCGCCACACGGCTCCCTCGAGGCGGGGGCTTGCATGGAACTGGCCGCCAAAGCGGAAACGGCCTGGCGGCCGTTGCGGCCTCCTGGCCGCCTTCGGCGGCAGCCGGCCAGAAGGCCGGCGCACCCAGTAAGCGGCCAGTTCCATGCGCGTCAGCGCTGCGCGAGCGCAGCGCTTGCTGCTAGTAGCCCGGCGGGCGCTCGAAGCCCCCGATCCGCCGACTCAGGCGGCGACCGAGGTCGAAGGTCGTTCGATCCTCCAGGAAGGGGCCGGCGATCTGGAGGCCGACGGGCAGGCCGTCGGCGGCTGTGCCGGCCGGGATCACCGTGGCCGGCAGGTAGGCGACGCCGGTGAGTCCGACCCAGAGGGTCTGCTCACCGTACGGTCGTTGCTCACCGTTGACCGTGATCCGACGTGCACCCATCGGCGAACTGTGGTCGTGCGGGATGGCCGTCGTCGGCAGGTTGGGGAGGAGCACGGCATCCCAGTCCTTGAAGAACTCGTGCCACTTGCGCCTCATCTGCAGGCGGCGTTCGTTCGCGGAGAGCCAGGCGCGGTGCCGCTGGGAGGCCCAGCGCGCGGCCAGGGCGCCTTCTTCCTCTTCGCGCATGCCGCGCTGGGCGAGGTCCTCGACCTCCTGGTGGCTGAAACCGCCGCACATCGCGGCACCCAGGAGCTGCCCGAAGACGCGCGTTGCGTAGTCGAAGGTGAAGTCCGGCCGGGCCTCGCGGTCGATGGTGGCGCCGGCTCTCTCCAGCGCGTCGGCCGCGGCTTCGAGTCGCTCACGGACCGCATCGTCGATCGGGCAGGAGGGCTCCTCGAACCACACCGCAACGCGATAGTCTGCGAGGTTCTCGTGCCGCGGGGCCGGCAGTTCCAGGCGGTAGCCCGGGGCGTGCCATTCGTCCGGGCCGGCGAGGATGTCGAGGCCGAGTTCCAGGTCCTCGACGTTCCGCGCCATCGGTCCCGCGACGGCGATGTCCGCCTGGGTCAGGGTGCCCGGCGGGCCGGGAATCTGGCCGAGCGCGGGTACGATGCCGTAGCTCGGCTTGTGTCCGAACACGCCGCAAGTCGAAGCCGGACCGCGGATCGAACCGCCGATGTCGCTGCCGAGCTCGAACGGCGTAAAGCCGGCCGCGAGAGCGGCGGCGGAGCCTCCGGACGAGCCGCCCGGCGTGCGATCGAGGTTCCAGGGGTTGTTCGTCTGGCCGAACACCGCGTTGTAGCTCTGTGTGTCGCCGGCGTAGATCGGCAGGTTCGTCTTGCCGAAGATAACGGCGCCGGCGGCGCGCAGCCGTGCGACGGGCACCGCGTCGACTTCGGCAATGTGATCGCTGAGTTCGGGCGCGCCGGAGGTCGTGCGCACGCCGGCGGTCTGGAAGGAGTCCTTGATCGTCATCGCGACGCCGTGGAGCGGGCCCACGTCCTGCCCGCCGGCCAACGCCCGGTCGGCGGCGTCCGCCTCGCGGCGGGCGCGGTCGGTGTCGAGGGTGACGACCGCGTTGAGTGGCGGGTTCAGGCGGTCGACGCGGTCGAGGAGGAGTTCGAGGTAGTCGCGAGACGAGATTCGCCCGGTGCGAATGGCCTCGGCGGCTTCGGTGGCCGACCAGTACGGCGCGTCCGCGGGCGG
>Ga0209544_1002913_pt1 | contig 14175 bp, 11 predicted proteins | sample MesohylPK_FD_187297 | JGI IMG/M metagenome (GOLD analysis project Ga0209544, IMG submission 187297) | Host-associated microbial community of the marine sponge Aplysina aerophoba from Gulf of Piran - sponge mesohyl, lysed by proteinase K... | ecosystem: Host-associated > Porifera > Sponge >...
GGGTGGAATACGAGCCCCTGCCGCCGGTGGTGGACGTGGAGGCCGCGCTGGAGCGGGGGACCGTCCGGCTCTACGAGGAGTGGCCCGACAACATCCAGTACGAGTTCCGTTTCAGCGAGGGGCCGGTGGAGGAGCTGCTGGAGGCGGCCCCGGTGGTGATCCGGGAGCGCATCGTCCAGCACCGCTACACCGGGACGCCGATGGAGCCCCGGGGAGTCATCGCCAGCGTCGACCAGCGGGACAACCTGCTGACGCTGTGGTCGTCCACCCAGGTGCCGCACGCGCTTCCCAACCTGGTGCTGGAAACCCTCGGCCGCGCGGACCTCAAGATCCGGGTGATCTCGCCCACCATGGGCGGCGGCTTCGGCATCAAGTGGGCGTTCTATCCCGAAGAGGTGCTGATGCCGCTCTTGTCGCTCCAGCTCAACCGGCCGGTGGGCTGGCGGGAGAGCCGCAGCGAGCACATGGTGGCCTCGCACCACTCCCGGGCGCAGGTGGACCACGTGGAGGCGGGCTTCGACCGGGCCGGCCGCATCACCGCCCTCAAGACCCATGTGATCGTGGACCTGGGCGCCGCCTACCCCAGCGGCGGCACCTCCCTGGCCTTCGTCACCGCCAACTTCATTCCCGGGCCCTACCGCGTCGACAACTACGCCACCACCTCCTTCGGCGTGGTCACCAACAAGACCGCCGCCGGGCCCCACCGGGCCAACGGCAAGGCCGAGTCCAACTTCATCATGGAGCGGGTGATGGACCGGGCCGCGCTGGAGCTGGGCCTCGGCAAGGACGAGATCCGGCGCCGCAACCTGATCCAGCCCCACGAGTTTCCCTACACCTGCGTGACCGGGTCCACCTACGACAGCGGCGACTACCCCGCGTGCCTGCGGAAAGCGCTGGCGGAGGCGGACTACGCCGGCCTGCTGGCGGACCGGGACCGCTGCCGCCTGGAGGGGCGCTACCGGGGCGTCGGACTGGCGTTTCTGCTGGAGCCCCTGAGTTCGCTCCGGCCCAACGCCTACAACGCGGGCTACGAGACCGTGACGGTCCGGCTGGACCCGGTGGGCAAGGCCTGGGTGTTCTCGGGTGACGTGAACATGAGCATGAGCCACAAGACCACCCTGTCCCAGGTGGTGGCGGACGGGCTGGGCGTGCGCTTCGAGGACGTACAGGTGTTCGAGGGGGACAGTGCGCTGGTGTCGTCGTCCAGCGGCTCCTACGCCAGCCGGTTCTCCACGGTGACGACCTCGGCCGCCATCAAGGCCTGCGAGGCGGTGCGGCGGAAGATGCTGGCCATCGCGGCGCACATACTCCGTTGCCACCCCGAATCCCTCGACTGCGCCGGCGGCATGATCCTGAACCGGGAGAAGCCGGGCGTGGCACTGACGGTCAAGGAAGTGGCCAACATCGCCTACTACTCCATCAACCAACTGCCGGGGAACATGGACCCCGGCCTGCACGACACCCATTATTTCATCAACCCCAACACCAGCTTCGAGCCCGATGCCAAGGGCCGCACCTCGAACTTCTCGACCTTTCCCTACGCGGCCCACGTGGCCTACGTGGAAGTGAACGCCGCCACCGGCGAGACCACGATCCTCCGGTACCTCACCGTGGACGACTCCGGCAACCTGTTGAACCCGATGATCGTCGACACCCAGATCACCGGGGCCATCTCCCACGGCGTCGGGGGCGCGTTTCTCGAAGAGCTGGTGTATGACGAGCAGGGACAGCTCCTGTCCGGCACCTTCGCCGACTACCTGATCCCGTCCATGGCGGAGATGCCGGACCTGGAGATCCATCACATGGTGACGCCCATGCCTTTCACTCCCGGCGGGTTCAAGGGGGTGGGGGAGATCGGCGCCATCGGCCCGCCGGTGGTGCTGGCCAGCGCGATAGAGGATGCGCTGGCGCCGCTGGGAGTCAAGATCATGACGCTGCCGCTCAAGCCGGAGAACATCTGGCGGGCGATAAACAAGAAACAAAACCAGGGAACAGGAGACGAGCGATGAGCGAGGCAGGGAACGGTTTCACGGAACGGGCGACCCGCGAGCTGGCACGGGTGGCGGCGATCTTCGCCGCGGGCGAGGCGGAGGTCGCCGAGACCTATTTCAACTGGGATCAGCGGGACCGCGACAAGGAGGTCCTGTGGCTCACCAAGCAGGCGGGCCGGGAAATCGAAAGCACCTTCACGGGCCTCAAGGAGGTCGTCGAAAAGGTGGGCGCCGACTTCATGAAGTCGGACCAGTACTGGGTCGACCAGTGGGGCGGCGACGTGGACCGGAACTGGCTGGAAGAGAACCTCTTCCGCACCAAGCAGGAGCTCAACCACGGCAACCGTTGCGTCGATATCATCGAATGGCTCACCGGCGAGCCCGTGGACATCAAGGAAGTGGTGCGCCGCTACAACCGCTGGACCCCGGATCCATCGCTGCCCGACATGAAGGAATGGGTGCGGCTGGCGGAGGTGTTCAAGGAGCAGGAGGCCCGCCAGGAACCCTGGGCGCGGCTCATCAACTCCCAGGGATTGCTCGAGGGCGGCAGTTGCGGCCTGTTCTACGCAGCATCCCAATTGAGCGGCAACGAGCTCAACGACCGCCTGGCCGAGGCCTTCACCGTGGTGCTCGACGACGAGCGCGGCCACGGGCCGGCCAACATCTACCAGATCGCCGACGCCTTCACCACCCAGGAAGCGGTGGACGGCGCCAAAGGGCTCATGGTGGAGCGCGGCATCCAGCGCCTGCGCATGCGCAACGAACAGTTCAGCTTTCCCATCGACGAGGCCCGCATCCAGGACATCGCCCAGGGCAACATCGGCCTCGACGTGACCAAGGCCATCTGGGGCGAGACCCTGGCGCGGTTCATCGACTGAACCGGCACCAGCTTCGCCGGACACTGGTCCCATCCGTCGGTTACTGACGCCGAAGAGCCGGTTTGGGGTGGTTGGAGCAATGCGCGACTCCAGTAAACGTATGTAGCGGAAAGACGAAAGCGGATGTCGCTTGGACGCATCGAGCGCGTCCTCCGCCGACTCGCTCCGGGCAACGGGGGCCGTTACAACTTCCACTTCTTACGCGTGGTGGTACATCTCCTCTGTTGCTGAAACACAACTGGGTAACCCGCGTCTCGCCAGAATAGCGTACGCCCTCTCGATTTGAGGGTTGGCCACAGATTTCGCGTATCAACCGCGACCGTTGAATCTGTAGGCCGAGACAGCAGTTCGCACCCGACGGACCAATGCTGGTCGGGCTCTACCGCACGTCAACCTCATCCGCGCCGAGTCTGCATTCGCATCGAACCCTTCTTGAAGGGAGATCGCTACGGGTTTTCTCACTCGTTTCGAGATCGAGGGGTCCAATATATTGTGATAAAAAAACCGTGAATATAAGGAGAGGATTACGGCAAAAGAAAATGACCGTCGCTAATTTGATCAAACTTCTCTTTCCCCCTCGCCAAAAAAAGCGGCTTACTGCGGAACAAGACGCTATCTTGCGCCATCCGAATGGGCCGGCGTGGGTTCTGGCCGGTCCAGGTTCTGGGAAAACAGAAGTGCTGGCCCTTCTTGTGCTACGTCTACTCTACGTCAACAACGACCCGGTACAGTCCCAGCGTGTCGATCCTGAGTCGATTTTCGTCACCACCTTTACTGAGAAGGCCGCTCGCAATCTTGCGGATAGAATTGGTGATTACCGCCGTCAAGTCGTCGCGCGGTATCCCGACTTAGCCTCCATCGACACCTCGCGACTACATCTTGGTACTTTGCATGGGTTGTGTAACGACTTGCTACAACAACACCGAGCGTCGAACTACCAGAATTTTCGGTTGATGGACGACCTAGAAAGCAGCATGTTTGTCTATGAGCAACTCAGCATTGTCAACACACCTGCTCCGTCCACCGATCAACCGTTCTGGACTCACTTTTCGAATATGTTCTCGCCTCATGAGTGGCAGCCAAATAGGGGTTACTTGCCAAGTAAGTGGAATTCTACGGCCGCCCTCGTCAAGATGTTCAACCGCATAGTCGAAGATGGCGTGTCCGTCGCTGGCATGCAGTCTGCGGGTGGTGAATGGAGTCGCCTAGCGAATCTCTATGACGAGTATCAGACAAAACTCCGGAACGAACACAGATGCGACTTCGCACACCTTCAACTACGGTTCCTAGAATTCTTACAAACCGCAATAGGACAGCCCTTTCGGGAGGGCGACGAAAGTGCTGGTAAGGGCCTACAATGGATTCTCGTGGATGAGTACCAGGACACAAACCGCATTCAAGAACAGATCTACCTTACACTTGCTAGCCGCAGGCCCTGCAACATAGTCGTCGTCGGTGACGACGACCAAGCTATGTACCGATTTCGGGGGGGATCCGTCGAGTGTATGGTGACGTTCGATCAGGCTTGTCGCACGTACCTTGGTCTCGACCCGAAGGCAGTTCGTCGCTACCCTCTCGTTGCAAACTTTCGATCTCATCCTGACATCGTATCCTTCTGTAATGACTATATCAGCGCATTCCCCTCCATGGCTCAACCCGGGGCTCGTGTCCCAAATAAACCACCGTTAGTCTCGCGCAGCAATATAAGTGGTGGCTACCCCGCTGTGGGACAGTTGAGGGCAAAAAGCCTTGCAGCACTTGCCGGTCGTTTCGCGGACACGGTGCGTGATCTAGTCCAGAACCACATAGTGCAAGACTACAATCAATGCTGCTTGCTCCTGAAGAGCACACGGGAATCACCTCGGAACGCGGGCCCGTATGTGGATGCTCTTCGGGGCCGAGGCATTCGTTTCTACAATCCACGTAACAAAGCGTTTCTCGACCAAGAAGAAGTACGTACCCTGCTCGGTGCGCTGCTCGCGTTGTTGGATCCCGACCTCTCCAACGTGCCGCAACGACCTCAACCTTTGGCAAAGTTGATCGCGTCGTGTAGACAAGATTACCTGCAGTGTGCTGCACAAAATCCACCACTCGATCAGTACCTTGAGAAGTGTAGACGCAATTTAGAGGGACACCCCAACACTTTTCTCAGTGCGACCGTCCAGGAACTGGTGTACTATCTCCTCGCCCTACCGCCGTTTGACAGTTGGGCGGACGACCCAGTACGACGTTTACGGCTTGCGCGAATTACGGCACTGGTGGAGAGTTATGCGGCCATGCCCGTGCCGGACCATCCCGAGGTTTCGCGAGGGGGGCTACGTGCATCTACACAGACGCCGGGCGGAGTCTCCCACCTGTGGATGAGAAACTTTTACTACCTATTGTTTGGCTATCTATCGAGGGCGGGGCTTGATGAGGAAGAAGATGACGACGTAGTCGTGCCGACGGGCATGGTCCCCATCATGACCATGCACCAAGCAAAGGGGTTACAGTTTCCATTTGTCTTTGTGGGCCACATGGGGGAGCGGTCGACTGTCTCTGTATCACACTATCTGGAGACGGAATTGGCGCAGTTTCCAGGTAGTTCCGGACGACCGTTTATTCTGTTGCCGGCAGATGTACGGGCCGAGTTAGACTTTATTCGCCAGTACTATGTCGCCTATTCACGAGCGCAATGCGCGTTGATTCTGATGGGAACCGAGGATCACTTTACCAAGCAGGCAACACCTTGCGGTCCGAGTAATTCCTGGCTCCCGAACCGGCTTTTGCCGTTGTAGGATGGGACACTAATGGCTGTATGGGAAAATTTCGTAGGTGTAACCGTGCCACCTACACAGGCGGGTACACCCAAGCCTCGCTTCAGTCTAACATCGGACATCCTGTCTTTTCGACGCTGTACGCGACAATACGGTTACTTTGGTAACGACGGTTTCGTACCTGCTCAAGCCACTCAAATCTTTTATGGTACGATAGTTCATCAAGTGCTCGACCGGTGTCACCGGCACTATTGGGGCCTCCTTGGCCACCCGAAGTCGACGATGCCGAAGGACGCCGACATTGATCAGTACTTTGCCGAGGTCCAAAACGGCCTGAGGTCTCGCGGGGTACGACCAGCTTCTCAGGCGGTAGCGGAAAAGGCCAGCCGTGTAATTAAGATCTTCAATCGTGTGGAGGGGCCCGTGCTGTATCCCCTGATCCGGGATACGGAGTTTAGGCTGGAAAAGGAGGAAGACCAGTACGTCCTGCGCGGCGTGGTAGACGTTCTGGCGCGAGATGCGTCGGCACCGGATGACCCGGCTCGAATGGAGATCTGGGACTATAAGGGTACACGGTTTCCGGAATTGTCATCCACCGATTTGCGGGACTATACGTGGCAGATGTGCGTGTATGCTGAACTCTACCGTGTACGGGTAGGGACGTATCCGGCGAAAGCAATACTGTACTTTCTGAACGAACTTGACCAAGACCCGAAACCAAAGTCGCGTCCACTCCGCGCTGTCTATGAGGTTAAGTTTACGAAGGAGAAGGTTCAACAGGCACTAAAGGAGTTCAGTATCACGACCCGCGCCATTATCCGTTGTCGCCAAGACGATAAGTGGCCCGTGCCTAAGGAAGCACCACACAAGGAAACATGTGACATCTGCGATATACGGTGGAACTGTCCGGTACCCAAGGTACCCTACAAGTTGCGCCTGCCGATTGTTCAACAACGCTAGAAAGGCTATTCGACGCGTCTGGACAACTGCCGTGTGTGGGGAGGTGAGGGGACTTGTCCACCCACATATCGCTGGTAACCGCCGGCTCGAAGTTCACACGCCGGACAAGAACCGCAACCATATCCCCAGTCGTGCCGATGACTACGGTCGCCGTGGTAGCAGGTGTGGGTATACTCCACGATCAAGTCAATCAGTCGAACACCACCGAGGGCTCGTGCCATGGCCCACGTCTCTGCTTTGTCCATCCACATGAGCGGGGTATGGATCACAAACCGACTCCCCATCCCAAGATTAAGGGCCAACTGAACGGCTTTGATGGTGTCGTCCCGACAATCGGGATACCCCGAGAAATCTGTCTCGCATACACCGGCGACAAGATGCCGAGTTCCCCTGCGATAGGCAATCGCCGCGGCCATCGTCAAAAACAGAAGGTTACGCCCAGGGACAAAGGTATTTGGCAGTCCCTGGCTGCTGATCTGAATTTCCACATCGTGGGTAAGCGCCGTTTCCCCTAAGGACCTGAGAACACCGAAGTCAACCACGTGATCGTCCGCAATGCGATCCTTCCACTGCGGGTAAGTGGACTGCAACTCCTCGCGGACTACACGTCGGCACTCCAACTCAACCGAGTGCTTTTGCCCGTACTCAAAACCAATTGTCTCCACGGACGAAAAACGATCTAGCGCCCATGCGAAACAGGTGGCAGAGTCCTGCCCCCCGGAGAAAAGAACCAAAGCACTGTCGTTATTCATTGGGATCCCCGCATGATGCCGGCAAGTCCCTGTTGGACCCCGACCGATTCGATGGGTTGTGGAGTAGATCCGACCCTTCTTCGTTAGTCAACGCCTGTTTCAGTTCGCCAACGAGGCAGAACGATAGGCGACGGATATCGGAAGGGACGTGTTGAAGATCGTTCCATCGTCGCCGTTCTTTCCCAAACACCCACTCCCCTGATGTCCACGCAGTAACTCCCTTTAGGTGCCGTAGCCCTCGCGAAAAGGCTTGACGGTCCTCAGCACCGGTAATTACGTGCAGTGCTTCCATAACGTACCCCATGGCTATGATGCCTGCGCCGTGCACGAGGCGAGAGGTCTTGGGTGTTCTGCCTTCCCAATCGTCCGAGAATACATGCCGGACGGCGTGGAAGAATTCACTGATGATCTTAACGCCTCTTTCCATAAGCAAACTCGTGTCGTCAGCGTAGAACCGCAAGACTCCATCACTCAAGGAATTCATAATGATCCGCTGTACAGCAGTGTCACGTATCACACCCCTGGGGTTCGTTTGTTGGCGGATTAGCCCACGCAGCGACGAGTCGCCCTGGTAGTTGAGTGCCTCAGTCATCAACGCGGCTCGGCTGCGACTTGACAACCGCGAGGGGAGGTCACTTACTTGCGGCAAGAGTTCATAAACGAGGGGCTTCGGTAAAGGACGAGTGTTGTTGATTAGGATGAACTGCTTTTGGAGTTCCTCGAGGCTGTCGCAGATAAACCCGGAGACAAGTACGTCGAATTCACGTTCGCGTAACTCATTGAGCGCCGTAAAGCGTTGTTGCCCGTCAACAATCCAGCCAGGAGGGCCCAGAGACACGTCAATTGTGAGTCGACCGAGGTGGCCGTCCGAAGAGGACACGCCCTCCAGGGTCGCCGCGGCCGTAAAAGCCACCACGATAGGATTCGGCAGAATCGCGTTCGGCTTTTCGAGATAGTCCCGAATCTCCCGTATGTGGTTTGCTATCTGAGGACGCTGAAAGCCGTAGAGAGAACCACCCTGATCTCGTCCCGCCCGTTCTACTCGCGCGAAACGAGCCACATCCGCCTTCGACGTAGTAAATGAAAATACACTATGTGCGTTGCTTTGGTGCGGCACAATTACGTCATAGTGTAGAAGGTCTCTATTGGTCATGTCCGCGCTCCACACGGAGTTCTTGCAAGTGTCGGTGAAACACATGCAGATTATGCATACCACGCCGTTTGTTTCGGTTAGAGTTTCTAAAAATAAGGGCCTCGATGCCGCCCTCTCGACACACGCGGCAATCGCAGGATTCCCAGGGACGATCGGCGAGCGTTCGGGCGTAGGTCCTACGTTGCCGTTCAACGGCTGCGGCACATTGCGGGTCCGACTCATCGTTCCAGTTGAGTTTCGTCCAATAAGCAATAACCGTATCCAAGGCTTCATCGAGACCCGCTTCACGCCGGGCCAGTCGGCGAACACCTGAGAGTGCTGCCTCTTCGAGACTGCGGGCCTCCTCCTGATTGAGGCGGCCCTCAAGCGCTTTCCTCTTGAGTCGGCTGTTATCGGTGGCTTGAGGGATACGTATCGCCGTGTAGAACCGCAATTCGCCATCGCGACCGCGAACCCAATAGTTCTTCCGCGCATCCTTGAAGGCCCGCAAAAGCGGAGATGTCGTGTCAAAACTAGCGACACCGTAGGCTTCGAGGTCAGCGAGGTGCTCAATTTTGCCGAAACCAAGTACGTGTAGGAGCACGTTTGCAGGAACCGCTTGGCGCACCGCATCCAGGGCGCGTCGGACCTGCCCGATTCTGAGCGGAACCGTGCCCCCCAGAGAGAGATAACGGTAGCCCATCCGAACAAGATCGTGCGCGGCTGTGGCCATGCTAGCGGCCGACCAGCCCTGAATGACGCCAACGGGGGTAAAGTGCCGACCGAGTCGTTTGGCCGCTTCAAAAAATTCCGCCGCATTTTGCAGTGTGATGTCGTACCTTCGGCGGATGTCCTCCGGAACATCCAGGGAAGAGCGTTCAGCATCTGGATCGTCGAAATCAAAAATGAGGTGATCTGGCGAAAACCCGTGCGTGAAGCCGCCATCAGCGTAGAACTCCACCGTATCGTCGACTCGGTACGGCGGTTCCTGCATATCCCGGTACGTAAAGGCACCGCAGTCCCCCATCATCAGGCTGCCGGGGAACCGTTCTAGGGGATAGCGCAAAAACGGGCGAGCCCCTTCACGTCGGAACCTCATCATCTGCGCTTCAGTATACTTGCCAGGGAACGATGCATCACCGACGATGCTTCGTGACACGAGAATTCCGTCATAGGGGGCCTCGTCTAAGAATTCGTGAGGGAATTGATCGTCGCGATGTGCAACTCGCCCGACTCCATTGCGGTCTACGGCAAAATTGTACGCGGGATCAATGAAGTCAAGACTGTCGGCGAAAACAAACCTCATCACGCCACCCTCGTGAATGCATGGACGTGGTCCAGTCGTGCAAGTTGATCAGAGAGGAGCCTAATGTCGCGACGGACATTCTGTATATCGTCCCAATCGCGCTCAATGTCAGGCCAGCGTCCGCTAGTCCAGCAACAATGCGGAGCTATCCGAGACATGGTTATGCTTGCGTAACCCCGGATATCGGACACTCCAAGTGCTCGGGACATCACTCGATCCATGAGATACCCCATGGCCTCGATACCTGCCGAGTGCATCAGGCGACTATCCGAAGGCGGAAGTCCCCAAGCCTCTGGAAAGGCTTCCCGGACGGCATTCCAGAAAGCGACAAGAATTCGATACATATCGGCGACCGCGCCTGACTGCGAAGCGTAGGCCTTGTAAGGCGCCAGTGCTCCCAGCGGACTATTGATACTGTTGCGGATAGCTTTGATGAGCGCGGTGTCGACCACTACTGCATCAGGGTTGTCCTCTGAAGGTCGCCGTATAAGGCCCCGAAAGGGCGAGTCAGGACTTACATTGAGGTAGTTGACTAGTTCGCTAGGTATACGCCGCGGTGCTAAGTCTCTCGGTAGTTGGGCATCCACTTCTGGTAAGAGTTCATTGATAAGTCGCGCCTCAAGAGGGCGCGCTTTGTTCACGAGAATGAATTGCTCCCGGTGGATCGCCAAGTCTTCTGACACGAAAGCAACGACGGGCACGGGAAAGCTCTTGTCGCTCGCCTGCGCGAGAGCGATCGAGCGCTGCTGGCCATCGACGACCCACGCCACTTTTGAACCGTCACGGCGGATCGGAATCCGGAGAGTTCCAGCTTCCGAGGCCTTAATTTCCCCTTCAGGCTTACCGCCACGGCTTCTTGCAAAATGCACGCGCGGTGATATCGCGAGGATGATGGCATTCGGGAACAGGACGGGGCCTTGGTCGAGGAATTCAACGATGGCCCGCACATGGTTGCGGATCGGTTTGCGTTGAAAACCTTGCAGCGTCCCAACTGTGTCTCGGTGGACACGGCTGATCTCGGCTATCCGCAACAGGTCCGCTCCGGGCAGAAAAAAGGCATAGACGTCAATACCTTGGGCTTGGCGGGTTCGTAGTGCGCGCACAGTGAGTGTAGTATCCGTGGTCTTGTTTCGGTCGCTCATCCTGCTGTTCTCCGGGAAATCACCGTGCGGTACAAACGGGCGAAGCGTGCCTGTTCACAGGCGATTCCTTCTACCTCGCGCAACACGCGAAGCAACCGTCCGATTCCCTGCGTCGAGTGCAGGTGGCGTTCGACCACCGTCATAATGCCCTGGTCGGAATGCCTAGCCCGCTTGGGCCGAGGGGGCGCCTTCTGATCCGCCAGCGTTGCTGTAACCCAGTCGCGGTGATCAGTGGCATCCGCGTGGGGGAAAACCGACAAACCCTGCGTCACGAAGTGCAGGACTGCTCGCTGTGCGAAGTCGGAACGCGTACCTGGCAACACCGCATCCAATCGCTCGTCATAAGGTAGCGTAGAGGCCTGGAGGTGTGGCGGTAGAAGTTCGTTGAGCCTCAGTCCAATGATACGCAACCTTGCCACATCTTGTTCCGGCAGTTCGCTTAGAGCGGATGCCAACATCACAGCATAGGGGCGTGTCAGACCTACCAGCACTGGCCTACGAGGCGAGTCTGACAACGCTTGCACAAGAGGCGTGGCGAACCGGCCTTGGCTTACGGCGCTCCACCAATCGCTTGGGTCGAATCCCCCAGCAGCACGCGCACTTACAAGGTCGTCTCCTCTACCGCCGATTGTGATACCGTATGAGGGGATCACACAATCCGCTGCGACCAAGCCCAGTCCCGCCGATACAACATACACGGGTGCCCTGGCAATCCGCGCTGCACGCTGAGCCAAACGAAATCCGTGACTGGAGTACAAAGCACCCGCCGGACGCACACCGGCCAACTTGTTGACCCGGTCAAGCCATACAGTTTCAAGATCTCTCTGCGAGCATATAGGCAGCGAAACTGCGCGCATTTCCTCACTGGGGCGCACCGTTTTTCGGCGCGTGCAGTTGACTAACACTGCTGCAGCGAGACGACTGTCCGGGTGTTTGTTCCTAGACACCCATTTGTTGAAGTTTTCCAATACTTTGCTCCATTTTTGGGCAAATCATACCCATTTCTCGGGATCTGCACAAGTAGCTACAGCAGTCCTCCTTTACAATTCTTCGCCCCCCTTGCGTTAATTCCTTTTGAAGACAGTCCTGCGGCAGACAGTTGTTCAAGTAAGAAGTTCACAAAATGAGCCAAAACTGCATCTCACTAGCTAGATTTGTGAGGTGAGTTGGCAAACCTTAAACAAACGACCCCCTGGATGACCGCAACGCCGCAAGCCTGATGTCCCTGAACTCCGACAGCCTCCTGCTACCTAGGAAGGGATCCTCCGCTAGTATTTCGCGTTAAAACATGTCGTTATGCAGGGGTCGCACACGGACAAATGGGTGATTGGTGGAACCTGACAACTGGGAAGCGGACGTGGCGTCTTACATCGACCTCGAAGCCAGAGGCGGCATCGCGTTCATCACGCTGAACCGGCCCGAGCGGCTCAACGCCATGAACGAGGAGATGTGGGCGGAGTTGGGGCGGGTGTGGGACGCGTTCGTGGCGGACCCGGCGCTTCGGGTGGCGGTGGTAAGCGGCGCCGGCGAGCGGGCGTTCTCCACCGGCATGGACCTGAAGGAGCGGGCGGTGGCGGGCGACCCGCGGGCGCGGGAGTTCTGGACCTCTGCGCTGGCCCGGGACCCGGGGCGCCGGGAACCCGTGTGGAAACCCATGATCGCCGCGGTGCACGGGTACTGCCTGGCCGGGGGCTTCGAGATCGCCCTTTCCTGCGACATCCGCATCTGCAGCGAGGAGGCCACCTTCGGCCTGCCCGAGATCAAGCGCGGTTTCTTCCCGGGCAGTTCCGGCACCGTCCGGCTGCCCCGCATCGTGCCATTGGGGATGGCCCTGGAGATGCTCTACACCGGCGAGTCCATCTCCGCGGCGGAAGCCTTCCGCTGCGGCCTGGTAAACCGCGTGGTGCCGCGCGACGGGCTGATGGCGGAGGCCGAAAACCTCGCCCGGAGCATCGCCGACGGCCCGCCGCTGGCGCTGCAGGCGGTCAAGGAGGTGGTGCTGCGGGGCCTCGACCTGCCGCTGGCCGACGCCATCCGCTTCGAGGCCGGCTTCCGCGCCATGGTGGGCGGCACCGAGGACGCCGGCGAAGGCCCACGGGCCTTCAGCGAGAAACGGAAGCCGAGTTTCAAGGGCCGCTGAAATGGCGTACCGGCTCACTGCGATCCGTGACCATCCTCGTGGCAAAGTCTATGAAATTCGGGCCGATGAAAAGGACGCTTCAATCCTGCTCACCTATCATGTGCTGGGCAGGCTCGAAAAGTGGCGTCTCACGGACGATTTGGTTGTACGGACGATGCTCTTCCCTGAGGAGGTGCTCATAGCGCACCATGGTCGTCTTGTTGCCCACCTCCGCCGAGGAAATCATCTCGTTCGGGTGATATATGATGATATATGAGTATGAGGAGACGCTGCCTGTTGCGATAACCGTGTACAGTCCATCTGTGGAGCGTTATTTTCAGGGAGGTGGCGAATATGAAGATCTCATACTCTCGTGATGCGGATGTGCTCACCATTCAGTTGGGCGAGGGACGGCCTTCCGACTCCGCTGACCTGGCTGAGGGGATCATTGTGCACCTTTCGGAGGAAGGACGGCCTTTGGAAATCGAGATCCTCGACGCCTCCACGATCATAGACAACAAAAGGGTCGAAGTTTCGCTGGAGGCGCTGTTTCCCGCGGTTTGACGCGAAGCTGGGGCGCTGAGAAAGGGCTGCGGATGTACCAGGATCTCCGGGAATATCTCCAACTGCTTGACCGGCAGGGCCTCTTGCTGCGGGTGGCCGCCCCGGTGGACAAGGACACGGAATTGCATCCTCTGGTGCGCTGGCAGTTCCTGGGGCTGCCGGACCACGAACGCAAGGCGTTCCTGTTCGACAACGTGACAAACGCCAAGGGCCGGCGCTACGAGACGCCGGTGGTGCTGGGGGCGCTGGCGTCCAACGAGGCCATCTACGCCCTGGGCATGGGCTGTGAGCCCGGCAAGAGCTTCGAGAAGTGGTCGGCGGCGGTGGCCGCGCCGCTGGCGCCGGAGCTGGTGGAGACCGGCCCGGTGAAGGAAGAGATCCACGTCGGCGACGGTCTCCTGGAGCACGGCGGCCTCGACGAGTTCCCGGTGCCGATCTCGACGCCGGGGTTCGACAACGGGCCCTACTTCACCGCCTGCCACTGGATCACCAAGGACCCGGAGACCGGCATCCGCAACGTCGGCAACTACCGCGGCCAGATCAAGTCCCCCACCAAGACCGGCGTCTACCTGATC
>Ga0209544_1002914_pt1 | contig 14173 bp, 11 predicted proteins | sample MesohylPK_FD_187297 | JGI IMG/M metagenome (GOLD analysis project Ga0209544, IMG submission 187297) | Host-associated microbial community of the marine sponge Aplysina aerophoba from Gulf of Piran - sponge mesohyl, lysed by proteinase K... | ecosystem: Host-associated > Porifera > Sponge >...
GCCTGAAGCAACGCACGGCACCCCCTGGTACGGAGAATAGGCCCATGACGGTCCGCAACCAATATCAACGAGATTGAAACAGTGCCCAACAGGGGTCTGAAGCACCACCAAGCCGTATGGTACGATTATGGTAGCCAACCATAATTACAAACCAGTGGATCAGGCGATCTGGCAGGGTACCCCACCATGAAGACACCCCATTTGACCTTCCGCCGGAGTGAGCTTCGACGTCAAAAAGAAATTTTCTTCGAGCCAGATGTGTCAACCTTTGTAGTACAGCAGTACTCGATGATGCTACAGTTGACCTCTAGGAATATTACGGTTGCCAGACAAAGTTCAACTGGAATCAAGCCGCGGAGAACAGTGCAATGAAAGCGGAGATCAATATCGCTGACTACTTGGCTGAAGCTCTAGGCATCATGGCTGAATCCGACGGCCAGACGTCCAATGAATATATTCAAGAGTGGGTGATCCTCTACCTACAGGCTTGGTCTATCACGTCAAGGAATCTGACCAGGACGCCAATTGATCGATCTCCTGGTATTTCGGTGGCCTCAATCATGTCACAACCATCGGCGCTACGGGAGAGCTGCCCGGACTCCTCCCGCCAATCCAGTGATGTCCGGTTTGTCTGGCGGCTCAAATCGAAAAGCACGGTACCTGCCGGCACTCAAGCTGCTTCGCAGTTAGTCCCAGGCAATCTCCGATGGCCTGACTTCAAGGACCTCCACCGACGGTCAGGGTACTGCTGAGGCTGCAGGTAACTCCACCGAGAAGTCAAAAGGGTCAGTGGAATGGACATGTTCACGAATTTGGCCCCATTGTGGGGTATATCCTAGACTATAAACTTAGTTGGAGAGCGTCGTGCCAATGGAGTAGAAACTCCAAGTTGACCAGAGGTTGACTTTTCCTAAAGGATTGATTTTGACATGACAGACACAAGGCCTTCCATATCAGGGACCAACACGCTTCGCCCAAGGGCCCGAATTCTTCGCACACTTGGTGACGAACTAATCAGCAGCGAAGCCGTCGCACTCATGGAGCTTGTCAAGAACTCCTACGACGCTGATGCTACCAAAGTGCTGGTGAGGTTCCATGGGCCTCTCGAAATCGGCACCGGGAAAGTCGAGGTCATTGACAACGGACATGGAATGTCACTTGAAACCATCCAATCCACGTGGATGGAGCCGGCGACTCTTTTCAGAAAACGGGAAAGTAGGAGTCAATGGTTCGGACGCCGCGTCCTGGGTGAAAAGGGGATTGGCCGATTTGCCACATCACGCCTTGCCAACTTCCTTGAAGTCGTAACCCGCCAGACTGGAGCTGAGGACGAAATACGGATTTACTTCGACTGGTCCCAATTTGATAACGAGGATAAATACCTGGATGAGGTTGAGATACTGTGGCAGGAGGAAAAACCCACAGATATTGCTCCGAGTGGTACCGTCGAAAGACTGTGGGCCTCTGGAAGCGAACCAAATCTGGACGATTTGACCCACGGCACGATCCTCCGCATGGAGCAGTTGCGAAGCAACTGGGGCAGGCCTGAATTTGACGATCTGAGAACCAGATTGTCTCGGCTTGTATCGCCCTTCTTTGGGGACGAACTTTCAGAAAGAAATGACCAATTTGAGTTGCGTCTCGACCTTCCACCGCCATTTGAACCGCAGTCAGGTATTGTAGAGCCTCCCGAACTGCTCAGTAGCCCCCACTATGTACTCAAGGGGACCATAAATACAAAAGGCCGATATGATTTAGAAATTGGTCTGCGGGACGGCGGTGGCGAGGAGTCGATTCAGGGGAAGTTTGAACTCAACAATAATGTGGCACTATGTGGTCCAATTGGAGTAGAATTACGCGTATGGGATCGAGATGCGATATCAATGTCTGATCTGATGAAGCGTCATTCGTTCCAGTCGGTTGCTCAGGTGAGGCGACTGCTGGACAATAGCGCTGGTATCAGTATCTATCGAGACGGGTTCAGAGTGCTACCCTACGGCGAACCAAATGATGATTGGTTACGACTGGACATTCGGCGCGTACAGAACCCCACGCTTCGACTCTCGAATAATCAGGTGATGGGTTATGTACTTATATCCTCCGAGGGAAATCCACAACTCAGGGACCAAAGCAATCGCGAGGGTCTAATTGAAGGCCCTCCCATGGACGACCTTAGAGAATTGATCAAGATGACCTTCAAGGAACTTGAGGTTCGGAGATACATGCTCCGTCATCCAACCCCTCCGCCCCAGCGACTGCAAACTGGGGGCCTCTTTATGAATCTCGATTTGGCGACAGTCCGTGACTACGTAGGACGACGTCACCCCAATGACCATCAGTTGATGCAATTGGTTGGGGATGCGGAACGGGAATTGGAAACCCGTGCCCAGGGGATCCAGGAAGTCCTTTCCCGCTATCAGCGTCTGGCTTCCCTCGGTCAGTTGATAGATATTGTTCTACATGACGGCAGAGCACCTCTGGCAAAAATACACAATGAGGCAACTCTGGGACTACGGGATGTGGACCGTTCAGATCGGGAAAGCATGTTCAGTATAGCGAAAGTGAGGGGTCGATTCATGAATATTGTAACCCAATCCGATGCTCTCGCCACCATCTTCAGAAAAATCGAACCATTTGGAGGAAGAAGGCGGGGGAGGCCGGGATTAGTTTCCTTGGAGGCAGTGATAGAGAACGCTTTCGCCGTTCTCGACTCCGAGATTGTGGAAGTCGGTGCGGAGATAAGCCTGCCGAATACAAACATTCAGGTTACAGTTGATCAAGCGGAAATTCAGCGGGTTATTATCAATCTTTTGCAGAATAGTCTATACTGGCTTCGTCATGTTCCCCCTGAAGCCCGGCAAATCGTAGTCGAAACTGAACGCAGCGAATCCGACAAAGTGGAGATCGTGTTTTCAGACAGTGGACCTGGTGTAAAATTTGACTTTAGAGATCGCATCTTTGATCCCTACTTCTCTACGAAACCGGATGGGGTGGGGCTTGGATTGACAATTGCCGGGGAGATAGTGAATGACTATTATGCCGGCGATTTGGAATTGCTGGATAGTGGCCCCCTCACAGGGGCAACGTTCCGGATTGTCCTTCGGCGTCGGGTGTGATCATGGCGAGAGTCGAGTGGCAGCTTTTGTTTGTCGATGATGACACTTGCGTGGGTCGTCAGGTCAAAGAATACCTCGATGGCCAAGTTGTCGGCAACTCGGACGATGTCCTACGGGTGCAGACCATCAGCGATTTCGATAGCGCCCTGAGTGAAATGGAAGCACGGCGCATTGATTTGCTGATTCTAGATGTCAGGTTGGGGCCTCATGACCAAGACCAGCTACAGGGCGGGATGACAAAGGATGTGGCGAACATTGCGGAAGAAGCTGGCATCAGAATTATCGAAGCCGTACGTGTGAGGCGGTTCGTACCCGTGGTGTTCTATACAGGCCTCGATTACAAAGTTCGAGACATGAAGTCTCCGGTAGTGTGGGTAGTGGAAAAAACTCGGGGGTTGGAGGAACTACTACGGACTATCAGGGAAGTCTTCGATACTGCGTTGTTACAGACTAATCGTGCATTGGTTCAACACCTGGAAAATGTGCAGCGTGATTACATGTGGGACTTTGTTGCAGAGCATTGGAACAGCTTTGCTGAAGGCGCAGATCGAAGGGAGTTGGCTTATTTGTTGGCAAAGCGCTTGGCAGTTTCATTATCTGGTTCGGGTATCCAGCAGCTAGCACAGAACATGGGCGATACCACGGGTGAATTTACATCGGGCGAGAGGGTGCATCCAATGTATTGCTACCTGCTACCGCCGGTGGAGTCAACACCTCTGGCGGGTGATCTGTATCACGGCACTATCGGTGGAGAGGTTGGGTATTGGATTCTCATCACGCCGTCCTGTGATATGGTTTCCGGAAGAGAAAAAGCGGACTTCATGCTCTTTTCTCGTTGTCTACCTCTTGCGGAGCAATCAGAATTCAGGGACTGGAAAGCCAATCTTCCGGAGCCGTCCAAGGCTATTAGTGGAAAGCTGAAGTCTCTGCTTCGAAACAACCGACAGGGGGGTCAATCGGAGAGGTTTTACTTTTTACCAGGGGCTCTCACCCTTCCCGACTTGGTTGCAGATTTCCAACGGCTGGTGGCCCTTCCACGTAACGAATCGACTGACTTGGAGCGGAAAGCGTCTCTTGATAGTCCTTTTGCCGAAGCGTTCTTGGCACGCTTCTCTCGGTACTTTGGTAGATTGGGGACCCCGGATCTGGATGTGGATTCCGTGATCTCCAGATTGAATCATTAATTCGGTAGTTGGCGTTTATCTTGAATGCAGATGACCATCATCATTGGCCTCCTACGCTGAGTTAGGACTCCTTCGCGGATTCAAAAATTAAGACTGGGTGTCCACTTGACATGCGTAGGTCTCTGGAGTAGCAAACCGGAAGCCTATGCGGTGGATATTTCTGTTTCTGTATCAGTCTTGGCTCTTGGGCATAGACAGCTAAGAGTCCTGCGTCCCGCGACTTCACCTTGGCACGGCTCTGGCACTCAGGACCAGCAATTCCGACATTAGCAGGCTGCTGAAAAACGCGGCCGGTTATGATAGGGCTCCCTGGCAACGGGGGAATCGCTGATGCGCGGTCGTCCTAACCCCCAATGCAGCCTGCTGGCCATCGTGGACCTGGAGGAACGGGTACCCAAGGGCCATTCGTTGCGACGGATTGAGGCCGTGGCCGATGCGGCCCTGGAACGGTTGTCGCCGGAATTCAACCGCATGTACGCGCAGGTGGGCCGGGCCTTGGTGCCGCCCGAGCGACTGCTGGATGCCTCGCTGCTGATCGCCCTGTACTCGGTGCGCAGCGAGCGCGCCTTCTGCGAGGAGCTGGAGTACAACCTGCTCTACCGCTGGTTCCTGGACATGGACCTGATGGAGCGCAGCTGCGACGCCACGGTCTTTATCAAGAACCGGCCACGGCTGCTGGCGCACGACGCGGGCCGTGCCCTGTTCGACGAGGTCGTGTGGGCGGCCGATGCGGAGGGGCTGCTGCGCAAGGGGCGGGGCAAGGAAGCCCGGCTGGCGTTCCTGGGCCATGGCCCTGACGGGAACCGTAACGGCCTGCTGATGGACTTCACCGCCAGCCGCGGGATGCGGTGCCGGAGCTCTTGGACGAGGGTATGGGAACGAGGCCACCGCCCGCGCACGCTGGGGGCCGACAGGCCAGCGTCGCCGATGTTGGCTGTACGTTGCCCACCGCCCGCGCACGCTGGGGGCCGACCGTGGCTACGACACCAAGGATTGTGTGCGGGACATGCGTGCGCGGAGGGTAACCCCGCATGTGGTACAGAAGAAGTCGTGCCAGCGCTCCACGAGGTGCCACAGCAGTTTGCGCACCTCTGGGTGCAGGCGCACGCGGCCCTGCATCACCGCCTCCCAGAGTGCCAGCAGGACGGGGCCGGCCTCCGGCGGTCGTGCCCGGGCCAGGCGTCGCAGGATGGGCAGCAGGACCTGGTCCAGGTGGGCCAGGTCGTCCTCGTCGAGACCCCGGTGGTGCCGCCCCACGGTGCACTGCTGCCGGTCCAAACCCGCCGCCTCCAGGGTCGGTCCGTAGACCGAGTCGTCGTCGGTCGTCAGCCCCTGCACCCCGCGCGCGGCCAGGACCGCGAACCAGTCGGCCCAGTCGAGGCCGGAGCCGCTCAGGCGCAGGTCCAGCCGTTCGCCCTGGGGGCCCAGGACCACGGCCACCGGACGCTTTTAGCCCCCGAGGGACAGCCAGGTCTCGTCCCCCGCGACCCACGACGGCAGGTCCGCCTGCGGGTCGGGCGCCAAGCCCGGGGCCACCGCCTGCACGTCGCGCCACAGGGTGGCAGCCCCCACCCCGCAGCCCAACAGGGCCAGGATCCGGGACAGGCCCCGGAAATTGACACAGTGCACGTACAGGTCCACCAGTTGCCGGAAGGTCTGTGGACGTTGCCGGGAGGTCATCGGGCGGCAGGGGCGAGGCGCTGCCCAGGCACACCTTGCACTGTCAGCGCTGGATGCACAGGCGGCCGACGACAACCAGATGGCGGGGATAGGTGCCGTTGCGGCGCCAGGCACAGGCCCCGCAGTGGGGGCAGGCACCCGGGTCGTCGGGCAACGCCCGTTGGAGTTCGGGATGGGCAGGGGCTAGAATGAAGTCCATGACGAGGGGCCCTGTTGGTTTTGGTTAGATGAAACCAAGTGTAGGGGCCCCTCGTCCCTTGCCAGGTCCGCAACCAATATCAACGAGATTGAAACAGTACCCTCAGACAAATACAGCAAGGTCAGAACTGGCGAGAGATGGTATAATACGTGATGAATAGCTTTCGAGATTTGGTGGGGGGACTAGGGTGCTGTCTGGCTTCTCTTGATGGGGATGCGTCCTGCACTGATACCCTCACCGAGTTGCTACAGACAGGCAGGTATTCCCTTCAAACTGCGGAATTACTGAATGATGAATATCTCCTCTGAAATCACGCAAAAGAATCCGTCCTACAGGCTGCCCAACCGCCGAGGTGAACGGATAAAACTCGCCCCTCATCGAATGTTGCCAGACCCGAATGACGGGGAAGCCGTGCGCAGATGGTTGCAAGAGCGCCCACGCCCCTGGGCGATAGACCTCTTCTGTGGCACAGGTGGGTTGAGCCTGGGATTGGAGGAGGCGGGTTTCTCCGTCGTCGCCGCGGTAGACCTCGATCCTGTTTCGACCGAAACCCATGCCGCAAATATTCAAAGCCTCACCTGGACAGGAGATCTCGCCGATCCGTCTGGTTTCATTCACCAACTGGATGAGTGGGGCATTGAAGATGTGGACCTTCTTGCCGGCGGACCTCCCTGCCAGCCGTTCTCCAGGGCCGGCATCTCCAAGATTGGGAACTTGATAAGGATGGAGAACCGCAGGATGCTTGATGACAGGGCCGACCTGTGGCGAAGTTTCTTTTCCATGATGGACCGGTTGAATCCAAAGGCCATACTATTTGAGAACGTTCCCGATTTTGCCCAAGCCCAGGGAGGGACGTTGTTGGTTGCCCTGATGCAGGAATTGAAGAACCGCGAGTATAGAGTGTACGTGGAAATGCTGAAGGCGTGGCAGTATCGTGTTCCCCAGCATCGATCTCGTCTCTTTGTGGTTGGAGTTGCGGGTGGCGGAAAATTTGAATGGCCCAAACCCTGTACAGACCAACCGACGGTAGGCCAAGCCATTGGTGACCTTCCAGTAGTTCCTGCGGATACCAGGAGCGAAGCCCAGGTATATGGAGGTCCACCTTCCTCGGCCCTAGCAAAATCTCTCAGGAAGGGGTTGCGGGGTAAGGAAGCCCAGTTGATTCGTGATCATGTGACCAGAGCGGTGCGGCCAGATGACGCTCAGATTTATTCGCAACTTCATCCTGGTGATACTTACCTGGACATACCCGAACCTTCCAGGAGATACCGTTCCGATATTTTCAATGACAAGTATGTGAGGTTGTCCTTTGACGGCCTGTCCAGAACCATCACCGCCCATATAGCCAAGGACGGTTACTGGTACATCCATCCAAAGGAGGACCGTACTCTCTCCATACGAGAAGCGGCCAGAATTCAAACCTTCCCAGATAGGTTCCAGTTTGCTGGATACCCCACGAACAGATATCGACAAATAGGCAATGCTGTTCCTCCGATGCTCGCGTCAGCCTTAGGTTCGTCAGTGAAAACGGCCTTAGACGACAGTTCAGTCCAAACGGTGGTAAGAGAAAACAGAGCCGGAAAAAAGACCTACTTTAGGGACAGCCTGATTCATTGGTTCAAGGAGAATAAGCGTGATCTACCATGGAGATGCTCTGACTTGAATCCTTGGCAGATTTTGTTATTGGAAATGTGTCTCCATAGAACAGATACAGAGCAGGCGTCACAAGTGATGGGTGAACTGCTCAGCTTGGGCAAGACACCTGATTCTTTCTTGGACAATCTGGCAGTCCTCGAACCTTTGTTGGATTCCCTTGGACTTCATGGGCGGTCTGCGAATATCGGTGCCGCTGCGGAGTTCATCAGAGATGGACAGTCCGGACGGGTGCCCGACAACTGGCAGGGACTGGTCGCTATTCCGGGAGTTGGAGACCACATAGCCTCCGCGGTCCTCTGTTTCGCCTTTAATCGTTCCTGCGTGATCATGGACACTAACATACTGAGGATAACCCGCAGGGTGTTAGGCAAGGATCCCAAACTATCGAAGTGGCAACTCAGGCTTTGGCTTTATGAACTTGCCGGTGTAAAGGGAGCTGACATCCAGTGGAACCAGGCTCTCCTGGATTTGGGAGCCTTAGTCTGCACGGCCCGGGTACCCAAGTGTGGGAACTGTCCAGTCCGTCCTCATTGTGACACAGGTCTTCGCAGATGAGGTCTTTGTGGAACGAATGGTTGATGTGACGGATTAATGCCAAGTTGATTCCATCACCATTTCAGACTGGTGCAGACCAGCATCGACCAAATCGACTTCAATATCACTTGCTGGCGTGAGACCTATCACAGCGATTATGTTATGCGGCAGGCGACGCGACGTCCCCAGAGCATGGGGCAGGGCGGTGTACTGCATCCCCTATCCCCGCGACGCGGGCAAAAAGAGGAGTTCGGAACTGCATTGGGTTCTCGACGGAAAGCTTGTTGCACCTTCTTCCTTTTTGAGGCTACAAAGGAACACAACTGTCCGATGGTCATCGGGGTGTAGCACCTATTGGACTATAACCTGGGGACATCGCAAAAGAGCACTCCCCATTGACCTTACCTGAACTTTGTACAACTTGACATCGGTGTCCGGCAGGCCAAACAGGTTGGCACAATGAACCAAATCACGACAAGAGGTTCATCATGTCCAGCCTGCCAACAACGGCCATTGTACTGCTGCCCCCTTCGCGTCGCTCTTTGACGCGCGCACTTGGCGCAAAGCGCAGTATCCCTGCTGATGGGGCTGTGCTGGTCCCGGACCATCGCCCGCACCACGCCCGCCCTGCTGGGGCTCTTCAGTTGGATCACCGTGACCGCACACGTGCTGCTACGGGGCCACCGCGGCGTACCGTCTGGTATCCCAAGACCGCGCGCGCCCACGTTCCGGACTTCCTGGCCCTCGTGCGGGCCACCCTTTGGACTGGCGAACTCCCTGTTGCGCGGTCCCGACCACCCCTCGACATGCCAAAACGTCGCTGGCCCCCAAACAGGATTTCCTCTGCTCCACCGCCTGAACACGACCGCAACCGAAATGCAGTTGCGATCCCCGCCTACCACCCGCCTGGGCGGAAGGGATCGCTTTATATGCCTGCTTAACCGACAGGCCCACGCGCCGCCGCTCGGTGTCTTAGCTGGACTTTGTACAAAGTCCAGCTAAGCGGATGATCCGTAGTTCATACGATCCGTAGTTCATACTCCTCACTAACGATCACGGCCTAGCTGACGCTCTCCACATGCTCGTGGAGCATCTCGGAATGTGTATCAGGTCCTCCACCATTTTGTTGTTCAGTTCGGCAAAGCCCCCGAAATCCTTGATGCGGTTGATCTTGTACTAAAACCGCAGAGTCCTAAATGCCACAGGAGACCTGAAAACACTGCTCTTTGAACCATGGCATTCGGGGACACCAAGCGCTTGGCATACGCAGGGAAGCCATCGGATCAAGACATCAGAACACGGTGCAACGAGAAACTTCACACCTTCCAAATGGGAACGTTGTGGAAAGCCGTAAAGTAGAGAAACATGCCACAACTGAAATTTCGATCCACAGAGTGTCCGTCAATTGACGGTTTAGCCCAGTGCGCCACTGGCACCGTGCCTCCTCAACAATCTCGCGATTCTGTCGTATCCCTCGGTTTCGGCATAAAACAGTCCCGACATGCCGTTATTGGTATTGATCTCGGTATCGGTGTCATCATGCCTTAGCAGTTCCCTGACCATGTCCAGGTCATCCTCGTATATGGCCCTGAACAATGGGGTCCAACCTTGCCTGTCCTCAATGTTGGGGTCTGTATCCCGATGATCCAGCAGTGCCTCCACTACTTCTTCGTGGCCCTTCACCACTGCCACGTAGAGTGCGGTTTCGCCGCGATCATTCTGTTCGTTGGGATCCGTATCCCGGTGGTTTAGCAACGCCGCAACTTGAGCCGTGTTTCCCCAGGAAGCAGCAATATGGAGTGGAGTGCGTCCACGAGTATTCCTGATATTCGGTCTGATTCTCCGGTCGCGCAACAGGGCTTCGATAGTCTCGCTTCCGTGGAAGGGTGATGTGGTTTGGTGCAAGGGCGTGCCACCTGAGTCGTCAGTCCGTATGTTGGGGTTGGCTCCATGTTCCAAAAGTGTCTCAATCGCCTGCCAGTAATTGTGCCATGCGGCCAAGTGCAGCGCCGTAAATCCTCCATCGGTCTCAAGTCGAAGATTGGCTCCATGTGACAACAGCAATTCCACCATTCCGGCATGTCCGTCGGAGGATGCTTCATGTAAAGGCGTCCGGTTGCGATTCCAGGAACCCGAGTTGGTATGGTTATAAAGTACGTCGGGATCCGCCTCAGGATAACTAAGGAGCAAGGCCATAATTTCCAACGCGTCGTGACGAGCCGCATAGTGAAGGGCTGTTTGGTTGAATTCATATTCATAGTGAAAATGAGGGAATCCATGGTTCACTATCAGCTCGCGCACCGTGACCAGGTCATCTTGCCCTATTGCATGGAACAGGGCTCGCTTGGAGTCGTCGGTGTAATAGCCTGACCCTGGCGCAGGAGCTGCCGGCACAGGGCCCAGAAGACGCGTGGTCGCCGGAAACAGAGGTTGCCAGCGCAGCCACAGCACGGCCAGGCCTCCGCTCTCAAAATATTCCAGGAGGATGTGGTGCGAACCGGATGTCATCTCAACATCCTTAAAAGCGGTACGCTCCGGATACTCCGCCCATGAATCAATCACAAGTGCTCCGTCAATGTAAAGCCGCACACCGTCGTCCATGGTTGCATAGAAGCGGTATGGTCCTTCCTCGAAGTCGAAGTGTCCCTCCATACGGGCACTGAAACCGTCCTGGCGTACTTGGGGGCCCGGGGAACCACGCCCCCAGTCGAAACTTCTGCCAGCCGGGACGACTTGCGTCAACACGGGTGAACCGCTCAGATCCACACTGTTGAAGAACTGCAAACGAAAACCCTCGGCCGTCGGTGCCGGAACCGGTGCTGGAACCGCCGGCGCAACAGGCGGAAGTGCCCTGACTCCGTGAGGCACCCGCTGCCAACGAAGCCAAAGGGTGGCCGCGGCCACGCGTTCGTAGTACTCCAAGCGCACCGGATGGATGCCGGCCGTCAAGTACACGTCGACCTCATATGTGGTCGGCCCTTGATCATGCCATGCCTCGCGCACCAAATTGTCGTTGACATACAGTCGCATGCCGTCGTCAACTGTCACCGTGAATCGGTGGAGGCCGTCCTCGAATTCGAACCGCCCGTTGAACAACGCAGTGAAGTTGTCGGGACTGACACCGGGACCGGGAGCGCCCCGGCCCCAGTCATGCCGGGTGCCGGGTGCTTCTGTTTGCGTAAGGGCCGGAGTACCGGTGAAAGCCAGATTGTTGAAATACCGCACGGTGAAGCTACCGGTGGTTGCAACAGTGGCGGCAGGAACAGGCGCGGAGGTGATTGCGTCCACAAAACCCGGACCGGGAATCCGCAACGTCTGGCCGGGAGACAGTGTCCTTGGGTCCGAAATGTTGTTGGCATCCATCAGGTCCCGAACAGAAATCCCATGCGCCCGGGCAATGGCAAAGAGCGTGTCACCTCCCAAAACGGTATAACTCGTCACGCTCGGCCGGGGTAGGGAAACAGTTGGCGAAGCTGCCGAAGACTTGGGAACGGGAGGCGGCAACTCGGTTGCTCCCGGAATGCACAGCAGCTGCCCAACCCGAATGCGACTGAAATCCGAAATTCCGTTGGCCTGGGCAAGTTGGGCCATGGGCACGCCAAAGCGTGTGGCGATTGCCGATAGGAATTCACCTCTCTGGACAGTGTGCGAAACAGTACAGGATGTTGAACTCACAGGAGGAATGGAAGGTGTGGATGTACCGGCGGTGAGGGGGGACGGCACGATCAACGCTTGGCCAACGTACAGAACGTTGGTTTCCGTCAGATTGTTCAGTGCCCTGATCTGACCTACTGTCGTGCTGTAATGTTGCGCAATGGAGAATAGCGTGTCGCCTGTCCGGACAATGTGTGTTTGGTGTGAACCCTGAGCCTCAACCACCATGCCCTGAATCGTTGTCAGCAACAGAACCGCCAACAGCAGGCCCCAGTACCGCACCCGACTGCGCATACGATGGGGTGGCGGATTTCCCTGGTAGTTACTCGTAACGATGGTTGTCTTGCCCCGAAGGAACAACATGGCGAAACACAGGTTGCGGTAAGCGAAAATTCCTGGACTACGCATAAAAGCACCTGCGTTACTTCCTTTTGAGCTGAAACCAGCGTAACCATTCAGGTTCTCGTCGCTGATCGAGTGGCAGACTGACGAGATCGGTGGGATTCCGACCTGCAAGTCAAGACGTGCGGGGCCGAGGGTGCCCGGCACCGATAACACCAGAACACGCGTCGGCTCCTCCAGGAAGGCTCGCTGCCGCTGGCGTGGTCTCGATCACCCCCCGCATGCGGGCGCAGCGCGCAGCCCTGGAGGCGGTGCGGAAGCCGCCGGCGATTTTCCTTGGCACCTTGGTCCCGCACAGAACCAAGGTGCTAGGTTGTTGGTGAAAGGCACGCGCGGGTCGACCCTGCAACGCAGGAAACTGCTCCTCCAACGCCGCGATCTGCGCGCAGAAGGGCGTTTTTGGCGGCTAGTAGGGCAACGAAACTTGATGGCGTTGAAACAGCCGTTCACAGTACTTCCGGCGGCGGCGGGCGTGGGAACGGCGGGCGGCCGCGTTGCGCGCCCGGCGGTAGTCCACGATGGCAACGGCGCGGTCGGTCGGGGTGCCGGTGCGAGGCAGGAGCGCATCCACCAGCAGACAGGTTTGGGGCACGGTCAGGCCGGGGTGCTTTTTTTGAGTCGCAGCGTCTCCCGCACCACGAAGAAGTGGGCCAGCATGACGAGCGTGGCATGGCGGTGCCAGCCCTGCCAGCTGCGGCCCTCGTAGTCGCCCAGGCCGAAGAGCTGCTTGCCGTCCCGGAAGCACTGCTCGATGGGCCAGCGCAGGCCGGCCAGCCACACCAGCCGCTCCGCGGGCATCTCCGCGGGGCCGTTGGAGAGGTAGACCTTGAGCTCGTCCGTGGCCGGGTGGCGGCGCAGCAGCAGCCAGACGTCGGGGCCGGGTTCGGGCCCGCGGCGGGCCGCCACGCGCAGGACGGCGCAGAGCACGGCCTGGGGGCCCTTGGAGCCCTCCCGCAGAATGAAGGGCCGCCAGGCCGCGCGCGGCAGCCGGTCGGCCACGGCGCCGACCGGCTGCGAGGGGGCCGAGAAGACCGGGCGCGAGGGAGGGCCGCCGGTCCGTTCCGGGCGCGTCGTCCAGACATGGGTGGTGCGGGGCACCTCGGCCAGGTAGCCCAGCCCCAAATCGGCCACGCCGTCGAGGAAGGCGTGGCTGTGGCCGAAGCCCTCGTCGCAGGTCACCCAGCGCACCGGCAGCGTGCCCTCCGCCACCAGCCCGCTCAGCATGTCCAGGGCCAGCTGCGGCTTGGTGCGGAAGGGGATGCCCTCCGGCACGCCGGTGCGCCTTCGCCGCGCCGCATGGCTGGCGCCCGAAACCCAGTCCTGGGACAGGTACAGCCGCCGGTCCACCAGGGCCGCGGCCCCGCAGCCCAGGTAGGCCGCATACACCGCCGCCTGGCAGTTGGCGCGCTTGCCCAACTGGCCGCAGTACTGGCGCGCCACCCCCACCGACTCGACGCCGTCCTTGGGGATGTCGGTGCCGTCGATCGCCAGCACCCCCTCGTCCCCGCCCAGCGTGGCCGCCACCAGCTTCCGGTGCGCCGCCAGGATCGGGGCGTCCTCCCAGCGCGCCGTGCGCAGGAACAGCTGCTGCGTACGCACGGCATTGGGGTCGGCCCCCTGCTGCCGCAGGACCATGCGCTCGATCGACTTGCGCGGCTCGTCGCTGAGCAGACCCCGCAGGTAGGTGCGGGCGTGTCGCCGCAGTTCGCGCCGGCCGAAGAAGGACGCGTAGCGCGCCTGGTAGGACC
>Ga0209544_1002927_pt1 | contig 14113 bp, 6 predicted proteins | sample MesohylPK_FD_187297 | JGI IMG/M metagenome (GOLD analysis project Ga0209544, IMG submission 187297) | Host-associated microbial community of the marine sponge Aplysina aerophoba from Gulf of Piran - sponge mesohyl, lysed by proteinase K... | ecosystem: Host-associated > Porifera > Sponge >...
GAAACTTGGAAGCTGGTCTTCACCTGTACCACCTACAAATCGACTGGATACGGCTGTACGATACTGGTCGTTTTGTAAATCTTGTGCACGAGACCAAATAAGCTTGATAGGTGCATTGGCCTGTTTGCTAATTTTGGCTGATTCAATCGCAAAGTCATGACTTACCCGCCTTCCAAATGCGCCACCGAGATAACAATTGTGAATGACAACTTGACTTGCATCGAGATCTAAAGCTTCAGCGACCGCAGATCTCAGTCCTAGAGGATTTTGGGACCCAGTCCACACTTCACAATGATCTTCTGTGACATGAGCGGTGCTATTCAGCGGTTCCATGGGCGCATGAGCTAAATTAGGTGCGAAGTAGGTAGCATCAATCTGAGAAGAGGCACTCGCAAGCGCTGATGCCACGTCGCCAGCAGAATGGTCTTCGTTAAACTCCGCGCCGGTAGCGGTTAAGGCTGTGTTAAATTGCTCAAGGATTTGCTGGTCTGATATCGAATCGTGGGGTGTTTTGCTCCACTCGATTTTGACTTGACCGAGGAGGTTTTCTGCTTTCCAATAACTATCCGAGATTACGGCGACGGCAGTGTGTAAATCGACTACATCTATTTCGTCTGAGTGATCTAGGCGCACCACATGAGATCCAAATACTGGCGCATGTCGAATCGCTGCACATTTCATCTCTGGTAGATTGACATCGATGGCGAAGGTTGCTGTTCCGTCAACTTTTGAAGGGATATCAAGCCGCGGCATTGATTTGCCGATCAGTTGAAAATCAGAAGGTTGTTTCAGTTTGGGTTTTGCGGGTGGAACTCGTGTGCCAGCTGTCGCCGCAAATGTAGCGATAGGTTCAACTCGATCGCCCGATAAATCTCTTATGTACCCTTGTTCTAAGGTAAGTTGATTGGGAGACACGTCCCATTCCTCGGCTGCTGCATCAAGCAACATTTCCTTTGCTGCCGCGCCAGCCACTCTCGCACCATGATTGCCGGTTAAACGTACACTTGTGCTACCACCTGTGATCTGAAGATCAAAGAGCTTTGAGAGTTGGAAGAACATACCATCTACTGTTCCCATCAAGACTCTAGGAATTTCAACGGATCCCGTTAAGAATCCTTTGGCCAACGAAAAGTTCGCGTACTCTTCGTGGGCGGGTGCTTCCTCTACTCGAACATTTTCCCAAGCCACATCCATTTCATCTGCAAGCATCTGAGCTAGTGCAGTGTGAGTGCCTTGCCCCATCTCTGCGTGAGGAACTATTGCAGTAACGATGTTGTTCTGGTCGACTTTAACCCAGCTTGAAATAACGTCTTCGGATTCGTTCGTTATCAGGGATTTGACCTTAGCGACTCGGTTTCCAGGTCGTATACCTACCCCAACTAAAAGCGCAGAGCCACCGATCACTCCAGCCGTGATTAACCCTCGTCTCGTCCACTTATTCATGGCTCAAAGACCTACTTGCTGTCTTGATGGCTTCCCGCATTCTCGGGTACGTTCCACACCTACATATATTTCCTCGCATTGCCGTGTTGATTTCTGATTCGGATGGATTTGAGTTCTGATCCAGAAGACCGATTGCCGCCATTATCTGACCTGATTGACAGTAGCCACATTGTGGGACTTGGTGATCAATCCACGCCTGTTGTACTGGATGCATTTTCCCATTCGATGCGATACCTTCGATAGTCGTCACCGATTTTCCATCGGCCATCTGCAGGCTAGTGATACATGACTTGACAGGAGTACCATCAAGGTGAACTGTACATGCGCCACATTGGCCGATTCCACATCCAAATTTGGTTCCAGGCAGTTCCAGTATCTCTCGGATCACCCAAAGTAGTGGCATGTTTTGATCGGCTTGAATCTCTTGTTCCTCACCGTTTACTTTGAGACGGACCATATGGTTGTATTCCTCAATTGCTCAAGTCAAATTATGCGACGACCAAAATGCTGAAGGTTGCGACAATATTCCACTGCAAATACACTGGATAAAAAAATGCGCCCGAACGCTAAAAAACGATCGGACGCTGTTCACTTAAGTTGAAGAGGTATACAAAAATGAACACGCGAAATTTTAGCTACCGCGATGTCATGATTGCAGGCTATCTTTCTGACGACACTGACTATGCGACATCTAGGTCAGATATAGGTTTTTGTAAGCTCAGCACGAGGCTATGAGACAGCAACCGTACATTCACGAGCCAATAGTGTGATTTCTACAAACGAACGCACAGTAGATGAGACATTGATCTGGAGCGATGGATACAACGAGAAGGAATATAGATAGACGCGCAAATTAGAATTACTACATCCAGAGGATCAATACATGAAATTCAAAACGCTTTATCTGACTGTAGCCTTATCCATCTCCACGATAGCACTTGGTGATGAGATGAGTTTTCCGGAACTGCTTGATGTAGGAATAGCGGGAACGCCGAAGTTAGCGCCCCCTATACTTCTGAAGACCACTGAAGACATGCCGATATTGACCGAGAAACACGGTCTAGCGGCACCGGCACTGTGGGATTGGGATCAAGATGGCGATCTCGATTTACTGGTCGGAGAATTCGAGACAAACTCTGAAGATTTTCCAAGTGGCGCTGAAGGTTCGACGATCCGTGTATATGAGAATGTCGGGACGAATCAAGCCCCCGAATATGACCCCAACTTTAGCTGGGCAAGAGATACCGAAGGAACCATCCTTGAAGTTCCTCAATGGTGTTGTATTGGGTTTACACCGTATTTCTACGACTTGAATGATGATGGCTATCAGGACATGATCACTGGTCAGTATCACCCTGGTGAAGTCACATGGTTCAGAGGAAGTGAATCCGGGTTTATGCCAGGAGAAAAGTTGCCACAAGAAGGTGACCCTTCGTCGAATTGGCTTCCCTTCCATGCTAGGGGTGAGGATGTAGTTAAACCAGACATCGAAACGTTCAACTATTGGGTCTATTCCTCAGCCGCTATGGGTGATTTTGACGATGATGGAGATTTTGATCTAGTCGTAGGCGGAAACGCTTTACGGATTAGCGAGAATATTGGCGGACGCAAACGGCCTAGTTTCGCCAAACGGGAATTACTCCTGGATATCCATGGTCAACCACTTAAAGTTCGCGAGCGTACGGAAACAGAGTTGAGTTATGTTTCTGAGGATTCTCCTGCTCCAACTTCAGGTGATGAGAAGGTAAGTCCCTACGTCGTCGACTGGGATGAAGACGGTGTCTTGGATTTGATGGTGACTGATAGTTATAGAGCGGGCGTTAGCAAGGCGGTAGCATTTTTCCGCGGTGTCAAAACCTCAGAAGGTCACCGGTTCGAACCTTCAGTAGATCTACTACCAGCAGCAGATGGCGCGAAAGCACTTCCAGGTAGCGGTCAGAGAGTATACGTAGCTGATTGGAACGGTGACGGGGTCAATGATCTATTGATCGGAGCTAGTGTAGCAACGGTGAACGGCGGTGAATTCTCCGACGAACTTTCCTGGGAATGGGAAGCAGTTAATAAGGTCGAGAGCGCTGGCAAAGACCCTGGGTTGTATCCGCCTCGTCCTAAACCTACCGTGGAAAACACATTAGCTAGGTACGAAGAGATGGGATTCGAATCACCACTATCCCCAGAAGAACTCGAAGAAAACGTAAAGATGCAAGCCGAATACTGGGAGAAAGATATTGGGCGTTTGTATAGAGAAGGTAAGGAACATTGGCTGACAATGCGACATCAAGGACGGGTATATGTGTTGCTAGGCTCTCGACGGAGTGCAGAAACAGCCGTAATTCCTGCTGAAACCATTGATGCAACTCCAGCAAGTGTGTTCGCTTCGACCGAATCCACAACGACAAAAGAGACTTCATCCGGATACCCAGTACAGATTGCATTCTCCGGTCCGGACACCATTGGCGTTGGCGAGCAAGCTGATTTAATCATTGACTTTGATATGGATTCAGAGTGGTATATCTATGCTCCGACTGGTCGAAATGCGAAGGAGGATATGGTTGAGACCAATGTGTCTTTGAGTTTTCCTGAGGGGATTGAGAAACAAGGTGGTTTCAAATTACCCGCGTATCAATACAAGGGACTGTTCGATGTGTATTTTGGTAAGGATGTTCAGTGGAAGCAGGCATTTCAAGTGAACAGTGATACAAGTCCGGGCGCTTACGAACTATGCGGGGATGTGACCGTGCAGACTTGTAAGGACGATTTGTGTTTGGCACCTAAGACCGACACCTACTGTGCGAGCGTAGTGGTCCAGAATTAGGTTTGGATCATGAAAAGGTCAGCGATCAGACTTTTCGATGTGGAAGTACCCTAAGGTTTGAGATTGAGTGCTTTCTCAATCTCAGACCATGATACTAGCTTGAAATTTTGATTGGCCTTAGGCAATTTGTTTTTGCCGTCCTGGACTACTAGCAATCCTGATGGATAGTTATCACCCATTGGAATAGAGGATAGGGCGAGTCCATCTGTCTCTTCAACTCCGTCGATCAGATCATTTGGATGGTCCACAATTCGTACTGAGCCAATAAAGTGTTTATCTGAACTAATGTCATAGATTGCAAACGAGTCATCCCCTTGGCTCGATACGACTAGATAAGCACGAGCTGGTGATGAACGATATACATCCATGCCTTCAACATCAGGTGTGAAGTGGCCAGTCGACACATCATCCATAAGGGTCATCTCTGGTTCTTGTCCGATATCTGCTGACATATACCAGATTCCAAGCTCTTCCTCACCTGCATAGAGCGTCCAACTTTCGTCGTCTACTGTACAACCTTCTGGCTGGGTATTGAGTTGCCATTCCGTCAAGAGCTTGGGATCGATGACGTTATCTCGGTTGGTAATTTGCCATTGTTGATAGGTACCGTCTTTACCATTGACAAAGGCATGGACTCGCCCCTGTTGATCTTTGCCCATGCAAATTCCATAAGGCTCTTCAATAGAGACAGGAACATCCTGTAAAAAATGAATAATTCCGTCCGTTGAGATTTGGAAAATATCTATCGAACGATGGGTTCGATTGGTTGCCGCCGCAAGTGCTACATACTCACCTTGGTTATCTATATAGGGTCGAATACCTACGTTATTTAATCGACCTCGCTCGATGAATTCGACTTGATTTCCATCCAGATCATAGACTGCCAATCCTCGACGTTTATCAGTACCGAGAACTAAACTGGCTGAAGAATCGGCCGCATTGATCCAGATCGCTGGATCATCTGCGGCATCATCGGAACTCTCTACGGGGTCAGTCTCGGCAGTAGCGTAAATCTCGACTGGCTCACCCCGATTTTCGCCTGTAGCTAGCAAAAAAGAAGCAGACAAAACAAGTGAGACACATCCCAGTCTCAAAAGTAATCTGGCGATCAAAGCTGATACCGTAATCCGAACATGGTGGTTAGACCGTATTCATCGTATTGAGATAGACGGCTTTTATTACCAAAGTAGTAGTACTCAGGACGATTGTTCAAATTGAGTAACGCCATCCGCAACTGTAGCTCATCGTTTACTTTGTAACGAGCAGTGAGGTCTAATTGCCTGTGTGCGCTCGTATAGCGATCGTTTAACGAATCGTCTCCCAGTTCATCTAGATATTCGCTACGGTAGTTGGATGCTAAACGGATATCCCAAGGTCCCTTATCGTAACCAACCACGAGATTCAAAGTGTTTCGAGCTTGCTTGAAAAATGGAATGGAACGATGTCCAGCCACGGCATCCTCAGGAAGCTCGGTCTCACCATCCGCAAGCGTATAGTTGGTCACAAATATCAACCCATTATCAAATGCGGTCTGGAAAGAAATCTCAAAGCCAAGAACCGTACTATCGTCGGCATTGGTATAGGTGCTGGCTCGATCCCACGTATTGCCTCGAAGAGTGATATCTTGAGTCTCGACCTCAACAATAGCATCCGCAATCGCTTTATAAAACAGGCCCACGGTCAGGTACGTATCACTGCCAAGATAATGTTCGTGACTGATGTCTAAATTCCAGGCAACAGTCGGATTTAGTTCGGGATTTCCTCCTTCGATCTCATTGTCGTCTACGTCTACGATAGCACCTGCACGTGACTGATTGAAGTCGGGGCGGACCAGCGACCGAAAAATGCCTACTCTTGCAATCCTTCGTTCTGACAGTTGGTATTTGAGATTGACAGATGGAGCCAGGAAACCATGATCGCGACTAATCGAAGTGAAACCCGTAAACTCGTCGCCATCAAAGTTTTTTCCTCGGTAGGTTGCATTTGTGTTTTCGTAACGCAGTCCGTATACCCAGTGAGCGTTTTCAAGCTGGGTGGTTGCCATCAGATAGCCAGAACGAATGTTCTCGTCCGTAGTCCAGTCGGCAGGTACGGATTCCTCTTCTTCGTCACCGCTGAATTCAAACTTTGGTCCCGCAGATCGGCAGGATGTGCCATCACTCAGATATGTCAGACCAGATCCTATCTGTGACAGGTATGACCTTACATTCGCGCTACTAGGTGCAGGACCATGCACGGTATTGAGATAGGGAGAGATGTCTCTAAGACCGGTTTCTGTCAGCAGGATATCGTCCAACGGCTCATACCCACAGTAGTTGGCGTCGTGCTGCTTCTTTCTTTGTCGTAGTTTCAATCCATATTGCAATTTTGTGCTGGAATTGAGACCAAGTGTCATATCGATCTTTGCTCCAACGTCACTGTCAGTGGTTAGCGATGGCTCATGTTCAAATACTTTCAGAGGGAAATTAGATGGATCGGTGAACTCATCTGAGTAGGTGAGCATTGGCACTTTCGGATTGCTGTTGTCGTACAGAATAGGTTCTTTGACTTTGCCGCTTCGATAGATCGTTGCGTATTTATCGGTGTCGTCTTGTTCAGAATCAGAAGAGAATAGCTCGATCGTAAGGTCGTTGCCGTTCGAGAGTGGCCAGTTCATACCGATTTGGAATGCACTGATCTTCCTTTGTTCAGGCCGCCAACGCGCCTCGGTGTCGATTTTGCTGTCTGCATAAGAAAAGACAGAACCATTTACAATGGGTTCGTTATCTTCCAAGCCGTCGCGGGTTTCCCATTTACCGCGATATTCGGTGTCTTGGTATGAATTGTGGAAACTACGGACATAGGCATGAATACCGTTGGCGCTCTCAAAATCAAGGTTTGCGACAATTCCGGATCGTTCTCTCTCGAGATCGTAGAAACGTAATTCGTAGTCGTCATTCGGTGCACTATCTGACCAGCCACCGTTTTCGTTATTGTGAGCAACAATATGTCGGGATTGATCGCTTAGTACGATTGCGACGCCTAGTTCCCCACCTACGAACGGCATTCGATCAGTGTAGGTAGCGGATAGTTTTGGATTTCGAGTATCTTCGCTCAGTTCATTCCAGGAAGATTCACCCTTGACTCGAAAATAACGATCATCGTACTTGAATGCCGATAGAGTCTCAAGATCGATTGATCCTCCAATCGTGTCTGCGTCCAAATCTGGTGTGAGAGTCTTGTACACAGTCATCGACTCTAGCATGTCTGTAGGCACCCCATCCAGCATAATCCCTCGCCTGTCTTCAGGAGAGGTTGAGCTGACTCCATTGATAGTCATCGCGTTTAAATCGGCGTTCATTCCGCGTACAGTCACGTACCGACCTTCACCTTGGTCGTTTTCGACCATGACTCCGGCGACTCGCCTCAGAGATTCCGCCACGTTGATATCCGAGAAATTACCCAGTGCGTCAGAGTCGACAACACTGATAAGTTTGTCTGCATCGCGTTGTTTGAGCATAGCGCTGTGTAGTGCAGCCCGTGATCCAACAACTCGGACTTCTTCAATTGCCTCTGAATCTGCTGACTCGGCGGGTGATTCCTGAGCTACTGTTTGGATTGCTCCATAGGCTATTGCAACTATCCAAATCCAAGGTATGAGTTTTCGCACTAGAGTGACTCCTCTGTAAACTGACTTCGGTCAGAGATTTGGGTGTGAATGCTACGGACAAATAGTTACAGAATTGTTTAGCCTTTTTTTCTAATGATTCCCAGTAATCGCGAACAGCTTTTAGACACTGGAAACCACGTTTAACTTAATGGTTGAAACAAATGCGATGATTCAATCTGCGGTGCTGTGGCATTAGGGCCTCGCGTCTATCAGGTGATCAGCCCACTCGGATAATTAGATACTATTTTCAGGCGAGAGTCTCTGTGAAAAATCCAGATTGTCGCTGGTGACGAACATCTCCATCAAGTAAGACATCAATCGAAGAAGAGAGGTTGTGTTTAGTGCGACTTGCTTGACGAACAACTAGTAGGTCTGTACCTAATGAAACTGCTCTGCATTATGTACCAAAAAAAGGGGTTCAAGCGAACCCCTCAAAGTAAATTGGAGTTTTACTGAGCTAGAGTACTACTAGCCTTGTCCCCACTCGTAGGAAACGTCAAAGAAGATCACTCGCCCTCGAAGATCAACCCGTTGTGCGTCGTAGGGATGTCCTCGAGCCGTCAGTGCAAATGGGAATGACTTATTCAGTAGATTTCTTGCACCACCTTTGACTGTAATACCATTTCCGAACCTATAGCTTGCACTGCCGTCTATAGTTGTGTGGGCCGAAACGGTCGTGAGTGGTATCGCCGATTTTGTAAAACTATCTTTGAATGCATTGTTGACATACTCTGGTGTGTGATTCAGTGCGAATGACAATGTGAAATCGTCTCGGATTATGTCTAAGTAACCATTCACCTTGTATTTGTCTATACCGTTTAACTCCTCTAGAAAACGAGCCTTAATTGCTCCTTCTGTGGCTTGGTCATACATGTCAATGACGTAGTTTGTGACTATCCTAGGGTTGATGAGACCCCAATCAGTGGACATCGCATATCCTACATCCAATGAGATAGTTTGATTTAATCTTCGGCTGACGTTAATCGATTGACTAATCGATCGAATTAATGTCCCATCAGCAGCTCTCTCGAAGAACTGAGGTAAGTAGGCATACTCCTCCAGAGGTAACAACCCTTGTAATTCATTACTCGACGTGATTCGGTCTTGGAAGTCAATCTGTGTGTAGTCGAATTTAAGAGTTAGGCCTTTAAGGTCTGACGGGGTCCAAAGCAAACCAATATTAAAGTTATCAGAAACTTCAGGGTCCAAATCCGGGTTGGGTCCAAAAAAGCCAACTGCACTAGGTACAAAACACGAACAAAGTGGATCATAAGGATTGGGGAATTCCCTAGCGTATGTTCCGAATAAATCAGTTGCCGTTGGAGCGCGGAAACTCTCACTGAACGAAACACGTGTATTGAAATCCGGGCTTAACTCCCAGTAGAAACCTAATCGCTTTGTAACGGCTTCGTATTTTGTGTTGATGATTATGGGATCATCGGCATCGTCGCTACCGTTTGCTCCCTCCGTGCTATAAGAATCAAATCTCGAACTTAGGAAAATCAGAAAGTCATCAACAAGAGGTATATCCGAGGACGGATCCACCACAGGTATCCGAAGTTCGGCAAATATCGCAGTAAGTTCTCTCTTGGGCCTTGCTACTCCACTTGGGTAGAAACTTGACTGTGTGGATCTTGACTCTTCTCGAATTTCCCCTCCTGCTACGAGATCAAGGGTATCACCATTCAATTCCATGATCGAACCACGCACGAATCCTTCATATGTAAGCAGAAGTGTGCCTTCGTTTGCTTGCGAGATTGGTACAACCATTTCTGCTATGGTAGGATTTTGTCCCGTACCATTACCGAATAGATTAACAGCTACATTTGGGTCCGAACTTGAGAGTAACTCATCAATTCGTGTAGCAAGTGCGTCTCTAGGGTAATCTCTAGCGATTTGTGTCCCGAACATCCACTGAATGGATTCCTGAGTTGATTCTGATCGAGTTATGTCTGCTGATAACTCCCAATTTTCATTTAATTGATACATGCTCCGTAAGATGACTCGATCAAAATTCCGCTCACTTTCTTGGTTTGGAAGTTCGATCATCCCATTTTCAATCTCGTAGCGAGGGTTGTAACTCACCCAAACATCCTGACCGAAATTGTTGAAAGCATTCGATTCGGGTACAACGATACTAAACTGTCCAAATCGGGTGACTTTCCTAGATGTATAGGCGCTATTTAGGGTAATCTCGGAACCGAGCCACAGACTGTCAGTGACCTGATGTTCAATGTTGAACGTAGCTCCTAGATCTTCGGTTGCGCCCGTGCTGTCTCTTTCCAACTTTGTATTCCAGTCACTTTGATTCACTGGACGAAAGTCTTCAGGCAGAGCATTTCGACCATCGTGGTCCGGACCTAGTGTTAGATTTGGTCGTGCCCATCGGGAAAACCCAACGGCCCCAACTCTTAAGTCACCACTGTTATTAAAGTTATAGAGTTGGTCACCCCCAAAATATGGGCTGTAGTCCTTAGTCACCCAACCGGCTTTTTCTGTGTTGACAGGCCAGCTCTCAGTTCTTGTGAGCGTCCCAGAGACACCTCCTCCATCCCATGAAATACCACCACCTGCAAATATGCGGTTACTGTCTGCTTCCGTGTTGCTGTCTTCGAAATGTGCGTTTACTCTAAATCCCTTGTAGTTTTTCTTAGTGATGATGTTGATCACACCGCCAACTGGATCTGAACCGTAGATAGTTGATCCACCGTCCAACATGACCTCAATACTTTCAATAGATCCAGAAGGGATGTCCCTTAGATTAGCGAAGTAACTGGGACTGTTCGGCTCTCCTGCTATCCGCTTTCCGTTTACTAACACTAGGGTGCCGGCAGATCCGAAGCCATTCAGGTTTGCTGTCTGTATGCCAAGAGCCAACGCACCCACGCCTCGATCTACCACCGGATTTATAGAATCAAGGTTGGTAGCACTATTTATCGCAGAAAAATTCTGTGGAATTCTGCGAATGATTTCTTCAGCTGTCGCGAGTCCCCGTGCAGCGATTTCCTCTGCTGAAATCGATTCTACTCTTCGGGAGAGATCGGGGTTAGTTAGCCGCGTGCCAGTGACTGTCAATTCTTCTATAGGTTCTGAACTCTGCTCAAAATCAGCAGTGTCCGCGTTTTCTTGAACCGTTGACTCATCTTCAAGTTCATCGTCTTGTGCTTGATTGAAACCGGCACTGAATACAAGAAGCGTGATTGAACAGAAGACTAGAAATCTCCGATGGATCCCGCGAACTGCTCCATTCGGAGAACAGAACTGTACTTGTAATTTAGTCATATTTACCTTCCCCTCAGTAAGTAAGACAATTGGAAAAAGGTTGCTTGCGTAAATACTGACTTTTCAAGCAAACCGCTATAACGATATAAAGTCTAGTTTAGATTTTGTGAAGTCCTATTCGCATCACCAACGTGTAGCGCTTGACTTCTAAAGATCTATCCCGATTGCTCATTGGTACTTCCTAGATCACGATTGGTAGACAGGGCTACTTTCCTATTAGCTTCTTCCACAAGTTGAATCACGAGGTCAGGATACAAGATCTGAGGTAAGACGGTGGCGTTGGTATCGGTTGACCCAGACGGAAAATACAGGTACATGGGCACACCGACTCTCTCATACAGCTCTAGCCACTTGGTGATGGTCGCATCCTGTTTAGTCCAATCCGCTTCAATGACCTTGATATTGTTTTCCTCAAAATAGCTTGTAACCTCGTCGGTGGAAAGTGCGACTCGTTCGTTCACTTTGCATGTGATACACCAGTCAGCGGTGAAATAGACAAAGGAAGGCTGATTGGCAGCAATATAGCCTTGCAGTTGGGTCTCGTCAAAAGACTCGACGAGTCCGTGGCCATTTTGTTCGGAGGACGCGGCGACCATGTCCCCGGAGTCTTGATAGTTTTCTACTGTAACGACGAGCGCTACCGTCGCTGCCAAACCGACAAATGCCAAACTGTACCAACTCCATTTCAGTTTGCTGATGGCTCCCTGCCCATAACCCCATAACGTAAATGCCAATGCGACCGCTGCAACTAGTGCCATCGCCATTGATGTAGCACCCAATTGGCGACCCACCACCCAAAACAACCAGATCGCAGTTAACAACATTGGATAGGCCATCAGCTGGCGAAATACACTCATCCAATTTCCAGGTCGAGGCAAGATTTTTGCCAGGAATGGAACGTAACATATCAATAGATAGGGTAGTGCCAGTCCTAGCCCTAAAGCCATTAACGTTGTCAGTGCAGAATAAGCTGGTTGAGTAAATGCCCAACCGATGGCAGGTGCCATGAATGGAGTCACACAAGGAGTTGCAACTACCACAGCGAGTAAACCCACGAGAAAGTTCTGCGAATTGTCGGAAGCAGCTGAGATGTTTGCGCCGACACCCATTAACTTCGTGCCAATTTCATAAACGCCTAGTAAGTTAAGGCCGATAGCGACCATTAGCAGTGCCAAGACGACATTGGTAATTGAGGATTGAAGTTGAAATCCCCATCCGACACCCATCCCGGTCGCTCGGATCGTTAGGAGTGCCACACCGATAATCAAAAATGCGACTAGGATCCCGGCGGTATACATTAATCCGCTCATTCGATTCGCTGCCGGTGCACTTTCTGCTCTTTCCACAACATGAATGGCCTTCAGACTCAGTATTGGAAAAACACAAGGCATCAGATTTAAGAGAATACCGCCGACAAACGCGGCCAGTATCGCAGCGATCAGCGTTTGAGGGCTGGTGATGGAAAAGTACCTTGAAATGTCCTGTGCGGCCATTTGACTGACAGGAATTGAGACAAAACTACCATCATCCTTGGTCAGCGAAATTTCTACTGCTTGTTGGTTCTCGGAACGGTCGGTATAAGTCACGATTCCGAATGTCGAATCCACCCTCTCCGCCCATCGATGAGCACTCATGGTGAAAAAGAGACCTTCCGCAAACTGACTTGCTGACTGCTGGTCATATTGAACCAAGTCATGGTGTGCAACAAACAGGTACGGATTCGTAAACGTCTGTGTTTTATCGGCAGGTACGATTCTGAATTCAACTACATCGCCGTTTACGAAATATCTTGCATCCCAGTCTTGTTTCTCTGCGAGTTTTGCGCGCGCCTCATTAAATTGAGATTGCGATCTGGGAGTAGGTTTGTCCGAGGAAATCGGAAGATTGATTGAGAGCTGGGTGCTTTCGGGTACGCAGTATTCGTCATCACAAACAACCCAATTTAAATTCACCACGATGTTGGCAGAGTCCAACATTCCTAGATTGCTAGGTGGCGTAATGGTTGTTTGTAGAAGGATGCTCTCGTCATAGCCGTAGGTGATAAGGGTATCGTAGGGAATGACTGATGGGGGAGGAAAAGCGAAAGGACTAGCTTCCCAGCCATCGCTTGGAAACTTCCATTCCGCCGCAGGTTCTTTACCTGCGTCACCTGGATTAATCCAGTATGCGTGCCATCCAGCGTCAGGGCTCAAATTAATCCCTAATTCAAAAGGATTGGCATTCGACTCGATGTGTGAATATTCCGAGATCAATTCGACGTAGGAGTGAGCGGTTCTTACTGGTTCTGCGATAGCACTAAAACTTGCCACGAGGAGAAAAATAGATACTAGGTAAGTCCAGTTATTTTTAGTTGTCACAAATACTCCAATAGAGCGTGATAGGTCAGCGAAGGTATTACTCTGTCTTGATTCGAGTCACCGAGATCATGAACTGCGGGAATAGGAGACACCTCTCATTTGTACAGCGCACTTGCAATCTTAAAGTTAATCAACAGCATCTTTAACGCATCGATATGTATAGGCGTTAGACATTTACAACCTCAATTGCTCGCGTGCATTGCTTAGCGCTTCCAAAGACTCTTGAAATACTTCTCCTAATGGGATGCCACTTTGTTCTGTAAGCAATTGATACTCGGTAAGAAACGAATACCCCTTGGTATCTAAATTGCTTAAAGGAGCAAAAATCTCTGTAACGTTGTCGAGTTTCATGGATACGAGGCTGTTGAGTAATCTCACTTCGTCTGCACTGTCAAGAATCCCACGTTCTATGGTCTTGGCAATGAAATCAATGGGTAGTTGAATGGATAGTTCAAGTGCTACTAGATTTATAAGTCGGTAGAGTTGGTTTGAGGAAATACTCGTTTCTTCTCCTGATTTGCCAAGGAAGTTTGCCATCCGAAGAATGATTGCCTCGCTGAGACTCTG
>Ga0209544_1002930_pt1 | contig 14084 bp, 12 predicted proteins | sample MesohylPK_FD_187297 | JGI IMG/M metagenome (GOLD analysis project Ga0209544, IMG submission 187297) | Host-associated microbial community of the marine sponge Aplysina aerophoba from Gulf of Piran - sponge mesohyl, lysed by proteinase K... | ecosystem: Host-associated > Porifera > Sponge >...
TGCTTCGCCAGGTCGATCCCGATCATGCTAACCTCGGTCATGGATGCTCCCTCCCCTGTGTGGGCTTCTGATGTACCACCTTGGCACACTTCGATGCCGTCGGGAGGGGGCGTCCACCCCATCGGTTACCGCCGGAAAGCGACCCATCGCTCCTCCCACACCGCTGGAATGAGCAATTCGCGACCTACGGCTCGAATGCGTCACGCGGCCCAACACCGCGGAGCGATTCGTGCCGAGGGCGGATGCGGCGGGCGCGGGGCAGGTGGATGCGCCAGCGGCAGCGGGACTGGAGGCGTCGGTGCCTGATGCGGCGGAGCCCGGCCGGAGCGGTGCAGCGACGCAGCCGCCGGTCTGGCTCGCGGAAGCTGACGCATGGGAGGTGGCGGAGCCGCATGCGCCCGATAACGGAACGCGGCGGTGATGCCATGACTTGACGCCAGCCCTCAATCGTGACGCTCAGCCGAAATATCCGACAGGCGTGTGGCAGCGGTGGTCTCCTGACCTTCCAAGGGCTGCCGACAATCGGCAATCGCCCCTCATCGGCTGCAATTCTGTGCCATGTGGCACGACCGACCGGCAGATTCATCACGTCAATGCTGCGCTGAGGTTCTCTGCGAGCTTCGTTGACAACCATGTGGGATCCCGACAAGCTCTCGCCTGTGTGGGAACCAAGCAATGGTGCGGAAAATGTCTTGGTTTCGCTGTCTGGCTATCCGTCGAGCGAGGGAATAGATGACCGGAAGGGCACGGCGAATGGCAGGGGAGCAAGCCAAGCTTCCATTAGGGAAGGAAACGAAACGTTGCGATGAAGGCATGCGGCTCCGTTTGTCCGACATGGTCAAGACTCTTGAAAGGGCCCGTAAGTCTCTAGCGCTTCTGGAAAAGGACGGGGGCACGAGCCAAGCCGCCAGAATCTCGGCGCTAAAGAAGGCGATCGCCGATATTCGAGGGATCGATACCGTACGGCTGATCGCCAGCTTGGAAGGAGAGCTCGCCGCACTGATTGGCAGCAGGGACGAAGCGCTGAGGAACAGACGGGAGTACTTGTTGCGATCCGCCACGCAGGCCGGTTGGCCGGTCAAGCGCTTGAAGGAATACGATTTCGTCGGAGGTTTTCAAGTAAGCTACAAGCTCGGGAAGGTGACGCTGCGGCTGGGCAGCGAGGTGCTCACGACGTTTGAGGAGACGGATGGGCTTAGCCTCTTTTCGCGTCTGCAACAGGAGAAATCGGCTCTGAAGCAGTCCCCCTTCGAACGATTGCAGTTCATCGAGTTAATCAAGGACGCCATTCAGATTGCGCGCCGCCAAGGGAAGGACCGTGACGGCAAGGTACCTATTCGTATTTTGTTCCCATTGTTTGTGCTCGTGCGGCAGAGCCGCGATGAACGCTTCATTAAGCGCCCGGTCACGAAGTACTTCACCGAGTATGTGATGGCCCAGTTCGTGTATGACCTTGCACGGTTTGGTCGTGAGGGATGGAAAACGGACCGAGGCGATCGCCTTTGCAACCAGCCGCCGAACATGGCGACTATCGCCAGGAATGCAAGCGTTACACTGCCCGCGCTGGATGGCGATGGCAGTGGTGGTCCGCAGCTTGGGGCCATCTGGGTCGAGAGAGTTTAGCGAGCATGGAGGTCGCTCCGCTGGAGCTGCTCGCCCATCTTGCGGCGATGGGCACGCCGCCTGATGACGGAACTGCTGTCTTGCGAGTATCGGCGGGACTGCAAAGGTCATTAGAGCGCGTAGAACGGGAGACGCTACCCTTCATTGCCGCGGGCGGGGGCGAGATTCAGTTCGTCTTTGGCCCGTACGGACGCGGAAAGACGCATTTCCTCAAAGCGTTGGCGCAATGGGCAAGCGAGCGGGGCTGCGTTACCGCATACGTCGATTGCCAGAGGCCGTTCGAATCTCTTGTCGAAACTTATCGTGCCATCGCGTCTGGCATGGTGCCGCCAGGAAGGCACAATTTTTTCGCAACCACCGGAATCACAAGGACCATCGAAGCGTGCTTTACCGGCTTAGATGCTACCGGTCAACGCATGGTCATTGAGCGCCTGAAAGCCGATCAGGCATTGTCCCCGGACTTTCGCAACTTGGTGGTGGCTTACTGCACAGAAGGAGTGGCAGGGTCCGGAGATGAGGACCTGGTAGACGAACTCGAGGCACTATTGGCCAGCACGCCAACCTTTCGCGTCACGCTGGGGAAACTGTACCGGAGACATCCGAGCCTTCCGAGGCCGCTGGGGAAGCTCGCCAGGCGCAATGCTGCGGTCTGGCTACGCTCACTACTATCGTTGCCGCAGGTGCTGGGGTACAACGGGCTTGTGGTGCTCTTCGACGAAACCGAAGCCTCGTTGCGGAGTAGGCGGACACCAATTCTCAGCCGGCGGCAGCAGGCTCACCTCGCACATATCCGTACTTTCGTCGATCACATGGCGATTGGCGCCTTTCGTGGTTGTGCAATCTACTACGCGGTCACGGAGGAATTCATCGAGATAGCAGGTAGGAATCTTGAGGCGCTTAGCCAACGCATTGAACGTGTTCGGATGCCGGAGCTCGACGGAGCCCCTAACCAGCGCGCGGTCTGGGTGAACATCGACGAACTGACAAACCCGAGCCCTCAAGACCCTCTCTTCTATAGCGATCTTGGTAATCGAATTATCGATATTGGACGGGAAGCTGGATTACGATCCTCGGATGTAAGAGACGCATCCGAATTATTGGCTGACGTTGGTGAAGAGTACGCAAATTCCATTACTGAAGGACGCGTTCGCGATTTCGTAAAGGAAGCAGCTGCGTTGGTCGCGGAAAACGTGCCACCCGCAGTCAGTCAGGAGAAGCCCAAATGAATCACAGCGAGGCACTGCAACTTTGGGCAATGCTCGGGTCTGAGGGAAAGGCTCCGACGGAACTGACACAGGCTTCGTATGTCCTGCCAAGTTACTCGGTCGGCATCGAACCATGGATTGACCGGCTGGCACAGCTTTACCTCCAAAACCTTTGCAAACGTGCCGCGCATTTTAAGGTGGCGTTAGCGCCATATGGAGGGGGAAAGACGCACTTCCTACTCAATCTCGGTATTCGCGCTCGCGAACGCGAAAACTATGCCGTCGCCTACGTGCCGTGCGGCGAGGGAATCGGCTTGGATGACCCGCTAGCTGTATACAGGGAACTCGTAAAGCACTTGCAGCTGCCGAAGCAGGATCAGCCAGGATTACGAGTGTTTCTCGACAGTACCGCGCGCAGAATGCGCGAAAGTATCGAAAAACGCGAAGTCCCGGATGTGGACGCAGCCTTTCGTCTCTGGGTATCAGACATCAGGAGACGAGACTATCCTGAGAATGCCTTCGGACGCGTATTAGCGGCAGCGCTCCAAGCAAGCCTGGACGACTCCCCGTTGGGAGATGCTGCCCTTCGATGGTTACAGGGTGACGTCGACACGCTTGATAAGAGCGAAATGCAAGCGATGCGCCTGGCCAAGGTATCGGCCGCTGGCAGAAAGCAATTCGGTCGCAATCTGTTGCTTTCTCTGGTTAAGTTTCTCCCCGAGGCGGGCGTAAACGGCTTGGTGCTTCTTGTGGACGAAGTGGAGACGCTGTTCCAGGTCAAGAGGGGAGCGGCAGCGCTCCGAATATTAGGCGCAATGCGCGTGATTCTAGATGCTCCGACTGGCGTATCCGGTGGAGTTCCCTTGTTCTGCGTCTTTTCTGCTACACCGGATGTTCTTGAGGAGTTTCGAAGATATCCGGCTTTGGAACAACGGGTTTCGGTGCGGGGAGCGGCATTTCAGGAGGGGAATGATTTGGCGGCCCAACTGCATCTAGATAAAATGGCGAGTCAGGAGACGCTGTTAGCGGGTATCGGCAACCGGCTGGTCGACGTGGGAACGATTGCCGTCGGGAAGCCATTTGACCTTGAGTTGCAAACGAGAAATGCCCGCAGGCTCGCGCAAGTTGCGTCGGAGAGAAGTCTCGAAATCGATGCCCGACGGTTGTTCGTGAAGACTTGGGTCAATTTGCTCAATATCCAAGCTTCCGAAGGCGAACGGGAAATAGAGGACGACGAGCTCATGGAGCGGTACTCGGGTTCCTTTGACTCCTTGGAGGCGGGAGACATGGAGTTTGAGCCTTGAGAGAAGGCGCAGCCGTTCGGCACCCTCAGTATGGCGAGGGTGTAGTAATCGACTACGAGCCCCGTCGCGGCGTCAACGTTGACTTCGGCTTCGTCGCAGCATGGGTCTCGGTGCTGGAGTTGGAATGCCCCGACGCCGTGGAACACTCTACGGAAGGAGAGCCGGAGGCGCTACGGTCAAGGCTCGGCGATTCCCCACTGCCGTCCTTGCCCAAAGATGTAGTGGATGCGAGACGTGCTGTCCTGGCCCTAAAGCTTGGACAGGTGCTTGAAGAGGATGTGGTGCAGTTGAGCATCGGTACGGAAAACATTCAGCGCCAGTTGGAGCAGGCAGTCTCCGCTGCAGTGAAACGGAAGCCTCAAAGTATGCTCATCGAGGGCGCTTGGGGAACGGGCAAGACCCATCTCATGACAATGCTCACTAGGATTGCGTCAGAGAAGGGGCTCGCTACGGCAACCGTAATTCTTGATGGTGAGGGCGTTACTCTAAGAGAACCGATGGGGCTAATGGTGTCCATTCTGGGATCACTTCGGTATCCGGGAGAAATGGTGCCATGCGGGATTGGGAGCAGATTGGCAGACTTGGGGCGCCGTCCAATGCCGCCAGAGCTATGGCGTTATGCGGGCCATAGGATGGCAAACGTAATTGAGCAAATTCCGCAAGGTGCGTTTGACGAACCGGAAGTGATGGAGGTTCTTGAAGACTATTTCATGCTTACTTTGCCTCCGAGTCATGCAAGGGAAAAGCTCAGACAACATCACTACAGAATCAGCTTGCCGCCCTTGAAGGCGCAGCGCCTGGCAGAACGGTCCCAGAGGTTTTGTGATTTGTTGAAAGGATGGGCCGGAATTTGTTCGTTGACGGGGGCCAAGGGTCTTGCTGTTGTATTCGATGAACTTGACGTTGAGTATTCGGGTTACGCCATCGGCTTACGGGATACATTGCTTGAAGCTTTTAGCGCGCTCTCGGGGGAAAAATGTCCGTTGCTGCTCGCGTTCGGGGCTGCGCCCACCAGCGACGAAGTTGATAATGCAAATGATGCGGTGGAAGACTTGGCGGCCTCGATTAACGGAATCCAAAGAATCAAGGCACCATTACCAGACGTCGAGCAAATGAAGGAGTTGGGAGCTCGGCTGCAAGTGTTATACAGGGGCGCGTATCCAGAACGATCATCAGTTACGGAACCAGATGAGATTCGACGAAAGATTGAACATTTCGCGGTAAACCACGAAGCCGAGCAACTTTCTCCGACACCGCGCGGGTTTGTGCGGGGGACGTTGGAGTTACTGGATGTAATGTCTAAACATGACAATAATGACGCGTAACCGACATGTCATGACAACACAGCAGCGTTGTTGGTATGAGTAGTGATCGAGAAATCGTCAAGTCTTTGGGGACCATCGGGAACGCATTTTTCGGTAACTTTCCCGCGCTTCGTGAAATTCAGCGACAGGCGATTCCATCGATACTTTCGGGACATGACGTCCTCGTCGCTTCGCCTACGGCCTCGGGGAAAACCGAAGCGATTTTGGCGCCATTGATCGTCCGGACGCTGGACAAGATGCAGAGGAACACTCCCGGTATCCGCGTGCTGGTGATAGCCCCGACCCGTGCGCTTGTGAACGACATGTATGCGCGAACCGAAGGACCGCTTAACAGGCTTGGACTGTCCTTGGGGCGCCAAACGAGCGATTACCGAGACAAGATCAAGGCCCCGTTCGGGCTCATCACGACGCCAGAGTCATTGGACTCGATGCTCGTGCGCGACGCCAGATTGGAAGGTGGCAGAGTGGTGGGTCACTTGCTCCAGGAGGTCATATCGGTGTTCATCGATGAGGCTCACTTGTTCGATGGAACCGCCCGTGGGGATCAATTGAGCTGGCTTCTGGGTCGACTTCGGCGGTTACGGCGGCTGGCTGTCAATCCTGAACCGGGTGGCGAACTTCCGGCGCTTCAACTCTGTGCCGGTAGTGCAACGGTGAGCGATCCGGCTGGGGTTTCGGGCCGACTGCTAGGTTCTGACGCTCAGGTCGTGCGAGTCGGAGGTACGCGAGAGATTGAGGTGTTTGGTTCGCCGGAGGGATCGGAATGGTTCTCGCTCGACCCGTCTATGGAGATTCTACCGCTGCGCGGTCGGCTGGAGCACATAACCGACGAAGAATTCGCCGAACAGGCAGGTGAAGCGATATGGCGGGCTCTGTCGAGTGATGGCCAAGTAATGCGGAAGGCACTCGTTTTCGTGCCAACCCGTCGTTTGTGTGACACATTCTCGGCTCATCTCGCGCGAGTGTTGCCTCGACGGCGGGAACTTGAGGTATTTGCGCACCACGGGAGTTTATCTCGGTATCGTCGCGAGGAAGCAGAACACAGATTTGCGGCCGTTCGAGATGCGGTATTGGTGGCGACGACCACGCTTGAGGTCGGTATCGATATTGGCGATGTCGATTTAGTCGTGCTGGTCGGGGCTCCCCCTGACACGCGCTCACTTCTTCAGCGCATTGGGAGAGCTGGTCGAAGAATCGGCCGCACGAGGGTCCTCGCTCTACCGCGGTCGGGGATCGAACAGGCGGCGCTCGCGAGCATGCTGATATCCGCGCGCGATGGCTTTCTCGAGCCCCGCAGTTACGGACGCAGGTGGTCGGTGTTCGTGCAGCAGTCAGCAAGCTTCGTAGCACAGGGAGGGCCGCGTGGGCGGCGACGTTCCGACCTGCTTGAACTGGCAAACGACGTATGGCCGGAAAGTTCTGGGGATACGGCGAAGGGCATACTAGAGCACCATTTGAGTGCTGGATGCTTGGTGGAATATCGCGGGCGGCTTGGGCTCGGGGAGGCATGGGCCGACGCCTTCGATGAGGGCGGGAGGGGCATGCACGCCAATCTTGACTCCTCCGGTGAAGGTATACCGGTTGTTGACGCGAGCACGGGGGAAACTATCGCTCATGTTGCGCAACGGCCGGCAGATGATCGCGGTCTGGCACTTGGTGGACAACGGTGGAATGTTCAGCCCGGAGGAAGCGGCGAGATTTTACTGAAACCAGCCGGCGCCGGCCTGGCAAAGGAGGGCTTCCAGTACGCGGCACGGCGAGCGCCTACGGGACTGGAGTATGCGATTCATGTTCGACGAGGTCTTGGATTGAACGATTTCGACGCCCCGGTCCTGGAGACGGCGGACGGTCCGGTTTGGTTGCATTTCGGCGGTAGCGGATACCAGACGTTGTTGTGCACAACGGTGCCAGATCTTCGTCCGATACGCGGCTTGGCAGGCTTAGCGGTCGCTGTCGGGAGTCGGGTTGACCTATCCTCACTTGCAGAACTGGCCTCCCAAGAGACAAGGTTGCAGCATGCGGTCGAGAGCCACTTTGCGACACTGGAGCCGGTCCTCTCCGCCGGACCGTTTCAGAACCAACTGCCCAATGAGTGTCGCCAGCGGGTCATTTCTGAGTTGATTGACATTTGTGAATTTCGGCGTTGGATAATGACACGCAGTATCTGGGAAATCACCAGACAGGATCGTCGTGGAACCGACGTGCGGTCCGCACTAGGTGTGTGACCATTTTGTCGGGCAGAAGTGGCTCACATGCCCCTGCCCAGGACCCGCATCATCTCTACGCCCGCATCGGCAAGGCTGGAGGGGCCAAGTTCTGGTTCCACGGCTTGCGCAACGGTTTCATCACCGTTCCCAAGCACGGGCTGACGCTACCCCCTGCTCACCAAGCGGCTGGTCAGCCACGCCCGACCCAACGGTGTCACCCAGGGATACGCCACTGACTGGACCATCGCCCAGCTACGAGGGTGCGCTCGGAAGATCGCCGGTCGGCTCGCGGCCCTGATGACCCGCGTCGTAGCTTCCGCACACGCGGCGTACACTTCCTCGTCCCGTGTCACACATGGGTATTGCTCCGGGACGAAAGCCAATCGCAGGGACCCGCCCCTCCATGCGCCCGCTACGACCTAGGAGCATGCCGGGCGCTGACAGAATCTGATTGTTCTGTCATAAATGTGCCCGCTCAGGAGGCTCTCAATGCTGCCAAGACGCAAGAACCGGTCTCTCCGACAGCTTTCCCAGTTACGTTTCAGGCAGGCCTTGGCCGCCCGAACCCCCGGTGCCCCATTCCCCCACACACCCCGCTTGCGCCGAACCGCAGCGACGACTACGGTCCCTCACCCTATATTCTACAGATGACCATGATGAACACATCGAAAGACATCGCCGCCACGGAGCAAGAGGAAGAAGTCGAGGGCCTCGGTAATGTTGGCGATCTACAAATCGACGACTACCCCCTTGACGACATCATGGTTCGCTCTGAAACGCGCACGGTGTCTGAAGTCGTCAAGCGCATTAAGAGCGACCGCTTCTTCATGGCTCCAGACTTCCAGCGCGACTTCGTGTGGGAACCTGCGCGCCAGTCCAAGCTCATCGAGAGCTGCATTATGCGTATCCCTCTCCCAGTCCTGTATGTAGCAGAGGGCAACGATGGTCGGATTATCGTAGTAGACGGACTCCAGAGACTGACCACTTTCGTCCGGTTCATTAACAACGATCTGAAACTCACCTTGGGTAAAGACCATCCACTTCATGGTAAGCTTTACTCTGACTTACCCATCAACTTACAGGAGCGAGTCGAGGACACGCAACTGACACTATACATCCTCGACAAGAACGCCCCACAACGCGCAAAATTGGACATTTTTGAGCGAGTAAATAGTGGTTCTGTTCTCACACGCCAACAGATGCGCAATGCGCTCTATAACGGCCCCGGCACTCGATGGCTGCAAAAAATGGCTAGCCGGAATGAATTTCTCCGAGCGACGGGGGGTTCTCTGAATAACAAAACCATGCGTGATCGCGAAGCTGTAAATCGCTTCGCTGCATTTCACATCTTCGGTGCCGAGGCGTACGACGGTGGAGACATGGACGACTTCCTAGCTCGTTCCATCGAACTCCTGAATGATAGGGACGAAGCGTGGCTCAAGGGCTTTGGAAGCCGGTTCCGTCTCTCCATGAACAACAACTACGTCCTCTTTGAGAGGCATGCGTTCCGCAAATCTCTGGCGTCGGACCAGGAGCGGCGCTCCCTTATCAACATCTCCCTCTTTGACGTGATGTCCACGATGCTGTCGGTAACGCCAAAGGCGGTGGTGGACAACAACGCCGACGAAATTCTGGGCCGCGTAGTAGAACTCTTGAACGATGCCACTTACGCCAATACAATTACTTATTCTACAAACAGCACCAGTCAAGTGAAAGCTCGATTCCGTATGACTATGGACGCTCTCGGCGACTTTCAGGAGTTAGAGTTCCTCAGGTGACCATCACGCACATCACGCTCCGGAATTTCAAGTGCTTCACGGCACTGGACCTTCCATGTGCCCCCCTGACTCTGTTAACAGGGCACAACGCCAGCGGGAAGTCGACGGCATTGCAGGCGCTCTTGCTGCTGGCCCAAGGGCTGCGCGAAGCCCCGAACACCAATCTCCTTCCGCTGAACGGGAACCTCGTCAACCTGGGCGCCGCTGGCGACGTCGTCCACCATTCAGCTTCCCCTCCGACGCTGTCCTTTGGTGCCGCAAGTTCACACGAGCGGGTGGTCTGGCAGTTCGAGGTCGACAAGGACCTCGCAGCGCGCGGTCTGATGAAACTCGCAGAAATTAGCTATGCCAAGGACGGCGATTCGCTTGACGTTCCTAACGGGCAAATATTTTCCTCGACACTGTCGAATTCCAACGTAGTAGGCACACTCTATCGGACCGCCTTCATCAGCGCAGGACGCGACCTACCGCTCGATACCTTTCCAGTCCCCCGATCATCGGCTCATGTCCGGGGTGATGTCGGTCGTTCTGGAGAGTTCGCACCGTACTGGTATCTCGAGTTTGCGGACGACGAGGTCAGCCCCATGCGTCGGCATCCGAACGATAACCGAGAAACCGTCCGGGCACAGGTCGACGCGTGGCTCGGCGAACTCTTTCCCGGCGCACGAGCTAACGCCGAGCGTCTCGCTGTGGACTCGCCTTTGCGTCTCTCCTTTAGCCTCGGTCAGAAGAGTCCTTGGTCGAAACCGGCGAATGTCGGCTATGGCCTCAGTTACGCGTTTCCGATGCTTGTTGCGTTATTGACTGCCGAACCCGGCTCGACCGTTGTTATCGATAGTGCGGAAGCCCATCTGCATCCACGGGGCCAATCAGCTGTCGGCTACCTCCTCGCCAGGATGGCCAGCTCCGGCCTGAACATCTTCGCGGAGTCGCACAGCGACCACCTGCTCAACGGTGTGCGGCTTGCTGTCCGCGATGGACTACTCGAGCCCAACGATGCCACCATTCATTTCTTTGGCCGCCTCACACAAGCTCCCTCCGTGACCACTTTGGCGGTCGACAAGAACGGTACAATCAGCGACTGGCCTGAAGGGTTCTTCGACCAGACGGAACGCGATCTCGCTACGCTTTCAGGGTGGCGCTGACCGCTCGATGCGAGTATTTCTAAACGAGCTAGCGCTTGCTGACGCTTGGACTTCCACTTCGTCGGTGCACCCGAAGTTGACCGACATTTTGCGGACACGCCAACGGCATTCCGTCTTTCGTGATGCATTGTATTGCGGACAAGCGATGGGTGGGGTCCTAACTCCCAGCGGAGTACCCTTGGCTCGCGCAGCACAGGCACTCCCTCGCGACACACGAGTTCAGCTATTCGAATGGATAGCCAAATACGGCCCGTTCATCGAGAGCGACCGACAACCGATCGACGAAGATCTGTTCTTCTTCGAAGGCAGCGACGTTACTGAACTGGGCCTTGGCGAGGCGGCCCGCCGTATCCGCGCTGAACTCCGCGCGGCGACCCTCAGCCCTGTTGGGAACGGCCATTCCAGCTTCTCAGGCAGCCCGCTTTGCGTCGTGCACGGGCTTCCCGAGGAACCTATCGCTCAAGTTCCCGTCGTCAACTACACCGAGCCTGAACCCTTGGTCGAGGTCCTTCAGGCCTTGGAACCCGACCCTACAAACTGGCAGGACCTTCTTGCAGCATGCCGCCGCCGTTTCGATTTGCTCCACATCGGTCCCCATTGCGATGAGACGTTGGGGCATTTCCCCTACATGCCCGCTGCTGGCCGGCGAATCATCGAGTTGCTGAAGGTACTGCAACGTATCAAGGCCGAAATGGACGGCACTGGCCAGCTGTCTACAACTGGGCTTGGGCTGCGCAACGAGTTCTTCACCGGCCAAAGAGCATGGTTCTCGGACGAGTCTGAAAGTCGGAAAGGCAAGCCACAAAAATTTACCTTCCCCGACCCCGACGGCGGAAACGACATAGTTTGTTTCTGGCACGGCAAGGTTTCGACCGCTGCGATCCGCGTTCACTTCGACTGGCCGATCAAGCCCCGTACGAGGCGCATCCGCATCGTCTATATCGGACCACACATTTGAGTATCGACAGGCGTTCTATTTGCGCAATCCAGATATCCAGAAAGTCGATTAGTATTCCCGATGTTATCCTTAGTCGATACGTATCAGGATACGATCAGTTAGTGTCTTGGACGCAATGCGGATGGTCGAACCTTCGTAGACAAATTCGAAGAAACTCTTGAAAAGCTAACGCTTACGCCATCGCCAATCCACCACTGAGCGCTCCCTGTTCATCGAGGGGACGGACCGGTAGCCAAAACACCCCGTTACTTTCACGACAGGGTCGACACCGTGCGGCGGTGGGTGCTCATAAGTTTCCCGCTTCCCGCCCGGGACCTTCGCGAGAGTCTATGCTGAAACCATCCCTTCTTTATTGCAACGACGACAGGTTTGCACGTAACGATGCTATCGTTACAAAGCGTTCTCCTGCTCGTTCCTCATGTTTCTGCCTGTTCTGTCATAACGCGCTGGCTGCGGCTGGGCCGACCGTCGCAACCCCAGGCCAGGCCTCGATTCTCCGGTCCGCTGGAAGGAACGGCTGGCGCCGCCGGTCTTCGCAGCGAAAGCGGGTGAATTCAACCTGCTGTCCCTCACTGGACTCGCGTGTCCCCGGCCCTCGGTCAAAATCGGTTCATCCGGTACTTCGAGAGTTCATGGCGTCCTTCAGTGTCTTGCCGGCCTTGAAGACCGGTACGGTCGAGGCCGCGATCGCGACCTGCTCGCCCGTGCCGGGGTTGCGCCCGGTGCGCGCCGGCCGGCTTCGGGAGCCGAATGTGCCGAAACCGAGGATCCGGACTTCCTCTCCATTCACCAGGGCCTCGCCGATCGTCTCGAACACGCCGTCGACCGCGTCCCTCGCGGCGGCCTTGGCCATTCCCGTCCGGTCTGCCAGACGTTCCGCCAGTTCCGACTTGTTCATGGATGCGCTCCCGTTTTCGCGAAGTTCCTCCGGTTCCCGAATTGAGTAGCACGTCGCGCGGACAGGCGCGATATCCCGAAAGCCGGCTCGCCAAGTGTCGCCATAGCCACGTATTTCCCGAGCGATCCTGTCCGCAAAACCGTGGCGGGGCGACAACCGCACGCGGTGCCCCTTCAGCCGCGGCTCCCGGCTTCCCTCGCGCTGGACCACGAGGCCGGAACCCCGGTCCGTGCGGACCTTCCCCGGATCCGCGTACCGCAAGGTGGCATCGCCATCTAACATCGAGCGCGCAACGCCGGCTGGACGAGCACGGCAGATTACCCGTCCGAACGACCGGTCGAATCGCGTGCGGACCAATATTCGCCGAATTCGAGGACACGGCCCCGCCTGGTCCAGTTGCCGGGCTCTCCGGACCAGGACCATTCGACGTGCAGCCATCGGTCGGGATCGCGGGACGGATCGAGGGGCTTCCACCGGGGGTCGTCATGCAGCGCGAGTGTGTGCGCCAGATAGGCGAAGGCCATGTGGAGGCTGCTCCATTCGAGGAAGCACATGCCGTCGAGAGTCTCGGAAACGATGAGCCCCTTGTTCTCCTCGAGGTCTGCCAAGGAAACATGGACCTGCTCACCGTCGATAAGGAGGGAACCGTCCTGCTCGTCGTAGTCGCCGATGCAGCGCATGATTACGGTCGACGGCGGACAGCCAAGCGCCTCCACGCGGGAAAGGGCGTCCTTTTCCAGCGCCGCAAGAAGAGCAAAGGAGCGCGGATACGGGCATGATTGCGGCGTTGGAACCGGCTCCTGCATCGACACGCTGAAATAAGGCTCGGCCTCGCTGCCGGTGAATTCGCCAAAGCCGATCGTGCCGTCCGGTCCGAGACTCGCCACGGGGCACGACTGGCGCAGCCAGGACAGCTTCCGCTGTGCGTAGTCGCTGAGGTTCCACGATCCCCGCAGAGACTTGTAGTGCAGGTGCTGGCGCCGCGTCGCCTCGTTGAGCGAATCCAGCCAGGGACGATGCTCGGCCCCGAGCCGCTGCGACGCCGGCCGGCACAGATCGCTGTCGAACGCGAACGCGAACTCGTGGGTCATCGCCATCCGGTCTTGCATCGCGGCTTCCTCGTTGGCGGGGCATCGGCCCTGCAGCGGAAGGATTCCGGACCGTCCCCATAACCCCTGTATGGCACGCCGGGCGCCGGCACGCCATCGGCCCACCGGGTCCGGCCCGGTTACCGCTCGAAGCTCCGGAATCCTTCCGCCGACCGCGGTATGCCCCGCGGCCACGACCGCGCTCGCGGAACAGCGTCGTCACATCGTCATGTCCTGCTAGTGCCCCTCGGTGCGACCGTCCACGAACCGCACGTCGAACGACAGGAAACGGTCGAACAGGGGGGTCTTGCGCCACCGGATATCGAGCGAAACCTCCGGCCCCCGATACTCCACCAGCCCGAACCAGCGGAGCGGATCGAGGATGTGCCGTGCCAACATCGTGGCCGCCTGATACCAGCGGTCGCGGTTTAGAACCCATGCGCCCATTTTCTGTTTCCGATAGAGGCGATGCGAGCCGGCTGTGAGACGAGATTGTTCCAGGCATGGCAGCAGTGATCGAGGATATCGTCGTAGTTTTTGAAGACGCGGTTGG
>Ga0209544_1002936_pt1 | contig 14064 bp, 15 predicted proteins | sample MesohylPK_FD_187297 | JGI IMG/M metagenome (GOLD analysis project Ga0209544, IMG submission 187297) | Host-associated microbial community of the marine sponge Aplysina aerophoba from Gulf of Piran - sponge mesohyl, lysed by proteinase K... | ecosystem: Host-associated > Porifera > Sponge >...
TGGCTCCGACCCCTGCGCAAGGACTGGCGCCGGACTCTCACCCGGTGATATCATGGTCCTCCGTCACCCCTCGCGGTCTCTTCATCACTCCGTGACCGAACGAAAACCGGGAATCGGAGAAAATGCTATCAGGACCGTAATCGGAACGCAACCCACTGGAATCGCACAGTGGAGTGTGGGATGTCATCGGCTGGCGCGGCTTGACCGAAGAGCACAGGGGCATGAGTCATTCGGTAACCACTATAAGATGCTGTAATATAGGGAGTTATTGTAGATTCGTCGTGACGGGACGTGACATGACAGCGCTTGTCCGCTACCCGAGAAGTGGAGAGAAATTAGGTGAGATCAATACACAATATATTGGTCTTTCTTGTCGTCGGCTGCGTTGCTCTTCCTCGCGTGGTGCCCGCCACTGCTCGTCATCGCGCCTTGCCGACAACAAGAAATCCTGCGCACCTTGGTAGAGTATTACGTGGGACAGGACACTAGCTCCGCCAGGTCATCGAGCACCTCTTGCGCGTGCTGGTCGGGCTTCACCTTCTCGTAGACCTTGGCGATCCTGCCCATGGGGTCGATGAGGAACGACATGCGGTACGTGCCGTCGTACTCCCGTCCCATGAACTTCTTTCTTCCCCAAACGTCGTAGAGCGTCACCACCTCCTTCTCCTCGTCGGCCAGCAAGGAAAAGGGCAGTTGGTGTTTTTCGGCGAACTTCGCGTGGCTCTTGACCGGATCCACGCTGACGCCCAGAACCGCGGCCTTGGCGTCGTCGAATGCGGCCATGTGGTCCCGTATACTACGGGCCTCTTTCGTTCAGCCGGGGGTGGCGTCCTTGGGGTAGAAGAACAGGAGCAGCCACTTCCCCTTGTAGTCCGAGAGCTCGTGAGGCTGGCCGTGCTGGTCCATCAGCCGGAAATCCGGCGCCTTGTCACCAGGCTTGTGCTTCATCGGTCGGGTTCCTCTCGTTGTCGTTTCCGCATGTTCTACAACGCGGGGTGGCGCGTGCCAAGCCGCCCCGACGAACCTGCCCGTCTTGACACCCCGTGTCCGGCAGGAGCAGAATCCGCATACCCGGCCGCATGCGAGGCCCTTTTCACGAAGAACTTCAACGGAGGATCCGATGGAAACCGTGCACAAACCGCGAAGCTACGGTGAGCATGCCGATCATTGGCTGGATTTCGAGGAAAGCCCCCGGCGCGTGCGGGTCAAGTTCGGCGGCGAGACCCTCGTGGACACAAGACGCGCAATGCTGCTAAGGGAGGCCGGCCACGTCCCGGTCTACTACTTCCCGCCGGACGACGTGCGCATGGAGTTGCTGACTCCCAACGACCACCATACCTATTGCCCGGTCAAGGGCGAGGCTTCCTACTGGGACGTGGCCGCGGGCGGCAAGACGGCCGAATCGGCCGCCTGGAGCTACCGCGATCCCAAGCGGGAGTCCCGCGACATCGGCGGGTACCTGTCCTTCTACTGGAACCGGATGGACGGCTGGTACGAGGAAGAGGACGAGATCTTCGTCCATGCCCGGGACCCGTACAAGCGAGTCGACGTGCTCAACAGCTCACGCCACGTGCAGGTGACCCTCGGGGGCGAGGTGGTGGCGGATTCCCGGCGGCCTTGCCTGGTGATCGAGACCGGCCACCTGATCCGTTACTACCTGCCGCGCGAGGACGTACGCATGGACCTCATGGAACCCAGCGACACCCGATCGCGTTGTCCCTACAAGGGTACCGCCCGTTATTGGTCCGCGAACGTGAACGGTCAACCTTTCGAAGACACGGTCTGGAGCTACGAGGACACCATCGCCGAATGCCCCCGGATCAGGGACTTGATGTGCTTCTTCAACGAGCGGGTGGACTCGATTCACGTGGACGGCGAACGGCTGGAAATCCCGAAGACCAAGTGGTCGAGGGGCTGACCTCCTCGGACGGGAAGCTGGAAATCTGTCGAAGCTTTGCGTCCTTCGACTTCGCTTCGCTCAGGACGAACGGCTTGTTTTCCTCAGGACCGGAACACCACACTAGGCGGCGGTCGAATCGGCGGCCACGTCCGACGGCAGGACGCCGGCCTGCCGCAGCTTGGGGAACAATTCGTCCAGGCTCCGGATGAGCAATTTCGGCTTGGCCGCGGCCAGCGTGGCCTCGTCGTTGTACGAGTGCTCGGTGGCCAGGGCGACGGTGAACACCGAGAGGTCGTTGCCGGCCACCTGGGCGAACTCGAGGTTGTTGCCCGCCCGGATATAGGTTGCGGTCCCCGAGAGCAGGATCACCTCGAGGTTCCTGTTGAGTTTCCGGAACAGGTGGTAGATGCCCTGCTCCTTCCTGAAATAGGTCTCGTCGCGGTCGATGATCTCCTCGAAGTAGTCGCTGATGCCGTGCTCCTCCATCACCCGGTGTTTGTAACGCCGGCCGCTGGTGGTAAGCACCATGCTGCTCAGGCCCGCGGCACGAGCCTGGTTCAAGGACCCCTCGACGCCGGGAATGAAGTCCGGCGGGTTGACGTCGAAGCCGTGCCGGCGGGCTATCTCCAGGGCATGACCGCGGATCTGCCGCCGGACGCCCTCGTTGTAGATCATGCTCGGGTCGCGCCGGTAGTCCTCGGCAAACAGGATCGGCGCCAGAAAGAAGTCGAACGGTCCGTCCGCCACCTTGCGCAGCTCCTCGAAGGAGAGCTTGGGTTTGTCGTAGCGCGGGAGGATCTCGTTGGCGATGATATGGACCCGATGGATGTCCGTCTCGATGGTGTCGGACATGGTCCGGATCAGGCATCTCTTGACCGGCGTCGGCGCATCACTCATGGCAACCCCCTGGGGCTAGCTGGAAAACTGATTCAGCATTAGCTAATGTGCCGGAAGCCTGTCAACTAGTTCGCAGTTCTTCAGGAAGCTCAGACCGGTGGAGAAATCATGCTGAACCTGACTCTGGCGTGCGGCCACTACGACCGTACCGAGGCCTTGCGGGACGGACGCGTGCAACCCGACGGGATCCGGCTCAACTGCCTGACGCTGAAGGTGGAGGAGACCTTCTGGCGGATGATGCAGTATCGGGAGTTCGACGTGGCCGAGACCTCCCTCGGCGGCTACGTCGTACGGCGCGGGCGCGGCGCCGGCGATCTGGTGGCGATTCCGGTATTCCCGTCGCGGTTCTTCCGCCAGTCCTGCATCTTCGTTCACGGCGGCTCCGGAATCGAGACGCCGCAGGACCTCAAGGGCAAGCGCATCGGGGTTCCGGAATACCAGATGACCGCGGCCGTGTGGGCGCGCGGAATCCTCTCGGACGACTACGGCGTGCGCGCCGAGGACGTCGAATGGGTCCAGGGCGGCCTGGAAGACCCGGGGCGCCTTCCCTTCGAGCCGGTGGAGCCCGCCGGAATCAGCTTGGGCTTCGCCCCGCGTGACCGGTCGCTTGCGCGGATGCTCGGGGACGGCGAGATACAGGCCCTGATCACGGCCCGGACCCCCTCCACCTTCGACCCGGCCGGCTCCACGGTGAGCCGGCTCTTTCCGGAGCCATGGAAGGTGGAACGGGACTACTTCAACCGCACCGGCATCTTCCCCATCATGCACACCGTCTCCATGAGGAAAGAGCTCCTCGATGAGCATCCGTGGGTGGCGGCGACCCTGATGAAGGCATTTTCCGAGGCCAAGGACCTGGCCATGGCCGACCTGACCCAGACCAGCGCCCTGCCACTCTCGCTGCCGTTCCTGACCGAACACGCCTATCAGACGGTGGAGACCATGGGCGAGGACTTCTGGCCCTACGGCCTGGAATCCAACCGCAAGACCCTCGAAACATTCGTGCGTTACATGCACGAGCAAGGCATGATCGAGCGCCGGATGCCCATCGAGGAGCTGTTCGCTCCGAGCACCCACCGGACATTTCGAATCTGAGCAGGCCGATTCCGGAAAGAAAACGCACACCCATTGTCGGCGTCCAGTCGCAGATAAGGATTCGAAAACGTACGGAAAACGCTGATTATACTTTGTGCAGGTCGTTGGAACAGCCGTTTGTCATGGCCTGGGACGCGTTCGGACACGCTGCTGTGAACAGGTTTTCCACAGGACCGGTGGACAGTGTCAATAGGCCGTCAAGACCGTCAAGTTGTCCTGGGGCTGTGAGTATTCAGACGTAGTGCTGGATCTCCTGGAGCGACGGCGGAAAGAACAGGTCTTCTATCTCGGGCTTGTGCTTGATCATACCCTGCTCGAACTCGTAGCGCACCGCGGCCTCAAGCGCCGGCCGGTTGGCCTCCAGGCTGTAGGGCCAGGGATCAGACCCGAAGATGGCATGCTGCTCCTGAAGCTCTTCCTTGGCCCAGACCAGGGCAAGGCTCCGGGGATCACGCATGCGTTCGTAACAGACCTCCTTGGAGCGCTGGAGCGCCTGAAGGAGACTTACCGCCACCCAGGGGCTGCGCTCCAGTATCTCGTCCTTGATGACCACCGTGTGCATGATGGGAAAGATGCCGCTCTTGCCGTAGTACTCGACTTCCGCCTGCCGAGGGTCCGGAAACAGCAGCGCCACCTTGTCCGAGCCCGCCCGGATGGACGGCAGCACCTCGGGATAGAGCGACCCTTCGAGCTCTCCGGCGCATAGCATCTCGTCGATGTTCCGGCCTTCGCCGACCCGATGGATCTTCATCCACGAGGCCGGCTCCAGCGGCACGTCCTCTTCTTCCTGGCACCACCACTCCACGGTGGACAGGTCCAGACCGTAATAGTCCTGCAGGATACCGCGCATCCACAGGCCCGCGGAGTTCTGCAGCGTATCGAGGCCGATTCGTTTGCCGTTAAGGTCGGAAGGCTTTTCGATGCCACAGCCGGTGCGCTTGACCATGTAGCTGTGGCGGAAACGCCGGTGCGGGAACGCGGGGATGGCGGTGAAGTCCCGCCCTTGGTCGTGGGCCACCAGATAGCCCACCAGCGACAGCTCGCAGGCGTCGAACTCCTCATGACGCAACATGCGTCCGTGGCGCTCCGGCGATTGCATGGTCATGACGTTGAGGTCGATGCCGGCGGGCTCTACGACCTTCTCCCAGAGCGGCCGCAACAGATCGTAGCTGCCGCAGGCGAAGTTCAGGTTCAACCGGGACACTATGGGCTCCTTACGTGTTTTCGGTATTCCTCGGGCGTGTCGATATCGATGAGGATACCTTCCTCGCCGGTTTCCAGCTCCAGGGTCTCCTCTGGATGGCCCCGCACCACCGGCTTGGCGCCGGTTTCCAGCGACGCCGCGAGGAATTCGGGGAAGAGTTTGCTGGAGAAGAGCACCGGATGGCCTCGCCGGCCGGCAAAACGCGGCACCACGATGAGCTTCGCCTGGGCGCGGAAGGCCCCGATCATCCGGTTCACCACCTCACTTTCGATGAACGGGTGATCCACCAGGTGAACCAGGATGGCTTCCACCGCCTCGCCGTGCAATGCCCGGATGGCGGTCTGCAACGAGGAGAGCTGCCCGCGGGCGTAGTCGGGATTGACGACGGTGTCGACTCCCAGGTACGCAATGGCCTCCCGCATGGCGTCCGCGTTGTAGCCCAGCACCACCAGGGTCTTGTCCACGTCCGCGCGCTCCAGCGCGCGCACGATGCGTTCGATGAACGGAACGCCCTCTACCGGCAGCAACGCCTTGGGGCTTCCCATGCGGGTGGACGCACCCGCCGACAGGACTACGGCTACGATCATGATTCGCGAAGGACCGGCAGCCCGCGAACTCGCGGACCGCTACAGCCCCTCGAGCTTCCTCATGGTCTCGGCGTAGTCCGCCAAGGCCTTGTCGAGGGTGTATTCGGCCTCGAAGCCAAGTTGCTCCGATGCGCGCGACAGATCGGTCAGAGGCCGGTTCGCCGGATAGGCCATGGGATCGCTGCCCTTCTTGAGCGTTACCCTGGACTCGGGGAACTCGTTCTTCAACGCCGCGAGAATGTCGTCGCCGGTGACCATGCCGGCGCAGCCGATGTGGAAGAGCCGGTCCTTGTGCTCCGGCTTCAACGCGGCGAGCACGGTGGCCGTGGCCGCATCCTTGCCATAGAGAACCTCCGTGGGTCCGTAGGGCCAGTTCACGGTTGCGTCCTCGCGCTTCAGGGCGGCGCGGATCATGTCCTGGATCGCCTGCTCGCGGGTGGCCTTCATGGTGGTGGGCGACGGGCCGTAAAGCCCTCCCACGTAGCGAATGCACACGAACTCGAAGCCGTACATCTTGGCGTAGGCGTTGCCGAGAAACTCGCAGCCGCCCTTGGTGGCGGCATAGACCGACGGCGGGTTGATGGGGATGGTCTCGTCGATACTCTTGAGCCCCTCCGCGAACGAGCCGAGATAGACGGTGCCCGAGCTGGGAAAGGTGATCCTCGGCACGTTCTCCAGACGCACGGCCTCCAGCACATTGACGGTGCCCATGAGATTCAGGCGCACGCCGGTGTAGGGGCGCCGCTGCACTTCCTCGCCGAGGAACGCGGCCAGGTGGATAACCTGGCCCACGTCGTAGTCCCGAATCGCGCTCACGAGCTGCGGCATGTCCAGGATGTCGCCGCGCACGGTCTCCACCGACGCGGGATCCACTCCGACGGCTCTGAGCAGCCGCTCATTCACCGCCACATCGAAGATCACCGGGCGCTCGCCGCGCTGCTGCAGCATCCCCACCACATAGGCGCCCACGAGACCGGTACCCCCGGTCACCAGAATGCTCTTCTGTGCCATTCACTTCCTCCCGATCGATTAGGGAAACATGTACTCCACCGGCGGCGATTCGAAGTCCGTCTCCACCGTCGTGGTCCCGGCAACCTCTTTCGCCACCGCGATGATTTCCTCCTGAAGCGCGGGCTGGGTCAATATACCGGAGACATGCACCACGCCCCCGGATGCCCGGACGCGCACGTTCAGGTTACGGGTCTTGGGCGACACGATCAGCGCCGCCTGAACTCGCGACGTCAGCGACAGTTCGTTGAAGACCTGCTCCGACTCCGGGTTCTTCTGGTACTCGGGCCTGCCCGCCGCGTCCTCGATCAACTGCGCCAGGGTGTCGACGGTCATCTGACCGGCGTTCAGGACTAGGTCGTAGCGCGACGCGTCGCGCCAGTCCGCGCCGAAAATCGCCTCCATGCGCCGGGAGCGCGCCTTGTTCACGCTTTCCACGTAACGCCGCCCGCCGGCCTCGTCGAGCCCCTCCCGCTCCCGCACCTGCTCCACCTGATACTCCAGCGGCGCCGTCAACAGGACCTTGAGGACATGGCTCACGCCGGGCAGCAACTCCTGCCCCATGTGGCCGTGATAGACGAGCTGCCCGTCGCGGGCCATCTCGCACATGGCGGCCTGAAGCGTGATGCGATACAGCCGCAGGCTCTCGCGCCAGCGCTCCCACCAGTGCGGCCCCGATTCGAGCACCTCCTCGTATTTGGCCTCGGGAATTCCGTAGCGGTTGCTAGCCTCCATCAGCACCTCACGGTCCACGCACTGGCAACCCAGATCCCGGGCAACCCGCTCGGCGACCTCCGGACCCGCGCCGAACGCTCCGCGAATGATCGTGACAATGGGCATGGGCTTCCCTCCTTTCGACTCGATGAGCCTTGGCCAACTGCGCGGCCTGACTTGTTTTTACAGTAAACCCTCTGGTGCCCGGTTGCAAGATAAACCCGCTGGAACCGCCGGCCCACGACGTGTTTTGCGGCCACCCTTCCCTCCGGCAGCGAATGTTTGTGCCGCAATCCCCGTTTTGTTACACGTTCCTTGACCCATAGACTTACCGCATGACCCCCAAGGAAAAACTGCTGGCGCTTCGGGACGAGTTGCGACAGACGTTCCTGGAACGCGGCGATCTCATCGACGGCGCCCTCGCCGCGCTGCTCTCGGCCCAGAACCTGCTGATCATCGGCCCGCCGGGCACGGCCAAGTCCATGCTGGCCGATGAGTTGTGCCGCCGTATCGACGGCGCCGACTACTTCCAGTGGCTGCTGACCCGCTTCACCGCGCCCGAAGAGCTCTTCGGCGCGGTGAGCCTCAAGGGGCTCGAGCAGGACGACTACCGGCGGGTCACCACCCGCAAGCTCCCGGAGGCTCACATCGCCTTTCTGGACGAGGTCTTCAAGGCCAACTCCTCGATCCTGAACTCGATCCTGACCATCATCAACGAGCGCCGGTTCCACAACGGCCGGAACGTCTGCGACGTGCCGCTCATCACCCTGTTCGGCGCCAGCAACGAGCTCCCCGAGGACGACGAGCTGACGGCGTTGTACGACCGCTTCCTGCTGCGGTTCGTGGTGGGATACATCGAGGAGGACTACCGGTTTCTGCGCATGCTGGAGGCGTCGCGCCCGGAGGTTCAGGTCCGCCTCACTCTCGACGAGCTCAACCAGATGCAGCGGGAGGTCGAGGCCCAGCCGGTCCCCGGCCACGTCCACCGGGCCATGGCCGAGATCCGCCGGCAGCTCGGCAAGAAACAGATCGTCGCCTCCGACCGGCGCTACCGCCAATCCCTGGCGCTGATGAAGGCACATTCGTATCTGGCCGGCGATGCCCAGGTCTCGGACCCGAGTCTGCTGTTCCTGGAACACATCCTGTGGCGCGAACCCTCCGAGCACGCCGAGGTCGGCGCCACCATCCGCGAGATCGTGCTCGGTTACGAGCAGGAAGCGCAGGAGCTCCTGTACCAGGCCCGGGAGATCGAGGAATACGTACAGCGTCCGTGGGATACGGAGGAACTGCGCTCCCAGGCCCTCATCGAAGGACACACCAAGCTCCGCAACATCCTCGGCCGGATCGGACAGATCATCGAAAAGGCGTCCGATTCGGACCGTCCCCTCGACCGGGTGGAAGGCATGCGGGACGAGATCCAGACCCTTCAGAAACGCCTGCTGGAGGACTTGTAGTGGCCCGGCGGACCCCGAAGAAGAAGGCGCCGCGGAAGGCCCCGTTGCCGGCCGGTCTGCCCGAGAACGCCAACTGGATCGAGAGCGACCGCTACGACCGCCACGCCTACGGGCAGCTTCGCCGGGACGCCGCCTCGCTCGGGGAGCTGGAGCAAGCCGGCCAGGCGCTCCTCCCCCACTTCCCCTCGCTCCTCCAGGACGTCTTCTGCCTGCTGTTCAAGTACAACATCGTCTTCGCCGGCGAATCGGACGTGCTGCCCAGCGCGTCCGTCAACCGGACCCTCCTCACCGCCCTGCGCGACGGCGAGGTGAGCCGCATCCTGAGGGAGATCACCCTGCTCGACGAGGCCAAGGCCGGCCTGTGCACGCTGCTCGTGGGCGAAGGGCTCCTGGACATGCTCAAGTCGGAGAAGCCGTGGACGCGGCACGACATGATGGACACCTGGAAGCTGCGGCAGCAGGAGGAGGATTTCGAAAAGACCCGGGAGACGCTGGAGCATGCCGGGGAACTGGGCGAGCAGGAGGACGCGGCCGGCAAGGAGGACGCGCTGGCCAAGGTCGAGGAACGGCTCAGGAGCAAGCTCCGAGGCGATGCGGCATCCATCCGGCAGAAACAACGGCAATTGACCGAGGACCTGGAGCGGGTCGGGAACGAGGCCCGGGCGCGGGTGCAGGCCTCGGCCATACGCGCCGCTCAGAACCTCGAGGAGGCTGACGAGGAAGCCGAGCAATGGGGCACGGCCCTGGGATCGGGTGGACGCCTTCCCGCCGACCGGCGGCTTGAGCTGGGCCGGCGTTTGGCCGGCAACGAAAAGCTCAAGAAGCTCATCCGCATGGTCGGGAGGATGAAGTCCCACGCCCTGGCATTACGCAAGCGCACTTTCGAGCGGGCCAACGAGGAACTCTACGCGGTGGAGCAGGGAGGCGCCCTGGAGCACCTGCTGCCGCAGGAGCTGGTGACGCTGCACCACCCGTTGCTGCACCGGGATTTTCAGCGCCGGCTGCTGGAGAACGAGCTGTTGCAGTACTCGCTCCGGGGCATGGAGGAGAAACGCAAGGGTCCGGTGGTGGTCTGCCTGGACGGCAGCTCTTCCATGTCCGGCGACAAGGAGCTCTGGTCCAAGGCCGTGACCCTGACCCTCCTGGAGCTGACGCGGCGCCAGCGCCGGCCGTTCCGCTCCATCTGCTTCTCCTCCAGGGATACGGCGCTCCACGTCCTGGACATGACCACGCGGCGTGGTGCCGACGTCGAACCGGACAAGCTCATGGATCTGGCGGAGCATTTCCCTGGAGGCGGCACGGACTTCGAGACACCGCTGGACGCAGCGCTGGAGTGCCTCAAGAAATCACGTTATAAAAAGGGCGATATCGTTTTCATCACGGATGGGGAGTGCCAGGTGTCGCCGGAGTGGTCGGAACGCTTCCTCAGGGAAAAGGACCGGCTGAGCTTCTCCCTCTTCTCGATCCTCATTGACGTCGGCCATAGCTCCGTTGGAACCCTCAAGGAGTTCAGCGACCGCATCACCACCATCACCCAGCTTACCAACGAGGGCACCAACGACCTTTTCATTCAAATCTGAAACCTTCGGGAGCACTACATGAACAAAAAGCTCAGCTTCGGCATCCTGCTACCGACCCGTGGCGTCATTCTGGCCAAGACCGCCGTCCCGGACTTGAGCCCCGTCTTCAACCTCGCGGACGCGGTCGAAAAGGCCGGCTACGACTCGGTGTGGATCGGCGACAGCGTCACCGCCAAGTCGCGGCTGGAGGTCATCAGCACCCTGGGGGCGCTGGCGGTGAAGACCGAGCGGGTGAAGATCGGCACCGCGGTGCTGCTGGCGGCCATGCGCAACCCGGTGGTGCTGGCCCAGGCCCTGGCCAGCGTCGACGTGTTGTGCCGCGGGCGCCTAGTGGTGGGCGTCGGCGTGTCCCGCAACGACAGGATGTTCGAGGAGGAGTACACGGCCTGCGGCGTTCCCTTCAACCAGAAGGCCGGCCGGCTCAGCCAGGTGCTCAAGATCATGAAGATGCTGTGGGCCGGCGACGACGTCACCCATGAGAACAAGTACTACACCATCGAGAACCTCTCGCTGCTGCCCAAGCCGGTGCAGCGGCCCGGCGTCCCGCTGTGGGTGTCGAGCAACGACGTGGACAGCGGGCTCAAGCGCGCCGCCCTGTACGGCGACGCCTGGATCACCAACATCCCCTCGCTCCAGGTTTTCAAGGAGTCGCAGAAGAAGCTGGAAGACTACGCCAGCGGCGCCGGACGCAACCCCGACGACATCCACCGTTGTCTGTACCTCACCATCCACATGGACCCGGACGCCGACAAGGCGCGCCGGGAGGGGGGCGCGTTCCTGGAGGCCTACTACCACAAGACCTACGAGGAGGTGTCCGCGCAGCTCGTGGTCAAGGCCGGCGGCACCAACGAGGTCGTGGATTTCATCAACGAGTACGCCGAAGCCGGGATCCAGACCTTCATCGTCCGTTTCGCCGCCAAGGACCAGTTCCAGCATCTTGACGTGTGCAACGAGCACGTCATGCCGCACTTCCGGTAAGGGGACCTGACTTGCGCGCGCGAGTGAGATGAGCGCCGATGGCGTGCTGGTGGCGGGTGCGGGACCCGTGGGGCTGGTGGTGGCGGTGTACCTGGCCCTGCACGACGTGCCGGTAACCGTGCTGGAGGCGGAGCCCGCGCTGCCCGAAACGCTGCGCGCCTCGACTTTCCATCCCCCCACCCTGGACATGCTGGAGTCGACCGGCGTGCTGGACGACTTCCTGGCCCTGGGACTGGCGGCCCCCACCGTCCAGTACCGCGAACGGGCCGGCTGTATCGCGGAGTTCGACTTCGGGCAGATCGCCGACGTCACCGCACACCCGTACCGGCTCCAGTGCGAGCAGTTCAAGCTCAACCGGCTGCTGTACGAGAAGCTGACCACGCTGGCGGGGACGGAGGTGCTCTTCTCCCATGAAGTGACCGGTGTGGAGGAAACCGCTACCTCCGTCACCGCGGTGGTGGCGCGGGGCGGCGGCGCCACCCAACGCTACGAAGGCCGTTTCCTGGTGGGTGCCGACGGTGCCCGCAGCAATGTCCGAAAGGCCCTGGACATTCCCTTCGACGGGTTCACGTGGCCGGAGCGGTTCCTGGTGGTGAGCACGCCCTTCCCGTTCGACGACCACTTCGACGGGCTCGCGCCGGTGAGCTATTTCGCGGATCCCGACGAATGGTTCTTTCTGCTGCGGGTGCCGGGACTGTGGCGGGCGATGTTCCCCACACGGCCGGACGAAAGCGACGACGAGGTGCTGAGCGATGCCAGCGTCGAACGGCGGCTCCAGCGCGTGCACCCGGCGGAACAGCCCTATGCGGTCCGCCACCGGACCCTCTACCCCGTTCACCAGCGGGTCGCGGCACGTTACCGCAAGGGACGCGCGTTTCTCGCCGGCGACGCGGCCCACATCAACAACCCTTTGGGGGGCATGGGCATGAACGGCGGCATCCACGACGGCTACAACCTCGCGGAAAGGCTGGTGCGCGTGTGGCGCGGGGAGGCGCCGGAATCGGAGCTCGACGGCTACGAGCGGCAGCGCCGGCCCATCGCGCTGGAATACGCCAACGTCCACTCAACCCGCAACAAGCTGAACCTCGAGAGCCGCGACGCCGCGCGGCAGCAGGAGTTCCGCCGCACCATGCGCGAAACCGCGGCGGACCCAAACAGGTCCTACGACTACCTGCTGCGGATCTCGATGATCGCCAGCCTGAGACAGGCGGCGAAGCTGTAACGACGCTTCCACGTGACCCTGGACCGAAGCCGGAGCCTCGATCGCGGCTCAGGCGCCGGTCACGTCGAAAAAGCGGATGGTCGGCGCCTCGGCGAGGTGCTCCTTCAGCCGGCCGCTGACGCCCCTCTCCCGCTGCCAGGCCAGATACTTTTCGTATTGCTCGCGGGTTTCCCACGTCGCCGCCAGCAGCACGTTGTCGCCATTGTCGCAGTTCTGCAGCGCGTCGACGCTTGTACAGCCGTCATGAGCGCGCGTCTCCGACAGAATCGACCTGAAGAACGCAACCAGTTCATTCCCGGTGCCGGGCTTCGCGTTTGCTTCCACAACAACTCTTACAGCCATTTCAAGCCCTCCTTCTCTGGACTGCATATAGCAGGCTTTTTCCGATTTTACTCGTGCGCGGCCCGGTGCCGTCATATTTCTTGAGGCAGCGCTCCGCAACATCGGCGACGAGAGGCCCGCGGGTCCTGTTCGGGTCTGCTTGACAGACCGCGATGACAACGCCAGATTAACGTCTGGTCCGGCCCGCATGTCACCCTGCTTCGACGGAGACGATGATGCCCAAGGTGCTGACACAAGAACAAGTTGACGCCTACCATCGCGACGGATTCCTGTTCCCCGTCCGCGTCATGGACAGGGAATCCGCGCGTGCGTTGAGACGCAAACTGGAGGACGTGGAGCAAACCATCGGCGGCGAGCTCCAGGAGCGTTACCGTATCAAGGCCCACCTCCCCTTCCCCTGGCTCAACGAGCTGATCCGTAACCCGGTGATGCTCGACGCGGTGGAGGACATCATCGGCCCCAACATCCTGTGTTGGGGCTCCAGCTTCTTCACCAAGAACGCCCACGACCCCCGGTTCGTCTCCTGGCACCAGGACACAACCTACTACGGGCTGGAGCCCAGGGAGACCCTGACCGCGTGGTTTGCCTTTACCGACAGCAGGGTCGAGAGCGGCTGCATGCGGGTCATCCCCGGCTCTCATGCGGAGGGGGCGCGCCGGCATGTCGAAACCTTTGCCGAGGACAACCTCCTTTCCAGGGGCCAGACCGTCGCGGATGTGGACGATTCGCGGGCAGTGGACTTGGAGTTGGAGGCCGGCGAGATCTCGTTCCATAGCGAGACCGTCATTCACGGCTCCAATCCCAACGAGTCGGACGACCGGCGGCTCGGCTACTCCATCCACTTCATCGCTCCGCACGTCCACCAGACGCTGTTCGACCACGCCAGCGCGGCGCTGCTGCGGGGCGCCGACACCCACGGCTACTGGGAGCCCGAGCCCTTGGCGCAACGGGACTTCGACGCGGACTGCCTGGCCGCCCTCGACAGGAACCACCAGCAGTACAAGGCCAACAAGCAAGGGGCATGATCCCGAACCCCTCACGGGAGAGAGCCCTTGCAATTCCCTGCAACGGGCCACGGCAAGCTCG
>Ga0209544_1002943_pt1 | contig 14045 bp, 12 predicted proteins | sample MesohylPK_FD_187297 | JGI IMG/M metagenome (GOLD analysis project Ga0209544, IMG submission 187297) | Host-associated microbial community of the marine sponge Aplysina aerophoba from Gulf of Piran - sponge mesohyl, lysed by proteinase K... | ecosystem: Host-associated > Porifera > Sponge >...
TTGAACATTTTCTCCTTATCATCTTCTTCCGTGTAGACGGTTATATCTGCATCTGCACCTACTCCAAGATGACCTTTATTCATCAAACCCAATGCTCTAGCCGGCCCGGCACGCGTAATGATTGCAATCTCGTTCAATGTGTACTCACGGTCGAGCTCAAGCAGTACGGTCTTATCAACTGCTTTTTGGTTCAGGTGTTTTAATGCCTCTTTTCGATATGCACTATCCATCAACAGTTTGATTAATTTCGGATAGTTCATGAAAGAGCCACCATTGGGGTGATCTGTAGACAGCAGTACTCGCCACGGATCCTTGGACATCAAAAATAACTCTAGCCCCATTGCCCATTGCAAAGTGTGTGTGTAGATACTTTCCTGATAGGAAAATGGGATGATCCCGCAACCACTTTCACACTCCGTGTCTGCATTTACCCACTTATCAAACTTAACGTTGCGTAGCATCCAAGCCAGTGGAGCATCTGCAGTCATTGCTGTCGCTTTACCAAACATGACCTGACCCACATCAGCTGTAATATTTTCATGATCATTAATGTAATCAATGATCTCTCTGGCACCAGATACAGGATTTTTATTCAGTTCACCGCCAAAACTGTGAAACTGGATGTGAGCCATATGGACACGTCGACCCTGTGCGGCTTTCATAGTGTCCAGCGTCGTACTGATATTCCCGCTGTGACCCAGATTGTTACAGTGGATATGGGGAGGGTGAGGCAACCCCAATTCGTGTGCAGCCTCAATAAAACTTTCCATGACATGGACAGGTGTGATGTCGTAATGATCAATACTCTCATTCACATCCGTGATATTTGCATTTTTCCGACCTTTCCAGAGTTCGTCACTCCCGGTATTCACCAGTTTGACCGTGTATGCATGAACCGAGTTAACCCACCATGCAATTGCCTCCTTGAATTCATTTTTTCGCCCCTCTTTTAATAGCTTGTACAAGAATGCATTATTGCCTAGTAATACATAAAAGCCTTTGTCAATCACCGGGGTGTCATCAAGTTCTTCAAGTACATGTCTTGCAGTAATCGGAGGAACTGCTGCCTCCATAGCCGTGGTATAGCCCATAGTGGCGTAACGATAACCTGTTGCAAAAGTCGAAGGTACAATACCACCTGTCCCAGAACGGGTAACTGCAGTTTTGGGATGAACATCCAGGCGATGATCTTCTGGCATCAATTTACGGGCAAGGTTCACTTTAGGTCCTGCAATGTGGCAATGAATATCGATTGCCCCTGGCATCACTACCATTCCATGTGCATCAATCTTGGTTACAGATTTTGATACGGAATCTACGATCTTTCCATCCCTGACACAAATATCCTGTACATCTCCATTGATATGATTGGCAGGATCGTATACACGACCGTTCACGATTTTCAATTCAGATGGCATATTCGGCAATCTCGATATATAACCACCGCCACCTGGTTTGATGGTCGGCAAGTAATTATTAATTTTAAAATGCTGTCCTTGCTTTACTTCCTGTCAGCAGTCGCTTTACCCGTTGACGTATTCCTTCCAGTACTTCCTGGTCTGTCGGGAATGGTGAGTCAAATGCAGGGCGTAAGGAAATTGGCACGTCATCCATTCTGTATACCGTGCCACCTGTGTTGATCCCATAAGTCGCTACTGCAAAGCGGACTTTGGAGATCTTGGTCGTATGTGTTTCCTTTGTGTCCATGGTAATGACCGGAATCTTCGCTAAATGCTCGATGGCCCTTCTAGAAAAGTTTGACGCAGGGTCTGATGCAATAATCATTGCAGCATCCGTTTCACCTCTGGCGAGCACATCACTTGTTGTAAATTCACCCGGATTGAATCTTGGATATCCACGATTAAAGTTGACACCAAATGGATAACCTGTCTGCCAAGAGACAACATTGTCTGCTCCGGTTACATTGCCATGTCCACGCACAGGCTTAGCAACAAAGTGTGTAAATTCATTAAGGTCGGCTGCCAAAGAATAAACTGCACCAGAATTGAAGTGGCGACCACGAGTCATTGTCAAGCCCATACCCAAAAACAAAACTCCATATTGGCAATTTTTCATTCGGTAGACCAGATCATCGAGCATTTCTCGAGAAACACCCGTTTGCTCCTCAATGTCTTTGCTGATTCTTTTTCCTTTGACAAGTGCACGCAATGCCCATAGCACCTCAAAATCCTTCCCAGGCTTTACTTGCACAAATATATCAGCCACCGGTGTGCTGGACGTTTTACGCACATCCACTAAAACGACAGTACGATCTTTTTTCCCATTAGGGATATACATCCCTTTTGGAGTTACCGCATAGCGTGTGAAATGTCTAGGATGTGATTCTGCAGGATTGCCACCCCAGTAAATAACCAGGTCAGCCCGATTTCGAATTTCGCCAAGCGTAGCAGTACTTTCTCCTACACCCTGAAAGGCCATACCTGACGGACCATGACACACCGAGGTAGTGGTATCGACATTGCCATTTATAGTATCCATGATATCGACGGCTACGCGCTGTGCCTCACAGGTACAGTCACTGAGCCCATAAGTGATCGGAAACTTAGCATCCACTAAAATTTGGGCGGCAGTATCCATGCCTTCTTCGAGAGTTGCCTCCTTGCCATCAATCAGTACTACTGGACGATCTTCCAGAACGTGTTCATAAAACCATGCACGTCCCAATACACATGCATTCTTGGCTTTGGTGATACGATGTTCATCAAGGTCAACTGTAAGCTCCATATCATCACAGACACAGCCACAAAAAGTGCAGGTTGCATCTTTTACGATCTTAATGTTCTTTTTTTCTTTAGGCTTTGACTGAATAACTTCTGGCATGGTTTTTTCCTAACATAAGCTTTTGATCAGTTTTATACTTTAGTAACTATGACTTCCATATGCTTTGACATGGGCATACCAGAAGCTGCCGTATCAGACGCCATCAACTGACTGGATGATGGTCCATAGGGAATAAAAATCATCCCCGCCGGTAAATCTTCCTTCTTCTTGCTTTTACATGTCACAACAGCCTGCCCAACATCTGATTTCAACTGAATCTTGTCGCCATTGACCAGTTTCATCCTTTGCATGTCGCTTTCGTTCATCTCTGCCGTCGTGGTCACCGTCAGATATTCATCTTTGAGCTTGCCCTTATTCAGTGAAGTGCCCTGTTTTTGGGATCGTCCTGGCACAAGTATCATCGTTTCCACTGCTTACGCTTCCTTAAAATAATATAGCTACGTTTGGTTTAAGCGAGAGAAAATGGAGAAGCAGCCTAGATCTACTAACTTACAACTGCCTAATGTCCACCAAATCCTTCCTTGGGTGGTAGTGTGTACTAACTCTTCAAGTGTCAAATATTAGCATATCTTACTGTAATTCGCGGGAATATACCTCCTTCGTCTCATCTGCTCTGCCTACTCCTGACATCATAAATGTACTCTTAACAGAGAGCTATAGCATCCAGTCATTTATTGATTCATCGGAAACAAATGTGTTTCACGCAACCCAGCTAACATGGCTTATCGCTTTGCTACTACCTTGGCTAATCCCACCGTCGTCATTCAGCATCGGCAAATAGGCTTTCCCGGTAGGACATACTCCCTGAAATTGCCAAGCTGACCAGCGTTTCACCTTCAAACGATACATCAGTGATCAAAAAAACCGACAACCTTTTCCTGGCCGTTTATATTGGCAAAGGGACCTGATTCTTACATATCCAGAAAGAAAATGTCCCCATCAGCTCTTACATGAAAACTTTCCATCACAGTACCTATCGAGGCAGCACTTGCCAGAAGACAGAACAAAAGAATTTCGGGCAAACCCACGAATACAACTGTGCAAGAACTCAGAAAATCCAAACCTATCAGGCTCATGATAATTTCCGACTTCCAGTGGTATTTGGTGGGTGTCCAGGCTCACACATTTCTACCGCAGCTTCAAACCAAGTTCGGAACAAATGTTTCTCTAAATTGTGCTCAACGATTTTGAAATTCAAGTGAAAAGTGTGCCATCGAACTGACTTGAAATACACAACCACTCCCATAAAATCTGGTACTATGCCTGCTGAAAGTAACAGACTCGAGCAGACAGCAAGCTGCAACTTGCCAGAGCCAGATTATCAATTAGGAGAATTCTACTATGCCAAAATATATGATTGAACGTGAAATCCCCGGAGCTGGTGACCTACAGGCTGATGATCTAAAGGGAATTTCCCAAAAATCATGCAACATCTTAAAAGAAATGGGTCCCCAGATTCAGTGGATAGAAAGCTTTGTAACAGACGACAAGATCTATTGTACTTACATAGCACCAAATGAAGACGAAATCCGAAAGCATGCAGAAGAAGGTGGATTTCCAGCCAACAAGATTGTAGAAATCAAAACGGTTATAAGCCCCGCTACAGCAGAATAACGCGCATTCCAAGTTAACAATCTAATCAGTATTTCTGTCAGCCTCTGTTCAGAAAGGCTGATGGAAGTACTTGATTATCCGGGCTTTGAGAAAAACTGGCCCAGCGTGCTTTCATACAGCCAGCCAAAGGATTTCTTAAACTGCTCAAGAAGAGATTCTGAGGGTGTTTGCGGCTTAACCTTCACCATTTGCGGATGGCCGGATAGTAAGCCTATTAAAAACTTTGTCATTGCAGGTGAATCCCACTTGCGCTCCCCTACTGCCTTATAGATAAGCCTGCCCTCTGGATTTACCAAGAATGTCGTAGGCAAACCCAGTACCCCCCAGTTTGCAAGACCCATATCCTGGTCAATCAGAATCGTAAATTCGACTGGCACTTGATCTAAAAACTTTTCCACACTACTCAGGCTTGGCCCTACATGTATGCCAATCACTTCAAGACCGTTACTGCGCATCCTGCTGTGCAAATTATCTAGGGCCGGCATCTCGTTTCTACAGGGCGCACACCATGTAGCCCAAAAGTTAAGCAATACAAATTTTCCCTGGAAATCATTCAGACTGATACTTGCCCCGTTTACAGCATCCAGCCTGAAACCTTCTGCCTCAGGCTTGCCTGCTATCGGCTCCATGGGTGCTCGAGCCAATACCCCGTAAGCAAACAAATACATAAACAAAAACAGACACCAACCCAGTATTTTAATCATTGTTAGGTTATCTTACTTGCATATGCACTGATAAAACGTTGCTAAAAACTGACTCACAATGAATCTGCTTTCACATTTTCATGAATTTCCTTTACTTCCTGTACTCCGACATGACACGCATCGTAAGGCATACTGAAAACCAGTTGTATGAATTCTTCAACAAAATATTTGCATGGAAATCATCGCTGGTCCAAGACATCCTGCCAATCTTTGGCTCGTGCGCATTAAAATTCTAGCTTATTCTCGTGAGCCCAATTGGGGTCGTCAGCACTGATATCACCTATAGGCGCAGCAAATGCATCTTCTACCAAAATACTGACGTTACCACCAGTTAGAGACTTCAAGAAAGCAGCCAGATCATCGATCTCAGTATCAGTCAGGTTCAGCGGCCGTATCAGGGGACTGAGTAATTCGTTGGGTATTCCGCCCTGATTATAAAATTCAATGACGTCACGCAAGGTCAACAGAGAGCCATTATGCATGTATGGAGCTGTCAATGCGACATTCCGTAAAGAGGGTGTGCGGTATTTCCATCGGTCATTCGGATCTTCTGTAACTTCATACAAGCCTAGATCATTTTCTCTGGGTCTTGAAACAGACTTGATGACACTTGTGTCCAGTTCCGTATACACACCAGGTGCCAGCTGCACCCTTGTGGTTTCAGGCTCTACACCCATCGAGTCCTCAAAACCCACCCCTGTATTATGTAGCTGGTCGTCACTGAACAAAGCAAATCCTTCTTGAATCTGATGACAGACACTGCAGGAACCCTTGCCTGCAAACACCTTGAATCCACGCTTGACCTGTTCGCTGACTGCATCTTCGTCTTTGCCGTAATACCAAAGATCAAAGGGCGAATTAGCTGCATTCAAGGTTCGCTGGTAGCTAGCAAGTGCCATGCCGATCGTTTCCATGGTCGGACCTCGACCTTCAAAAGCTCCTTCAAACAAATTGTCATATTCGCGGATAGCCATGATTTTGTTAATGACATAACCAATGGATGGATTAGCCATCTCATTTCGTGCCAACAACGGAGACCAGACCTGTTGCTCCAGAGTAGATTCACGCCCATCATGAAAAATCTTTTCCAAATATGCAGAATTAAAAACGGTAGGCGTATTACGTTTTACAGTACGCCCTTCAACGCCAACGGCAGTCTTAATTTCATTGTTGGCAAATCCTTGCTCAGGGATATGGCATATAGCACAAGAAAATGTGTCATTGATTGACAGGCGACGGTCAAAAAAAAGCTTTCTTCCTAGCTGTATCTTCTTGGTAGTAACAGGATTATCGGCTGGAACAGGAACAGGAGGTAACCCTAACGGGGGGCTACTGACAAAATCGATCAGTCTAGCTTCCTTTCCTATGCGCTGTTGTAAATCCAAAGAATTCGTTTGGTAATCAGCAGACTCATAACCCTCCTTGTTATCTCCCGGGCCAAACACTGCATGGTTCGTGCTCTCAGCCAAGTCTGCAGTGAAACCCCTTAAGGCATACAGTACAAGAGCCAAGATGATAGCACTGAAAATAATCGGGACTTTTATATTCTTAATTGATCTATTTATGAAATGCATTATGAATCTATTCGGCCAGGCAATACTCCTTCCTCAATAAGAAGTGTTTTAATGTCGACAGTGACCAATTGATCATGTAAAAACGAAACACTGTATTCCTGTCGAATATTTTTCGACCTGTCAATCAGGAAGGCACGCAAAACATGCGCCATAGTCCCCTTGTATTTCCCGCTTTCATCATACTCCTTGATCACCATCTGCCCGTATTGCCTGATAATCGGCCCTAACGTCTCCTCGGAAGCAGTGGTTAAAAATAACCATTGCGGGTCTCCATCCTCAAACCCTTCGCCATACAGTCTCATGACTTCAGGAGTATCGTGTTCAGGATCAAAGCTTACACTGATCAACCGGATTGTTTTCGCAAGCTCCGGGTCATCCTTGAAACGTTCCTTGACTTTATAGAATACAGCAGTCGCCAATGGACAGCCGTTGAAATCTGTGCAACTGCTATAGATGAATGTGAGAAGTACGATTTTGTCTCCCATCAACTCACCTAGCTCCAGTTCTTTTCCATCCGGGCCCAAAACAGACCCACCTCCTGCAACGCCTACCCTCGGCAGAGCATATGACCCCGGCTTAGGCACTTCATAGGGTAAACTGGCCTTCCAGCCATCTGCCATGATTCTGACTTCTGCACGCGCTGCATGTGAACCCGAGAGATATGAATCGCGATCAGTATCGCGGTCACAGCCGGGTCCAGCTAGCAGGACACCGCACAACACCAAACCTGTGAAAAATTTTTTCATCTACAACAACTACTCCAGAAACGACAAGGCCGCCTCACAGGCGGCCTTGTTCCAGTTCTAATTCTGGCTGCTGATTACATCATTGTAAACAAGCCGCTTTTTAATGTTGTGACAGCAGCGTACCCGTGGAGTTCGGTTTTTGCGAATACAGTGAGTATGCTCCAAAACGCATCTGATGGGCACGGCCAAGTTTCAGAGCGTAGAAATCTACCGTAAACTCATGAACAAGCTCCTGTCCGTTCCATGAAAACAATTTGAAAAACTGTTCGTCCATGTCACCGGTTTTATCCCAGTTTCCTAACAAAGATGACGTGAAGTAAGTACGTTTCCCATCCCAACTCTGTGAAATCATGTTCACTTGTGAACCAATCTCATGCTCATATGTCTGCTTTGGATTAAATGGGTCAGAAATATCAAAATATCGCGTCTTGCCATCCATGAAGGTCTGTACCCAAAGACCCTTATCATCTGCTGTAATTGAGATATCCACAGGCAACGGCACTTTAGAGGGATCACCTATATCCCCTACTGCCTTGGCTTGCCATTCACCTGCATCGTCTTCATAGATCAACCAGATTTTTGAAGTCAAGGCCGTAGTGGTCAAACAGTAGTTATGATTTGAACCCCATGCGCAACGAATTTCCAAAGGCGCCCCAGGAACTTCAAATACTTTTTTCGGTTTACGGGTATGCAAGTCCCACACTACCACAGTATTACCAAACCGTTTCATGGCCTCTGCATCTGAAAGCATCTTGCTGAAATCCATCATGTAGTTGGACCAGCCCGTAAACGAGGAGGTAATCATCACGTTTCGACGTGGCAAAGCCCGCACATCGTAACCATATCCGTCAGCAATATTTCCCACCTTCTTAGCACCACGCAGATTTTCATCTGTCGGCATCCAATGTGCAGCAACAAATTCACCTTCATTGGTAAATTCTGCAATTCCGGTCCTGCCTCCATGATCCACATTATTGGATAAAGCACTGACCATGATTCGGCCAGGTAAGGCATACATTGTGTGAGGGCCAACCATGCCTCCAGTCTTCTCTACAAAATCAGTAATAACTTTATGCAAGACGGGTTTACTAGGATTGGTGTGTACATCAAAAATAAAAATCTTGTTGCTGTCCAGACCACCAGCAAACAGATAACGACGATCATCCGTTAAACCGGAGTGGTGCGCTTCATTACGTCCTCCTACAGAAAGCACATTGACAACTTTCCCGTAGTTGACTGAATCTGGATTAACAGAAATGGTAACCAGCTTATCCTGCTCATCACCAAGACCTTCTACACCCAATGTCCAAACGTACACATAGTCTTCTTGGCCAACGATTTTTGCCATATAGGGAGACATACAGGTCTCATCGGCCATAGCAGTAGAGTGAAAGCCAATTGCAGATGCCAGTACGACCCATAAAAATGCAATGCTGCCTTGCACCCACTTAGCTTGTGATTTCGCCATTTTCTTCATATCTACAGGACTCCGTATGATTTTCGTTGATTGAAACTTTTTCTCGAAATTCTTTCAACTGTCCATTATGCCGTATCCAGTATACTATTCAAGGCTGTATCAATCAATATCCCTAGTTTTTCAACATTTAAACTGCATTATAGAACAAGCCAGAAATAAAGCAGACCGAGCAAGCTAGCTTAGTAAAGCCTGTTTTATTTGCTCTGAATAATTACAATTGTCACGAGCACAGCAAATTTGATGGATATGCCTCGGTAACCGAAACATTATTTGCACTTACTATTTGATCAGCAGCAAGCAGGGTAAATTCCCTTTTTAAAATGCTTAAGAATTTACATAGATTTCATTTATTTTTTTTATTGATTATTTGCCTTGCTACCAGCTTGGCTGAAGCCGACAGGGTGGGAGGTGATTTTGAGCTTACCACTCACCAAAACAAGCCCTACTCACTGGCTAATTCCAGGGGTCAGGTAGTTTTATTGTTCTTCGGCTTTACAAGCTGTCCGGATGTATGCCCTCACACATTAAGTGTCGTTCAAAGCGTACTGAACCAATTAGGCTCCAAAGCCCAACAGGTTCAGCCACTGTTCATCACCGTTGACCCCAACCGTGATACGCCAGAAATTTTAAAACATTACCTGGAATATTTTGGCAGCGGTTATATAGGCTTAACCGGGTCTGTTGAGGAGATAGATGAAGTAGTTGGCCAGTTCAGTGCCTTTTACTCATTTGAAGGGAATACTGCTGAAGGCGCCTATTCTGTCAATCATACTTCCAATTTATATATAATTGACACTGAAGGTGAAGTCGCAAGTATAGTTCCTTATGGTACACCCATGCAGGCAATCCTTAGGAGTATTGAGGAATTGCTGCTTAGCAAGCTATAGCCAGAAGGCCATTATTTGTACTGAATGTAGGCAAAGCGTGGGTCGCTTGGCGTGCCCTCCAAATCTCCACTGCCTGTACCAGGTTGCCACATTATTACCTCTTCAATTTTCTGAGCCAGTTCAAAGTCCTTATTGGTGACCCCCTTGGCAGCATGATTCATTAGCTTGCAGATGACAAAAGCATAAGACACCGTGAGGTCAGGATGATGAAAGGCTGCTTCTGCTAAATGTCCAATCGTATTCACAACCATAAGTGTGCCTTTCCAGCCATGTGTCCTGTACTTTCTACGAATCCATCCATTCTCGTAATACCAAGTAGGCAATTCTTCAGTTAGCCTTTCTTTTATTTGTTCTTCTGTATAGGTCTGTTCAGATTTGATATCGCGCCACTTCGACATAATTTCTGTCTCCCTTGAAAAATATTTTTAAAGAGTCAGAGCCCATTTTACTCTCAATCTGCTGAATTTATGCCGCAAATCTGATACCAAAATTCTGGAACGCATGGACTACCGCAGTAATTCACGACTGGAATACATATTCTGCACTATTCTGCATACTCGGTTTACAGATGAAAATACCACGGAACAGACCTGTACTGACGTACATTGTACAGGTTACCCCTAAAGACTGGCAGAAAACTCAGACCCAAGACTGAAAACCCCAGCTATGTCTGTTACCAGATCAACAGGGCATAGATAAGGTAGCCACTTTTACGACATTTTTCATCAACATGGCCACGGTCATTGGACCCACACCGCCCGGCACAGGGGTAATCATTGAAGCAACACCTATGGCCTGAGCAAAGTCCACATCTCCTACGAGACAGGTTTTTCCATCCTCTTCAATGCGATTAATCCCAACATCTATGACGATCGCCCCAGGTTTTATCATGTCTGCCTTAATAAACCGTGCCTGTCCTATCGCCGCAATCAGGATGTCAGCCTGCAGTGTGAAATTCTCAATATTTTCAGTTCTGGAGTGACACACAGTAACTGTTGAATTGGCATATCTGGCTTTTTGTACCAGCATGTTCATAAGCGGTTTCCCTACAATATTGCTGCGCCCGACGATAACTACGTGCTTGCCCACAGTTTCAATACCGCTCCTTGAAATCAACTGCGATACCGCATTGGGTGTACAGGAAACCAAGGTATCCAGTCCGGCAGTCAAACGCCCGACATTACAGGGGTGGAAACCGTCAACATCCTTTTGAGGCGAAATTGCAGCGATGATGTTGTGTTCTCCAATATGGTCAGGCAAGGGTAGCTGGACCAAGATGCCATGCACCTCAGGATTATCATTTAACGTAGTGATCAGCCAGATCAGTTCTGGCTCAGAAATGTCCTCTAGAAGGTCATGTTGAATCAATCGTATTCCGACTTGCCTTCCTGCTTCCTGCTTGGCTCCCACATAGGCACGAGAAGCAGGATCATTCCCAACCAGGATAACCGCCAGACAAGGATGCACACCCTGTGATTGCAGCTTGTCTACTTGGCCTTTAACTTCCAGTTGAATTTGTGTGGCAATCGCTTTTCCGTCAATTAGTACTGTCGCCATAGTCACCTCAAATCAATTTAAAACGACAACTGGCCTCTTCATCAGACAATACATCACTACACTTCAGATTCTTTCACAAAAATTACATTTCTTGATTGTACCGCAATGCAAAAACGGCGAACGTATAGTCCGCCGTTTTCACAAAGTTACAGGTAAACCGAAGAGCAGTTTTAGCTGCTGTCACTACCTTCTTCGGATTTACCTTCCCCGCATTTGCCTTCTCCACACTTGCCTTCCCCGCATTTGCCTTCTCCACACTTGCCTTCCCCGCATTTGCCTTCTTCAGATTTATCCTCTTCAGATTCGCCTTCCCCGCATTTGCCTTCCCCGCATTTGCCTTCCTCGGCTGCACCATGGCTATCAGCTACCATGTACCCGGCTGACAATTCGGTCATTTGAAACAGGTCTTGATCAGCACTTGCTGTAGAAATTCCAAATGCGCCTGTTGCCAAGACTGCACCAACGGCCACTACCAATGGCTTTAATTCAGATTTAGCTTTCATAAAACTCTCCTAAGGTTTTTTGTTTTCAATCAATTTTTAAGGAACAGAATCTTAAGGATACACATTGCACCATCAGCCATTCCTGATTTAGAAAGCTACCGTATACAATTCAGCCAGGTAAACCAGGTATCAAAGTAGCTTAAAATCTCCTTAAGGCTTTACGCATGCATCCCAATCGATCACCACAATTTAACATAGTATTATAGTAGTATCACATGTATATGGCGTCACTTTCTGTACCTGTGGGTAACAGAACTATTTAGTTGCTTATAAGAAAATGGCTAGACACATTCATGACTAGAAATCTTAGCTCGACCATACATCTTTTCAACCAGTTACAATGATAACCGCTCGCATCAGGTTCCGTAGTTAGCAGGCAAACCGGTTTTACCTTAATAGCGGGTTCTCCATGAATAAGGGAAGAACAATTTACCTTCAGCGAAACAAGAAAGAATAGCTTCTCTTTTAAACTGACATCCTTACAGCCACTCAGTTCCCCATCATAATGGATGAAAAACCTTTTACCATCTGTGGTGTAATTGCAGCAGGATGGAGCCTGGCTGGCCTGCTGCTGTTACTTGGATTTGCAATCTGGAGATTATCCCTATACACCATCGAATCTTTGCACATGCCAATGAACTGGATGCACTGGACTGTGTTCATTGGCTTTACGGTCTTTATGGCACACAGCGAAGGGTATAAAGGATTTCAAAAAAAATTTTCACCGCGATTTGCTGCTCGAACAAAATACTTACTAGCAAACAGTACGGTAACACAATGCATTTTTGCACCGCTATTTAGCATGGGCTTTTTCCATGCCCCCAAAAAACGTATAGTCGCTTCTATCTGCCTTACCATCATGATAGTTGTTTTTATTTTCCTATTTCAATACATTCCCCAGCCATGGAAGGGCTTGCTGGATGCAGGTGTTGTGATTGGATTAATTTGGGGCATGATCTCCACTATCCTGTTCTGCACCAAAGCATTTTCAAATGCCGAATACAATTGGGATGCAGAAATTTTAAACATCCACTCCAAGTCGTAAGCAATTACCAATACTCATCACGAGTAGGCGAATACTGTACATAGGGCAGTGAAGTTCAGCTTGTATGAATAGCCCAGGTGACATCGATAGCCTGACGATTTTGCCAAACATCGTGCACACGAAATATTTTTACTCCTGCTAACACCCCAAGAGAAGACGTCGCGCATGTTGCCGGCATCCTTGCCCTTGGATTCTCCTGCTTTAAAATCTCACCCATAAATCGTTTACGGCTAGTACCCAGCATCACCGGGTACCCTAGTCCAGTAAACATCTTCAGATCCCGTAGTAATTCCAGGTTATGTTGAGTTCGTTTACCAAACCCAATTCCCGGGTCGAGTATAATGTTATCTTTTTTTACACCTATATCCTGAGCCTTCTCAGCCCGGCCCAAAAGAAAGTCTGATACTTCTCGGGTGACATTTTCGTAATCAGGATGATCCTGCATGGTTGCGGGCTCTCCACGCATGTGCATTAGACAAACAGGAACTTCAGCCACTGCTGCAAGTTTTAATAAACCCATGTCTTCACGGCCCGCACTCACATCATTCAGCATGGTTGCACCTGCATCCAAGGCCGCGTAGGCAACTTCAGATAAAGTCGTATCAATGCTGATATGGATATGTTCAGGCAACTCCGCATGCAGACCTGCGATCACATCAATCACCCTGCGCTTTTGCTCTGACGCTCCTACACGAGTGGACCCTGGTCGAGTTGATTCTCCACCTACATCAATAATATCTGCACCTTGTTCAACCATTTCTATCCCGCAGGCAATTGCATCTTTGGAAGAAGGGTATACTCCACCATCGGAAAAACTGTCTGGTGTTACATTGAGCACACCCATCAGAAGTGGCCTTGAATAATCTAAATGCACAGTCATATGCCTCAGTAAATGGAATCTGTTACACAATCAATGAAACATTCTGTCAAACTGCGAAATCTTCACATCGCTCCCTACATCAAGGCTCATTAGGTCTTTCCCCATATGAACCTTGCCTGGGAATTCATCCTGCAAATACCGGATAAGCGCCTCTTCTTTCGTACCTACCAGTATCGCATGCGTCAGTATTGCCAGTTTCGGCTTGGTTTCATGCAAAACACGTAACATCTGCTCGGGGTTGGTATGATAGCTTTCG
>Ga0209544_1002951_pt1 | contig 14016 bp, 10 predicted proteins | sample MesohylPK_FD_187297 | JGI IMG/M metagenome (GOLD analysis project Ga0209544, IMG submission 187297) | Host-associated microbial community of the marine sponge Aplysina aerophoba from Gulf of Piran - sponge mesohyl, lysed by proteinase K... | ecosystem: Host-associated > Porifera > Sponge >...
CGACGAGCGCGAGCGGCACGAAGATTCCGAGGATCAGCAGCACGCCGCAGACGATCTCCGTCACCTTGATCACCGGCCAAAGGTAGCCGGTGTCCATGATCGCGCCCATGAAGGCACCCGCCTCTTCACCCATCTCCGGTTGCGGGCCCAGCTCGAACAGGCCTACGACGCCGAAGACTGCAAAGATGAGTCCCAGCAGCACGCGAGCGAGCATTGGAAGATGCTTCATCGTCTACCCCCCTGTCTTGTGTGGTTGTGTCTTGTGTGGTTGCGCGTCACACCAGCGTAGCGTTCGGACCCGAGCGGTGAGGAAAACAACAGCGACCAAGAGCGAGATTCTCTGGCGACCATCGGCAGCTCAGATCGGCGCCTGCAACCTGACTCGCTACCTGCATTGGATCGAGGCCGAGCGCGGCCTGCGGTTCTCCGACTACGACGATCTCTGGCGCTGGTCGGTAACCGACCTCGAAGCCTTCTGGAGTTCGATCGCCGACTGTTTCGACGTCCGGTTCCATGCCGCGCCGGAGCGAGTGCTGGCCGACCGGGCGATGCCCGGTGCATGTTGGTTCCCCGGCGCCGAACTGAACTACGCGGAGCACGCGCTCGCCCGGGGCGGCCCCGAACCGGCGCTCATCTGCCGCGGCGAGACTGGAGTGCGGCGCGAGTTCAGCCGCGACGACCTGCGCCGCGAGGTCGGTGCCGCAAGGGCCGGTCTGCGTCGGCTCGGCGTCGGCCGGGGCGACCGCGTGGTTGCCTACCTTCCGAACGACGCCGAAGCCGTGATCGCCTTCCTCGCCACCGCGAGCCTGGGCGCGATCTGGTCGAGTTGTCCACCCGAGTTCGGGGTGGACAGCGTGCTCGACCGCTTCCGGCAGATCGAGCCGAAGGTCCTGATCGGCGTTGATGGCTACACGTACAACGGCCGCGAGTACGACCGCAGGGACGACATGGACCGCATCGTCCGCTCGCTACCGACTCTCGAGACGGCGGTACTGGTTCAAGGCACCCACGCGGTCGGCCAAGCGACCGCCTGCCTGCCTTGGACCGAACTGACCACCGAACCGGGCGAACTCGCCTTCGAGCCGGTGCCCTTCGACCACCCGCTCTGGATCCTCTATTCGTCAGGCACGACGGGGCTGCCGAAGGCGATCGTCCAGGGCCACGGCGGCATCCTCGTCGAGCACCTGAAGCAACTGGCGCTCCACACCGATCTCGGCGCAGGCGACCGCTTCTTCTGGTACACGACGACCGGCTGGATGATGTGGAACTACCTGGTCTCGGGACTCCTCGTGGGCGCCACGGTCGTGCTCTACGACGGCTCGCCCGGATGGCCCGACTTAAGCGCCCTGTACCGCCTGGCCGACGAGGAAGCGGTGACCTGCTTCGGCGTCAGTGCTCCCTTCCTGATGGCCTGCCGAGCCGCCGGTCTCGAGCCCGGCAGGCAGTTCGACTTCAAGGCCCTGCGAGCGATCGGTTCGACCGGCGCGCCGTTGCCGGCCGAAGGCTTCGACTGGGTGTACGAGCAGGTGAAGTCCGACGTCTGGCTCGGCTCGCTCTCCGGCGGCACCGACGTGTGCACCGGCTTCGTCGGCCCGAACCCGCTGCAGCCGGTTCGGCGCGGCCGCATCCAGTGCCGCTCCCTGGGCGCCAAGGTCGAAGCCTTCGACGAGAGCGGCCGCGGAGTGACCAGGGAGGTCGGCGAACTGGTGATCACCGAGCCCCTGCCCTCCATGCCCCTCTTCTTCTGGAACGACGCGTCGGGCGAGCGCTACCGCGAGAGTTACTTCGACCACTATTCCTCTGTCTGGCGCCACGGCGACTGGATCGAGTTCGACGAAGACGGCAGTTCCGCGATTTACGGCCGCTCCGACTCGACGCTCAATCGGGGCGGTGTCCGGATGGGCACCTCGGAGTTCTACCGCGCGGCCGCCGAGCTGCCCGAAGTCGAGGACTGCGTGATCGTCGACACCGGGAGGATGGACCGCGAAGGCAAGCTGTGGCTGTTCGTCGTCCTGGCGGAGGACATCGTGCTTGACGCCCCGCTCGCCGACCGCATTCGGCGGCACCTCCGTACCCGACTCTCACCACGGCACGGCCCGGACGAGATCCGGGCGATCCCCGAAGTGCCGACGACGCTCTCCGGCAAGAAACTCGAGGTGCCGATCAAGCGGATTCTTGCCGGCGAGCCGGTGGAGACGGCGGTCAACGTCGGCACGCTGAAGAACCCCGACTCGATCGCCGCCCTCGTCGCGGTCCTGTAACCAACCACTGGTTGCGACGGCCGGCGCCCGGCATCCGTCCCACTGGGTGCGCCGGCGTCCCCGCCGGCTCGCCGCCGAAGGCGGCCAACAACCCGCGCCGGCCGAAGGCCGGCTCCGCTCTGCAGCCGCCGCTACTGATTCAGCTTGTTGGCGAAATCCCCACCCCGAAAGATCGAGATGTCATCGAGCGAGATGACCTTCCGCAGCGCCTCGTTGACCCCGTCAAGCGTCAACTCGGCGATCGCCTGCTCCTGGGCGGCCGTGAACGCCATCGTCCGGCCGGTAAACAGATTGTTGTTCAGCATCACCGCGAGCGTCCGGTCCTGGGATCGGCCGTTCTGCTGCGCGTCGAGAAAGCCACGTCTGGCGGCCTCGAGTTCCTCCTCCGTGAAGCCATCCTCAAGCGCCTTGCTCATCTCATCGCGGAAGGCGGAGACCACCTTGTCGGCGTTCTCGGGCGCGAAGATCGCGAACGTCAGGAAGAGAGCGGCGTCATCGAGCGGCGGTGCGGCGATCTGCGAACCGACGCCATACGACAAGCCCTCCTCCTGGCGAATCCTGGTCGCCAGTCGCGAACTGAGAAAGCCGCCGCCCAGCATGTAGTTCGCCATGACCAGCGCCGGATAGTCCTCGTCGTCGTCGCGCATGGCGAAGGTCGTCACCGCCATCATCATCGCGTTCGTCTTGTCCGGTGTCTCGAGATCGACGCTCACCGTCTCCACTTCCCGATAGGGATCGGCGACCCGCTCGTAGGGCTCTGCCGCCTGCCAGTCCCCGAACAGTTCCTCGAGCACGCCCGCGACCTCGTCCGCGTCGAAGTCGCCGACCACCGCGATCGTGCCGCCCTCGGCGCCATAGAAGGATGCCCAGAAGTCGCTTGCCTCCTCCACCGTGACCGCATTCAGGCGCTCGATCTGTTCGTCGAACGTCGGCGAGTAGCGGGGGTGATCGACCGGCCACTGGTTGAAGTGCCTGTTCATCGCCTGCGGCACCTGAGCCATCGGCTCCGAGCGCTGGGCCTCGATGGCTGCCAGACGCTCCTCGCGCAGCAGGTCGAACTCCTTCGCATCGAAAGCCGGCTCGCGAAGGATCTCGGCGGTCAGACGCAGCACGGGCACGAGGTTCTCGCGCACCGTGGTGAAGGAGCCGCTGGCGATCAGCGCGCCGCCGCCGACTCCGCCCTGGGCCTTGAGGCGATCCAGTTCGTCGCTGATCTCCTGGCGCGAGCGGTTCTTCGTACCGCGCATCAGCATCGACCCGGCCAGATCGCCGGCGATAGCGCGACCCATCAGCGCCTCTTCCGTGCCGTGACGGAAGGCGAACTGGACGCTGACCGATTCGCCACGGTTCTCCTTCGGCAGCAACGCAACCTTCGCGCCGGAGGTCAGGGTCAGAACTCGCGTCCGGCGATCGATGTTCGCGGGCGTCGGGTCGAAGGCCTCGCCCTCGGCCACGGCCTCGCGTCCCGTGTAGTCGGCGACCAGCGTCGCGATGTCCGGCGGCTCGGGAATCTCGGCCCGCTCCGGCGTCGTGTCCGTCGGATGGAAGTAGCCCACCGTGCGACTCGAATCGCGCAGGTAGGTCTGGGCCACTTCGTGGACGCCTTCGGCAGTGACCTGCTCCAGCCGGTCACGGTGGAGGAAGAAGAGCCGCCAGTCGCCCATCGAAGCCCATTCGCTCAGATCGAGCGCGATCCGCTGCGGGTTGTTGAAGGCGAGTTCGATCCGCGAGAGGTAGTCCCTCTTGGCGCGCTCGACCTCCTCCTCCGTCGGCGGCTCGGCGGCCATCTCGTCGAAGGTGGCGAAGAGCGCCTCGGCGGCGTCTTCGAGCGAATCTCCCTCACGGACCTCGACGGACGCGGTCAGAACGCCCGGCTCGTTCAACTGGAAGCTGGACGCGAAGACGGAGGCCGCAAGCCCCGGCTCCACCAGGTTCTTGTACAGACGCCCCGCCGGCTCGACGTCCAGGATGTGGGTAAGCACCTCCACCGCGGCGTATTCCTCGTGGGCGCCCGGCGGCACGTGGTAGACGGACATCACGTACTGGGTGTCCCCGACCCGCTCCAGGGTCACGGTCCGCTCACCGTCCTGGGCCGGCTCCGCGGTGTACGTCTCGAACAGCTTGTTCGCGCCCGTGCGGTCGGGACGCGGGATCGCACCAAACTTCTCCGCCACGAGTTCCAGGGCCCGGTCGACTTCAAACCGGCCGGCGACGACGAGAATCGCGTTGTCCGGCTGGTAGTACTTGCGGTAGAAGGCCTGCAGGCGCTCGATCGGGACGTTCTCCAGGTCGGACCGGGCGCCGATCGTCGAGTTGCCGTAGTTGTGCCAGTCGAAGGCGGCCGACATAACCCGCTTGCGCAGCACGCCGAGCGGCTGGTTCTCACCGCTTTCCCACTCGTTGCGCACCACGGTCATCTCCGACGCGAGGTCCTCGGCCGAGATGAAGGAGTTGACCATCCGGTCCGCCTCCAGGTCGAGCGCCCACTCGAGGTTCTCGTCGGTGGCCGGGAACGTCTCGAAGTAGTTCGTCCGGTCGAACCAGGTCGTGCCGTTCGGGAACGCGCCGTGCTCGGTCAATTCGGCCGGAATGTCGGGATGGTTCGGCGTGCCCTTGAACACGAGGTGCTCAAGCAGGTGCGCCATCCCCGTCTCGCCGTAGCCCTCATGACGCGATCCGACGAGGTAGGTGATGTTCACCGTGACCTGCTGTTTGCTCTGGTCAGGGAACAGCAGGAATCTGAGCCCGTTCTCCAACTGGTACTCCGTGATTCCTTCGACCGACGCCACCCTGGCCACGCCGTCCGGCAGGTCCTGGGCGGCAAGGGGCAACGCCGCCAACCAGACGAGGATGGTGAAGATCAACTGAGGGGCGAGTTTCGACGCTGGCTTCATCGTGCTTTCTCCGAAGTAGGGGCAGGCGGAGCCTACTCCGCGTGCCGGTCAGAACGGGGGAGTTCTACCGTAGAAACGTGGCGACCGCCCCCGCCTCGCCGATGCCGACGCCGGTCCGCGCGAGCGCGAGATGGACGAAGCTCTGGGCCAGTCCGCACAGCGCCGTCATCACGCTCCACACCGTGAGACCAACCGCGATGATCGACCTCCGCACGCCCCGATCCGCCCAACGCGCGATCGGGATGCCGAACCCCGTGTAGAAGATCGCGAAGGCCAACCCCGTAAGGAACCCCATCTGGGTGTCCGACGCGCCGAGTTCCGCCTTGATCGGGTCGATCAGGATCGACAGGATCTGCCGATCGATGAAGTTGAAGAGGTAGACGCAGAACAGGACCCCAGCACGTAGCGGGAATACCCCGGACAGAAGCCGTCCGGCGCGTCCCCGCGCCGGACGCGTCGGGATTCCGACGGCGAGCGGCGGGCGGCGGAACGGCTCTGTTACTCCTGCGGCTTCTGCTGTTCGGACAAGGCGGGGACCGTAGCAGATGGGAGGCATTGGCCCTTGTCCCAGCAGCCCGGCCCATGGACGGCTTCACCGGCTGAGCGGTGGCCGGCAAAGCCCACGGGATTGGTATCGTCCATCCGCGCGCTGGCGCGGCAGCTTGAGAAGGCGAAGAGTGCCGGCGTCCAAAGGAGAGAACATGAGCGAGCGCGTACCGCCACGTGTGACTACGCTGAAGGTCAAGAACTACCGTGCCCTCCGCGACGTGACGTTGTCGGAACTGACGCCGCTCACAGTGTTGCTGGGGCCCAACGGCAGCGGAAAGTCGACCGTGTTCGATGTCTTCGCCTTCTTGTCCGAGTGCTTCACCGGCGGTGTTCGCAAGGCCTGGGACCGGCGGGGTCGGTTCCGCGAGCTGCGCAGTCGCGACAGCGAAGGGCCGATCGTCATCGAGTTGAAGTATCGGGAGCGTCCAAGGTCGCCATTGATCACCTACCACCTGGAGATCGACGAGCAGGCCGGACGTCCGGTCGTGACCCACGAGTGGCTCCGCTGGACTCGAAGCGGCAGAGCAGGCCGGCCTTTCAACTTCATGGAGTACAAGCTGGGAGACGGCGCCGTCATCACGGGTGAGGCACCCGAGCGCGATGACGAGCGGGTGCCCCGGAGCCTCTCCGGACCCGACGTTCTTGCCGTTAGCACACTCGGCATGCTCGCCGAGAATCCGCGGGTCATCGCCTTGCGAGAGTTCGTCACGAGCTGGCATCTCTCCTATCTGTCCGCGGATGCCGCGAGAGGCAACCCGGAGGCGGGAAGCGAAGAGCAACTCTCGCCAACAGGTGAGAATCTGGCCAACGTCATCCAGCACCTGCGGGAGCAGCATCCTCAACGACTTGAGAAGATTTTCGAGATTCTGCGCCGACGAGTTCCCCGGATAGAGAAGGTGCAGGCGGAGAGTCTTGCGGACGGACGTCTTCTCCTAAGAGTCAAGGACGCGCCGTTCTCAACGCCGGTGCTGTCTCGGTTCGCGTCCGACGGCACTCTCAAGATGCTGGCCTATCTCACTCTGCTCCACGATCCCGCACCTCCCAAGTTGATCGGGGTCGAGGAGCCGGAGAACTTCCTCCATCCGCGACTGCTACCCGAACTTGCGGAGGAGTGTCGCGCAGCTTCCGGCCGAACGCAGTTGCTCATCACGACCCACTCACCGTTCTTCCTGGAGGAACTGAGGCCCAAGGAAGTCCGTGTCCTGTGGCGGGATGAGGCCGGCTACACGCAAGCTCGGCTGGTGTCGAAAACTACGGGCGTGAAGGAGTTCGTGGCAGCCGGCGCCAAACTCGGCGACCTCTGGATGGAAGGCCACCTCGGCGCAGGGGATCCCCTCGTGAACGAGGGAGCGCCGCTGGAACGGCGCGGGGAAAGGGGTCGATGACGGTCCGCCACCTGGAGTTCCTGGTGGAAGAACCGTCTATGGAGGCCTTTCTTCGAGTGCTCTTGCCCCGGTTGCTACCCCGCGACCGCACATTCGCCATTCACTCCTTTCGCGGCAAGCCCGACTTGCGCCGAAAACTCCATGCTCGCCTGCGCGGTTACTCGAAATGGCTGCCGGCGGATTGGCGCATCGTGGTCATGGTGGATCGCGACGAAGACGACTGTCTCGCGCTAAAGGGGGAGCTCGAGGAGGCGGCGGCCGACGTCGGCTTGCGGACTCGAAGCGGGGCACCGGGACGTTCATGGCAAGTAGCGAACCGGGTCGTCGTTCCCGAACTGGAAGCGTGGTTCTTCGGCGATTGGGATGCGGTCCGCGAGGCGTATCCGCGAGTGTCAGCCAACACGCCGAAGCAGAATCGTTATCGCGATCCAGACTCAGACCATCACACATGGGAAGCCTTCGAGAGGGTCTTGAGACGACATCGGTACTTCGCAACGGGGCTGCGCAAGACGGAGGCCGCCCTCGCCGTTGCGACCCACCTGGTGCCGGACCGAAACCGATCGCCGAGTTTTGGAGTCTTCCTGGAGTTGATTCGCGAAACGGCCGCCTGAGTCCGGCGGCGATCGGCCCTACCGCCCCGCTCGCGTGTCCAGGCTGACGCTCTTGAGCAACGCAAACACCGGCGATCCGACCGCCAGGCCGAGCTCCGCCGCGGACGCCCGGGTGATTCGCGCCCGCAGCCGGTGCGAGCCGAGATCGACCGTGGCTTCGGCGAAGGCGGTCGATTCGTCCTGGTGAAGCGCCACCAGGACGCCGGACAGCACGTTGCGGATACTTGTCGGCGACGGACGTTCGGTGGCAATGGAAACGTCGCGGGCGCGAACGAGCAACCGCGCCGACTCGCCGACCGCGAGGTGCTCGATCCGCGGCACGCTGAGGCGCTGGCCGTCCAGGTCGAGCCAGGTCAGGCGGTACTCGTCGTCGTGGGCGCCGACCGTCGCTTCAAGCACGGCTGCCGCCTTGAAGCGCTCGGTGAGCGGCACCAGATCGAGGTGCTCGAGCACCTCGACCGTGCCGCCGAACGCCTGCACCCTGCCCTCGGCCAACACGAGGATGTGGTCGGCGAGCAGCGCAACCTCGTCGACCGCGTGGCTGACGTAGAGGGTCGGGATGCCGAAACGCGGATGCAGGGCCAGGAGGTACGGCATGATCTCCGCCTTCCGCCGCCGGTCGAGGGCGGACAGGGGCTCGTCCAGCAGGAGCAGGCGCGGCCGGCTGAGCAACGCCCGGCCCAGGGCAGCCCGCTGGCGCTCTCCACCCGACAGGGTGTGGGGACGCCGGCCGAGCAACGCTCCGAGATCCAGGGCGTCGACGACGTCGTCGCGGGTGATCGACACGCCACTCCCGGCGGATGCCGACGGGGACGTCGGCGCACCCGGTCCTCCGGCACTTCGTCGATCGGCGTAGCGCAGGTTGCCCCTGACATCGAGGTGCGGGAACAGCCGTCCATCCTGGAACGTGCAGCCCACGGGGCGACGGTGCGGCGGCACCGCGAGTCCGGCTTCACTGTCGAGCCACACATCTCCCTCCAGGGCAATGCGCCCCCGGCTCAGCGCCTCGAACCCGAGCAGAGTCCTCAGAAGCGTCGTCTTCCCGCTCCCCGAAGGGCCGAACACCGCGGTAACGCCGGACGCCGGGATCGCCTGCTCGACCTGGAGATCGAACGCGTCGTACTCGACGCGAACGTCGATTTCCAGCAGGGCTTCGGTCTCAGGCGGGGCAACGGGATCCGCGCCCGCGGCCACGCCGATTCCGTTGGCGACCCGGTCAGGCGACATGAACCGGCAGCCTCCGGTTGAAGACGTACACGAACACCAGCACGGCGAATGCGAACAGCATGAGGCCCGCCGCCAGGGTGTGGGCTTCGGCGTAGCGCAGGGTCTCCACATGCTCGTAGATCGCGATCGAGATCACCCTGGTCTTGCCCGGGATGTTGCCGCCCACCATCAGCACGACCCCGAACTCGCCGATCGTGTGCGCGAACGTGAGCACGGCGGCGGTCAGGAAGCCGCGGAGCGAGAGTGGCGCCGCCACGGTGAGGAAGGCGTCGATCGGGGAGGCCCGTAGCGCCGCGGCGGCTTCAAGCGGCCCCCGCCCGAGCGACTCGAAAGCCGCCTGAAGCGGCTGCACCATGAAGGGCAACGAGTAGACGACCGAGGCGACCAGGAGACCCATGAAGGAGAAGGTCAGCGTCGTATCCGTGATCTCTACCCACAGCCCGCCAAGCCAGGACCGCGGACTCATCAGCAGCAGCAGGTAGAAACCGAGCACGGTTGGCGGCAGCACCAGAGGCAGGGCGGTCACCGCCTCGATCACCGGCTTGATCGGCGAACGGGTCCGCGCCAGCCACCAGGCGAGCGGCGTGCCCAGCACGATCAGCACCGCGGTCGCCGCCGCCGCAAGCTGCAGACTGATCCACAGGGGACCGAGTTCAGGCAGTTCCATCGTCACGGTCCTCAGCGTGCGGCGGTGAGGGGGCGTTGGTCGTTGATCGACCCAACTTCCTTGTCGACGATGAAGCCGAAGGACTCGATCGTCTCCAGCCCCCTCGGACTACTCAGAAAGACGTGGAAGTCGCGGGCGGCCGTGTTGCTCTCGGCACGGTCCAGCAGGACGGCATCCTGTCGGATTGGCGTGTACAGGTCCCGACGCACTTCCCAATAGCTGCCGCCCCGGTTCAGTACCGACGACAAGGCGACGAGTCCCAGTTCCGCGTTCCCTGAGGCCGTCATGGCGAAGGCATGGCCGACGTTCTCGCCAAGGACGATCTTCGTCCGGAGGCTCTCCCACAGACCGAGTTCACGCAGAGTGTCCCGGGCCGCGGCACCGTAGGGCGCGAGATCGGGGTTGGCGAGCGCCAGTCGGCGGAACGATCCCGCGCGCAGTGTCTCGGCGGAAGCTTCGACCGTCCGATCGGAACTCCAGAGCACCAACCGGCCGACCGCATAGGTCAAACGGGAGCCCTGCACCGCCAGACCCTGCTCCATCAGCAGTCGCGGACGTTCCTGGTCGGCGGCGAGGAACACGTCGAAGGGCGCGCCGTGGAGGATCTGGGCGTACAGCTTGCCCGTCGAGCCGACGGTGACCGTGACCCGATGACCGCTCCGCTGCTCGAAGTCGGCGGCGAGCGCCTCGACCGCTTCGGCGGCGTTCGCCGCCACGGCCACGGTGACCTCTCCCGCGGAGGCCCCGGTAGCTGCCAGGAGGAGCGCCGCGGCGAGCCGAGAGGTTGCCCTCAAACTGCGACCGCCTGCGCCGTGCGACGCGGGTCGCCGCAGGCGACGGCGCCGTCCTCCTCGATCAGAACGCCCTCGAACGAGCCGCAAAGCCAGTTCCAGGGATTGACGACCTCGACCGTCGCGCCGGCTTCACGCAGCAACCGCGCCGGCTCCCCGGGCAGGTCGGCTTCCAGCATCAGAGCGCCGGGAACCGTCATCGACGAGCCGCCGAACCGCGGCTTGTGCACGGAGGTCTCCAGGTCAAGGCCGAAGTCCAGCAGGTTGACCGAGTTCTGGACGATGTTCTCGGTCAACGACACGCTCGGCGAACCCGAGGCGAGCACCGGCTTGCCGTCCCGCGTGAACATGTTCGGGCAGATGCGGGCGTGTGCCCTTCCCCCCGGCTCGACCGGACCGGACCCAAGATGAACGCCGGAGGCGCAGGCGTACACGCCGTCGACGTAGATGCCGGTCCTGAACGGCATCGACATGACCGAGTGCAGCACGGTGGCGACGTTGCCCTCGGCGTCGACCACCGTGACGTGATTCGAGCCCGGCGGAGGCGGCATCGCGCCCACTGCCGTGTAACGGTCGTTGGGGCTGGCCGGCTTGCCCTCGAGCGCGGCGAACCGTTCCTCCGCGTACTCCTTCGAGATCGCCCGTTCGACCTCCGGCAGGCTGCCGTCGAAGCGGCCGCCCACCGCGTCGGCGTAAACCCGACCGATGATCTGCATCATCCTCAGGGTCGTCTCCCCGGACTCGAACGCCGGCCCCGTCTGCTGGAGGTCGAGCAGTTCGACCATGTTCATGATCTCCACGAGAGCCTGGCCGCCGAAGTCCGGCGCCGGCGAACCGACGACGCCGTAGTCGCGGTAGGTGCCGTGCACCGGCTCGTCCCAGAACGCCTCGTAGGCCGCCATGTCCTCGGCGGTGATCAGGCCGCCTCTGGCCTGGACCGTTTCGGCGTACCGGCGGCCGAACTCGCCCCGGTAGAAGTGGTCGCTGCCCTCTTCGGCAAGCTGATCGAGAGTGTCGGCGTGAGCGCTCTGCACCAGCATGTCGCCGATGTCGCGCAGCGTGCTGCCGTTGAAGTAGATCTCGCGGCTGAAGGGCTCCCGGCCCAGCACCGACGACTCGACGAACATCTCGCCCCACAGGAAGGGGTGGATCTCGAAGCCGTGGCGGGCGTAGTGGATCGCGGGCGCCATGACGGTGGAGCGCGGCAACCGGCCGTGACGGTCGTGACCAGCCTCGAATCCGCCCCAGAAGCCCGGCACGAAGCAGAGGGTGCCGTCGGTCTTCGCCATCAGCGCCCCGAACTCGGCCACGTCCATACTCCGCACGTCCGGCACCGCTTGCGGCGCCGCCATCATCCCGTTGACGTAGCTGTACTCGCCCGAAGCCGAGTCGTAGTAGAGCATCGAGAGGCAGCCCGACAACGTCGTCATGTGCGGTTCGACGACGGCCTGCGCGATGCTCGCGGCGAGCACCCCGTCACAGGCGTTGCCGCCCAGGGCAAGCATGTCCGCGGCTGCCGCGGAGGCGAGCGGGTGTGTGCAGGTCGCGATCCCGGAAGCGCTGCGAACCGCCTGCTTGGGGCCGAAGTGCGCTGTCGCCACCAGAGCCCGTCTCTCCTCGTCGCTCGGCGGCGTCCAGCCGGCGGTGGCGACGGGTGTCGATCCGTCGTCCTCCGCTCCCGGGCGGCAGCCCATCGCCAGTGCAGCCCCGCCGGCGGCCGCGGCCAGGAGCGTTCGCCGGTCAAGGGTCAGATCCGCTCCGTCAACGAGTCGTCGTCGCATCGCCACCTCCCTCACTCAGATCCGCAAGAGGTTACCCCGCTCCAGGAGCCTGCGCCGCGGAACGACACCCGTGAGACTCTGCGGCGCAGGCTCCTGGAGAGGATCGGTTCGGCCAGGATGCCTAAGGCGAAGCCGAGGAATCGTGGGGCTGCCGTAAGATGCCTCACCCACAAAACGAGGCAAGGGAGAGTTCGAGCCATGTCTGAGCCGGTTCTGCTGGTCGAGAAGTCCGAGGGTATCGCCACCCTCACGTTGAACCGCCCGGGCGTGCTGAACGCCCTCTCCGAGGAGCTGCGCGACCTTCTCGCCCAGACCACCCTTGACCTCCACCACGACGAGGAAGTCGGCGTGGTCATCCTCACCGGCGCCGGCCGCGCCTTCTGTGCCGGCCTCGATCTGAAGGAGATGAGCGATCCGGACCGCAAGCGCAGGGCGATCGCCGACCCGCCGAAGCTGCTCCGGTCGCTCAGGCAGCCCGTGATCGGCGCGATCAACGGCATCGCGGTCACGGGCGGCTTCGAGATCGCGCTCTCCTGCGACCTCCTGATCGCGACCCCGGAGGCGCGCTTCGCCGACACCCACGCCCGCGTCGGCCTGCTCTCCGGCTGGGGCCTTTCCGCACGCTTGTCGCGGGCCATCGGCCCCGGGCGCGCCAAGGAACTCTCGCTGACCGGCAACTACCTCTCGGCCGAACGGGCCTGCGAGTGGGGCCTGGTCAACCGCATCGTTCCGCAGGAGGAGCTGCTCTCCACCTGTCGCGCCCTGGCGACGGACATGCTCACCTGCCAGCGTGACGTGATGTTCCAGTACAAGCGGATGATCGACCGCGGCTTCGATTTGACCCTCGGCGACGCGATGGACTACGAAGTCGAGGTCAACCGGATGTACCAGTCACCCAAGCCCGAAGAAGTCGGCGAACGCCTCGCCGGCATCCGCGCCCGCGGCCGAGCGCAGGCCGAGGACGCTCGCTGAAAACACTGGGTGCGCCGCAGCGGCGGAGGAAGGAGCGAGGCCTTCGGCCTCGCGCTGCGCTCCTCAGAAAGCCGACGGGGACGTCGGCGTACCCAGTCTGCAAGCCCTTCGCACACTGGGTGCGCCGACGCCGGTCCACACTGGGTGCGCCGACGTCCCGTCGGCATCCGCCGAAGGCGGAATCCGGATCTAACCGTCGCCGGCCACCGAGAGATCGAAATACTTCTCCACGATCCAATCCGGCTGCCAGCGGTCCGGTTCGCGTTCCGTGCCGGTGAGGTCGCGCCGCAGCGAAGCCGGGTCGGGGACTGAGAGCGGCACGGTGTCGCCCATCGCCGTCTGCCAGCCTTCGAGGAGGGCTTCGAGGCGGACCCCGGTTTCTGCGTGCTCGGGATCGGCGATGAGATTGTCCAGCTCGTCGGGATCCTCGGAGAGATCGAACAACTGGCGGTAGTTCACGTTCGGATAGACGATCAGCTTGTAGCGGTCGTCCCGCACCGCGCGCATCACGTCCCGGTAGGGCAGGAACACGCTCTTCCGCCAGGTCGGATCGCCGCCGGACCAGAGCGGGGCGAGGTCCCGGCCGTCGATGCCGGGCGGCGCCTCGACGGCGCCCCGTGCGAGCAGGGTCGGGAAGAGGTCGAACAGGTAGGTGAAGGCATCCGTCTCACCGTGCGGGATGCCCGGGCCGCGGATGATCAGTGGGCATCGCATCGAGTGCTCGTAGACGTTCTGCTTGCCCAGCAGGCCATGGCTGCCGACCGACAGGCCGTGGTCCGCGGCGTAGACGACGATCGTGTTCTCCGCCTGGCCGTTCACGTCGAGGGCTTCCAGGATGCGGCCCACCTGTTCGTCGAGGTGAGTGATCAGGCCGTAGT
>Ga0209544_1002953_pt1 | contig 14008 bp, 11 predicted proteins | sample MesohylPK_FD_187297 | JGI IMG/M metagenome (GOLD analysis project Ga0209544, IMG submission 187297) | Host-associated microbial community of the marine sponge Aplysina aerophoba from Gulf of Piran - sponge mesohyl, lysed by proteinase K... | ecosystem: Host-associated > Porifera > Sponge >...
CTCCGCGTCTCCGTCCTCAAGCTCGACCCCTACATCAACGTCGACCCCGGCACCATGTCGCCCTACCAGCATGGCGAGGTCTTCGTCACCGACGACGGCGCAGAGACCGACCTCGACCTCGGCCACTACGAGCGCTTCCTTGACGAGAACTTCACCAGGGCCAACTCCACCTCCTCCGGCCAGATCTACGAGGAAGTGATCCGCAAGGAGCGCCGCGGAGACTTCCTCGGCGGCACGATCCAGCCCATCCCCCACGTCACCGGCGAGATCCGCAAGCGCATCGTTGAGGCCGGCACCGCGCTCGACGCCGACGTCGTGCTCGTCGAGGTTGGCGGCACCGTCGGTGACATCGAGGGACAGCCGTTCCTCGAGGCGATCAGCCAGATGCGCCACACGCACGGGCCCGGGGACACGGTCGCCATCCACGTCACGTTGCTGCCGTACATCGGCTCGACGGACGAACTCAAGACCAAGCCGACGCAGCACTCGGTGCGCGAGCTGCGCTCCTTCGGCATCCAGCCCGACGTGATCGTGACGCGCTCCGACTACCCCGTGCCGGAGGCGCTGCGCGAGAAGATCGGACTCTTCTGCAACGTCGAGCGCGAGGCGGTGGTCCCGCTCGAGACCGCCGACTCGATCTACGAAGTACCGCTGATGCTCGAAGCGCGCGGCCTGCCGGAGATCGTCGCGCGCAAGGCCGGGCTCGACGGCACGAAGGCGGAGCTCGCCGAGTGGCGCGACTTCGTCGAGCGGCTCCGCAACCCGCGCCGCGAGCTGCGCATCGCCATCGTCGGCAAGTACGTCGAGCTGCACGACGCGTACCTGTCGATCAAGGAAGCGTTGATCCACTCCTCCGTCTTCCACGGCGCACGCCTGGACCTCGAGTGGGTGCACTCCGAGCACCTCGAGGATCGCCCGCCCGAAGAGGTGATCGGCGAGGTCGACGGCATCGTGCTCTGTCCGGGCTTCGGTGACCGGGGCCTGGAAGGCAAGATCGAGGCGGTTCGCTACGCGCGCGAGCGACGCATCCCGTTCCTCGGCGTGTGCCTGGGCCTGCAGATGATGGTCTGCGAGTTCGCCCGCAACGTCGCCGGCATGCCCGCGGCGAACACCACCGAGGTCGACACCTCCACGCCGTTCCCGGTGATCTCGCTGCTGTCCGAGCAGCGCGGCGTCCACGACTACGGCGGGACGATGCGCCTCGGAGGGTACGACTGCCAGCTGGTGCCAGGGACGAAGACGGCCGCCGCGTACGGCCGCGAGACCGTGCGCGAGCGCCACCGCCACCGCTACGAGGTGAACAACGCCTACCTGCCCGCGTTCGAGGAACACGGGCTCGTGCCCTCCGGCTGGACGATGGACGGCCAGCTCGTCGAGATCATGGAGCTCACCGACCACCCGTGGATGGTGGGCGCGCAGTTCCACCCCGAGTTCACCTCGCGCCCGCACCGGCCGCAGCCGCTGTTCCGCGACTTCGTCGGCGCCGCGGCAGCCGAGCACGAGCGCCGCGCAGAGGCGATCGAGGCGGCCTCGGCCTGACGCACTCGCTCGAAGGAGCAGTCTGATCCCCTCTCCCCCGTACGGGGGAGAGGGCGAGGGTGAGGGGGCTCCGGCGGGAGCCTCACCCATGCAGAGGGTCAGGTCGATAGGGGCGAGCGCACCTCTCAGGGAGAGGGCTGGGGCGAGGGGCAAGCGGTAGCCGATGGACCTGTTCCGCCTCATCCACGTCCTCGCGCTGTTCTGGCTGATGGCCGGCCTCGGAGCCGTCATGGTGCCGATCTGGCGCGCCTGGGGTACCGACGAGCTCGAGACGCGCGCCGTGATGCTGACCGAGGCGGCGCAGGCCGAGACGCGCTGGCTGCTCTCCGGACTGCTCGCCACCGGGCTGACGGGCTTCGCGTGGGCGGCGTCGGACAACACGAACCTGATCACCACTGGCTGGCTGCTGGCGCTCGAGGTGCTGTTCATCGTGGACGTCTTCATCTTCTTGCCGCTGATGGGCGTCGGCCTGCGCCGCGTGCGGCTGCTCGCGCTGCAGGCGCAGAAGCGCGGCGAGATGACCGAGGAGCTGCAAGACGCCCTGAACGACCGCGTACCCGTCGTCTTCGGCACCATGATGGTGATCACCGTGCCGGTCATGACGTGGCTCGCGATCGCGAAGCCGTTCTGACGCCGCCCGGCGAGCCCTCGCGACCGTCGGCATCGGGCATGCGAGACTGCGCGTAGCACACCGAGGAGCCCGCCTGAATGCGCATCTTCCTGGACACCGCGAACATCGATGAGATCCGCCGCGGCGCCGCCATGGGCGTCGTCGACGGGGTCACCACCAACCCCTCGCTCGTCGCCGCCGAGGGCGTCGAGTACCGCGACCGCGTGCTGGAGATCTGCGAGGTCGTCGACGGCCCCATCTCGGCCGAGACGATCTCGGAGACGGCCGACGAGCTTGTCGAGGAGGGGCGGCGCATCGCCTCGTGGCACGAGAACGTCGTCGTGAAGGTGGCGATGTCCGAGGCGGGCCTGGCCGCGATCAGCCGGCTGTCGGCGGAAGGCATCAGCACGAACTGCACGCTGGTGTTCTCGGCGAACCAGGCGCTGCTCGCCGCGCGCGCCGGCGCGACCCTCATCTCGCCGTTCATCGGCCGCATCGACGACGGCGGACAGGACGGCATGGAGGTGGTGCGCGAGTCCGTGCAGATCATGGAGACGTACCACCTGCCGAGCCAGATCCTCGCGGCCTCGGTACGCCACACACGCCACGTGACGGAGGCGGCGCTGGCGGGCTCGCACATCGCGACGGTGCCGCCGAAGGTGCTGTTCCAGCTCATCCACCACCAGCTCACCGACGCGGGCATCCAGCGCTTCCTGGCTGACGCCGCGAAGTACACGCCGGTGTAGGCACCCGTCGTCCGATGGTCGTGCGACAGCGGGGGGTGTTCACGCCGGGGGTGGTGCGTTACACTGGCGACCGGACACCACATGTCCACATCCCATCCCCCTTCCATTTCGCACGTGATGCGACACAAGTAGGCACATGGCACGTACGCCCGCACGGGGACGCCGAGACGGCTCCGCACGAGTAGCAGATGAACAGCGCCGCGATGAACGTCGCGATGGCGGGAATGGCCGCTCGCGCGCTCCGCGCGTCGAAGGCCCCGCTCCGCCTAGCCTCAACATCGCGGAACTCGAGGCCCGCCCGCGCGAGGTGCTCCTCGCCTTAGCGGGCGAGCACGGCATCGAGAACCCGGAGGGCTACGCGCGCCAGGACCTGCTCTACCGCATCCTCCAGGACCAGGCGGAGCGCCAGGGCACGATCTTCTCCGGTGGCGTCCTCTCCGTGGTGGACGACGGCTTCGGCTTCCTGCGCGGGGACCGCCTTGTGCCCGGCCCGAACGACGTCTACGTATCGCAGTCGCAGATCCGCCGCTTCGCGCTTCGCAACGGCGACTACGTCACCGGCCAGGTGCGCCAGCCCAAGGACTCGGAGAAGTACTACGGCCTGCTCCGCGTCGAGGCCATCAACGGCGTCGACCCCGAGACCGCGAAGCGCCGCCCCAACTTCGAGGAACTGACCCCGATCTTCCCCGACGAAATGCTCCCGCTGGAGACCGAGAGCATCGAGCTCAGCCAGCGCCTCGTGGACCTGTTCGCGCCGGTCGGGCGCGGCCAGCGGGGGCTCATCGTCTCGCCGCCCAAGGCCGGCAAGACCATGCTGCTCAAGTCGATCGCCCACGGCATCACGCAGAACAACCCGGAAGTCTCCCTCATGGTGCTGCTCGTCGGTGAGCGCCCCGAGGAAGTCACGGACATGCGTCGCTCCGTCCGCGGCGAGGTCATCGCCTCGACGTTCGACGAGCCGGTCGAGGACCACACGCGTGTCGCCGAGATCGCCATCGAGCGCGCACGCCGCCTCGTCGAGACCGGCAAGGACGTGGTGATCCTGTTGGACTCGATCACCCGCCTCGCGCGCGCCTACAACCTCGCGGTGCCGACCAGCGGCCGCACACTGTCCGGTGGTATCGACCCGATCGCGCTGTACCCGCCGAAGCGCTTCTTCGGCTCGGCGCGCAACATCGAGGATGGCGGGTCGCTGACGATCATCGCGACTTGCCTGATCGAGACCGGCTCGCGCATGGACGACGTGATCTTCGAGGAGTTCAAGGGCACCGGGAACATGGAGATCCGCCTCGACCGCCGGCTGGCGGAGAAGCGCATCTACCCGGCGATGGACATCTTCGCCTCCTCGACACGCCGCGAGGACCTGCTGTTCACCGAGGAGCAGCTGCGTCAGGTCTGGCTGCTGCGCCGCATGGCCGCCATGGTCGGCGACCAGGGCACCGACGCCACCGAGCGCGTGATCGAGCGCGTCGCCAAGACCGAGACCAACTCGGAGTTCCTGCTCACCCTCAAGTCCGAGGTGATCTAGCCGCCGCCCGGACCCGCAGGCTCCCGCCCCTCAGTGACCACAATACGGATATGCGTACCGCGCGCCGCGGGCGGTGGTGCCCGCTCCGGGCGGATTGCTAGACTGATCCTGTGCCGGCGGTGCCCGGCACGTTCGAGTTAAGCGCCGCGGCGTCGTCGTCGGCGCGGTCGCAGCCGGGAGCACGGTCTATCAGCGGCCTGGTCACCCCTCCACCGAGTCCTCGTCGCCCGCGTGCGCTGTTGCGGGCTCGTCGCCAGCAGCGCCCCACGGGCCACCAGGGGCGCGCGGCACACACGCAGGCGTTCGTGCAGGGCGGCATCATCCTGGCGCTCGTCGCCGCGGTCATCGTCGCGGGGTTCTTCCCGCGCACCGTGCGCTCGGCGCCCCGGCAGCCCGTGCTCCGCGCCGAGGTGATGTCGCTGCCCAGCCTGGGCGATGCACCCGCGAACGCGACGGCCCTGACCGCCACGGAAGTGTCGTTCGTCGTGACCCGGGTGGTGGACGCGGCGACATCCGTCGGGGGATCCGCGGCGCGAGTCGACGCCGCGAGGGCGGTCGATGTCGAGGCCGGTCAGCCGGCGGACGACCAGACAGAGAAAGACGATGAGGATCTGGAGCGGGAGGAGGAGCAACTCCCGCTCTTCTACCGCTATGTGGTGAGGGAGAACGACACCGTCACCGGCATCGCCTCCCGCTTTGGCATCCATGCGCGGTACATCATCTGGAACAACATCTCCACGCTCACGGACGCCGACCTGCTCACGCCCGGCCAGCAGCTCCAGATCCCGAGCGTGGAAGGCATCATCCATGGCGTGCGCCTGCACGAGACCCTGATCGAGATCGGCGATCTCTACGACGCTGCCGTATCAGAGATCGTCGCCTTCCCGGCGAACAACATCTCTGACCCGGACCAGCTGCAGGAAGGCTCGACGATCCTCGTGCCCGGCGGCCGCATCGTCGCTCCGCTCGTGGTCCGGACTCCGCCAACCCCGGTGCCGACCCCGCCGCCCGCCGGGGCGCAGGCGACGGCTACGCCCACGCCGACGACATCCACGTACGGGTTCATCTGGCCGGCGCCGGCCGTCGAGCGACGGATCACGTCGTACTTCGGCCCGAGCCACCCGCTGGGGATCGACCTCGCCATGGAGAGGGGGACACCCGTCGTGGCGTCGGCCGGCGGGCAGGTGATCTTCGTGGGCGGTCACCCGTGCTGCTCGTACGGCTACCACGTGATGATCAAGCACGACGAAACGTTCACGACCCGTTACGGGCACTTCAGCCGGTTTGCCGTGACGCTCGGCGAATGGGTCGAGCAGGGCGACCTCATCGGCTACAGCGGCTCGACGGGCGCCTCGACGGGGCCGCACCTGCACTTCGAGATCCGCCGCAAGGGCGTCGTACAGAACCCGCTGCTCTACCTGCCGTAGGCGGCTGCCGGGCCCGCCGCTACTGGCGGCTCGGCTCCAGCAGCACGACGCGTTGCTGCTCGCCCAGGCCGCGCCGCTGGATGCTCAGCCGCGCCTGCGGATCCTCGACGGTGAGCCCGGTCGCCTCGAGGAACGCGCCGAGCGGACCCTCCTTCGCGTCGCCGTTCTGCCCGCCGTACCCCACGGGGATGACGATCTTCGGCTCCAGGTCGCGCACGGTGCGCGCGGCCACCGCGGGCTCGGCGTGCTCCTCGCCGCTGATGGCGAGGATGAGGATGTCGACGTTGCTGAGCAGCTCGGCGTCCGCGGCCGGCGGCGTGCAGCCGCTCCCGAGGTGCGCGACGTGCATACCCTCGGCTTCGACGAGGAACGCGGTGTTGCGCCTCGCCGTCTGGTCGGGCGCAGCCTCCGCGTCGTCAGCGGCCGGGAGTGGGCTTGCGATGCCGAAGACCTGCACGCCGCTGATCTCGTACTCGCCGGGCCCGTCGATCACGATCGGCTGGCCGCGCACGCCGGGGCTGTGGTCGTGATGGGGGTGGTGGCGGCTCACCGTCACGATGTCGGCGGTGGGCCGGCCCATGTCGAAGCCTGCCGAGCGGTCGGCCGGGTCCATCACCACCGCCGCCTGGCGCGTGCGGACCCGCACGCAGACATGCCCGAGCCAGCTGATGTCCACGGCGTACCGTCCTTGAGGGGAGCGGGGGAGGGAGTCCGTTGCGCGTCGATCGTAGCGAGGCGTCGCCTCGCCTGCCACTGGCCGCCTGCTACGGCGGCGTTGACCCCAGCACTTTCTCCAGCTGGCGCAGCGTGCGGTGGTGCAGCGCCTTGATAGCGCCCTCGGTGCGGCCCATGCGGCGACCGATCTCGGCGTTGGTGAGGCCGTCGACGTACTTGAGCGCGATCAGCCGGCGACGGTCGGGCGCGAGCTCGGCCGTCGCCTCGCGGATACGTCCGCGCAGCTCCTGCAACTCGAGCTCGGACTCCGGCCCCGGCACGTCCGAGGCGATCCCGAGCGCCTCGTCCAGGGGCGCCGTCGGCGGACGCCGGCCGCGGTCGCGGTACCAGTTCGCGAGCAGGTTGTGGGCGATCGCCATCAGCCACGCCTCGAACGAACCGCGACCGCGGAAGCGTCCGAGGTTCGTGAACGCGTTGACGAAGGTGCGCGAGGTCAACTCCTCGGCGTCGGCGGGGCTGGGCGTGCGCGAGAGCAGGTAGCGGTATACACGGTCCGCGTGCGCCTCGTAGAGCGCGGAGAAGGCGTCGTCGCCGCGATCATCGTCGGGGCGTCCGTCCGCCCGCGCATTCGCGGTGTCAGCGGTCTGTTCCACGCGTCAGGCACCGCCCTCGCAGTTGCCGCGGAAGCCCTCGTGCGGGGCGTCTCCCAGCGTTGACCGGGCTGCCTGCCGGTCGCTACAATCGTACCAGTTAGCACTCTCGCGGGGAGAGTGCTAATCCACACCCCGTACACAGACCCGCGTGGAGGGCGCGTGCTCAACGAGCGCCGAGCCGGCATTCTGAACCTCGTCGTCGATGAGTACATCGACACGGCCGTGCCCGTGAGCTCGCGCGCGCTTGTCGACCGTCACCACCTCGAGTTCTCGACCGCGACCATCCGCAACGAGCTCGCGCGGCTCGAGGAGGAGGGGTACATCACGCACCCCTACACCTCGGCCGGCCGCGTGCCCTCGAACGTCGGCTACCGTTTCTACGTCGAGCGCCTGATGGCCGAGGAGCCCGTGACGCTGGCCGAGCAGCGCATGATCGAGCACCAGTTCCACCAGGCCGCCCCCGGATACGACGACTGGCTGCGGCTCGCCGCCTCGGTCCTCTCGGCCGCGGTCGGCAATGTCGCGGTCGTGACGCGCCCGCAGCGCACACTGCCGACGCTGCGCCACGCGCAGCTCGTGCACCTCCGACCCGGCGCCGCGCTGCTCGTCGCCGTCCTCGACGACGGGAGTGTGCGCCAGCGCATCGTCGGCGTACCGGAGCCCGAGACCCAGGACGGGCTCAACACCCGCGCCGAGCGCCTCAACGCCCGCTGCGCCGAGGCGGGCGCCGTCGCGGTGCGCGAAGCCATGGCTGAGATCGACGATGAGCACGACCGCACGCTGGCGCTCGATATCGCCGAGCTGCTCGACGAGCACGATGTGGACACCGAGCTGTACATCGCCGGTGTACGCCCCGCGCTCGAGCAGCCGGAGTTCGACTCCACGGAGCGCATCCTCGACGCCGTCCAGCACCTCGAGGCGTATCACCTGCGCGGCGCACTGCGCTCGACCGATACGCCCGCGGCCGGGGCACGCATCGTCATCGGCGATGAGAACCCCGACGAGTGGTTGCAGGAGTGGACGCTGGTGGTGTCGGCCTTCGACGGCCCCGAGGGGGCCACCGGCACGATCGCCGTGCTCGGGCCGACGCGCATGCGCTACGGGCGCACGATTCCGCGCGTCCGCTACTTCTCCTCGCTCATCTCAGACCTCCTGCAGGAGGTCGAGGGGTAGCCGCCGCTCACCCCCTCGCGCACGGAAGGATGAAGACACTGCTCCCCGACGACGCCGAACAGTCACCCGCAGCCGTCGATGACACCACCGATGTTGCCGACGGCGAGGCCGCAGCCACCGACGCCGAGGCCGCGCCGCTCACCGATGCGGAGCGCATCGTGAGCCTCGAGGCGGAGGTCGCCGAGTTGAAGGACGCGCACGCGCGCGCTCTGGCCGACCACCTCAACTACCGCCGCCGCTCCGAGCAGCACTGGGCGGAGCGCGCCCGCACCACCCTCGCCGACACGGTGCGCCGCTACCTCCCGCTGCTCGACGACCTCGACCTCGCGCTCGGCAACGTCGACGCGGATCTCGAGGGACACCAGTGGATCGAGGGCATCCGGCTGGTCCGCCAGAAGTTCATCGAGACCCTCGCGGCCGCGGGCGTCGAGGCGATCGCGACGGAGGACGCCGAGTTCGACCCGCGCGTCCACGAGGCGATCTCGTACGCGCCGGGCCCCGGTGGCCGCGTGGTCGCGGCCGTGCGGTCCGGCTACACCATGCAGGACTACGTCGTCCGCCCCGCGCAGGTGGTGGTGGGTGACGGCTCCACGGATACGGAAACAACGCAGGAGGCATAGCCGCGCCGCCCCCGGCCATCGCCCGGCGGCGCACCGAACCAGCAACCAACGCAACAAGGAGGAGACACCATGGCAAGAGTCATCGGCATCGACCTCGGCACCACCAACAGCGCCATGGCTGTGATGGAGGCCGGCGAGCCCGAGATCATCCCGAACGCCGAGGGCGGCCGCACGACCCCCTCGATGGTCGCAGTGAGCAGCCAGGGTGAGCGCCTGGTTGGCACGGTCGCCAAGCGGCAGGCCGTGACGAACCCGACGGGCACCATCTTCTCGGTGAAGCGCCTGATGGGCCGCAAGTTCGACGACCCCGAGGTGGCGCACCTGCGCGACATCGCGCCCTTCGAGATCAGCAAGGCCCCCAACGGCGACGCCCTGGTCAAGATGGGCGACCGCGATTACTCGCCGCCCGAGATCTCGGCGATGATCCTGCAGAAGCTCAAGGCCGACGCCGAGGCGTACCTCGGCGACGAGGTCAACGAGGCTGTCATCACCGTCCCGGCCTACTTCAACGACTCGCAGCGCCAGGCCACCCGCGACGCCGGCCGCATCGCCGGCCTCGAGGTGCTGCGCATCATCAACGAGCCCACCGCCGCCTCCCTCGCGTACGGCCTCGAGAAGGAGGAGGACGAGGTGATCGCGGTCTACGACCTCGGCGGCGGTACCTTCGACATCTCGATCCTCGACCTGGGCGACGGGACCTTCCACGTCCAGGCGACCAACGGCGACACGTTCCTCGGCGGTGACGACTTCGACAACGTGCTCATCGACGACCTCGTCGCCGAGTTCCGGCGGGAGCAGGGCATCGACCTGTCCGAGGACCGCATGGCCCTCCAGCGCCTCAAGGAGGCCGCCGAGCGCGCCAAGATCGAGCTGTCCAGCGCGCAGCAGACCGACATCAACCTGCCGTTCATCACCGCCGACCAGAGCGGCCCGAAGCACATGCAGATCACGCTCACGCGGGCCCGCTTCGAGCAGCTCGTTGGTGACCTCGTGCAGCGCTCGCTCGGCCCGGCGAAGTCCGCGCTCGACGACGCGTCGCTCCAGCCGGGCGCGGTCAACGAGGCGGTGCTCGTGGGCGGCATGACTCGCATGCCGCTGGTGCAGCAGCGCGTGCAGGAGTTCTTCGGCAAGGAGCCGCACAAGGGTGTGAACCCGGACGAGGTCGTCGCCATCGGCGCTGCGATCCAGGCCGGCATCCTCAAGGGCGACGTCCAGGACGTTGCGCTCTTCGACGTGACCCCGCTCACGCTTGGCATCGAGACGCTCGGCGGCGTGATGACCGCGCTCATCGAGCGCAACACGATCATCCCGACGGACCGCCAGCAGACGTTCTCCACCGCGGCCGACAACCAGCCGTCGGTCGAGATCCACGTGCTGCAGGGCGAGCGCCAGATGGCGGGCGACAACAAGTCCCTCGCCCGCTTCATCCTTGACGGCATCCTGCCGGCCCCGCGCGGCGTCCCGCAGATCGAGGTCGAGTTCAACATCGACGTGAACGGCATCGTCACGGTCGCGGCCCGCGACAAGGCCACGGGCAAGGAGCAGCACGTCACCATCCAGCCCGCCTCCGGCCTCACCGACGAGGAGGTCGAGCGCCTCACGCGCGAGGCCGAGGAGCACGCGGCCGAGGACCAGGAGCGCCGCGCGGCCGTGGAGCTGCGCAACACCGCGGACACCCTCGCCTACTCGGCCGAGCGCACGCTCACCGAGCAGGCCGAGAACATCCCGGACGACATCAAGACGCGCGTCGAGTCAGCCATCGCCGATGTGCGTGCAGCCCTCGAAGCCGACGACGCCGAGCGCATCCAGTCGACGAGCGAGGCGCTGTCGATGGTGCTGCAGGAGATCGGCCAGGCGGCCTACGGCGCGGCCGACGGCGGAGCCGCGCCGGGCCCGAACGGCGACGCCGCCGCCGGAGCGGACGACGCGGACGAGGGCGAGGCGGCGAGCACCGTCGAGGGCGAGTTCCGGGAAGTCTAGGGGTCGCGGCGCGATCTGCGTCAGCGCCAGCCCGAGTTGTACCAAAGTGTGCGGTGCATTTAGCATGGGCTCTGGCGCACACTTTCTGGGCAGGCAAAGTGTGCTGTGCATTTAGCACACCCCAGTACTCATCAACTTCGAGGGAGGCCGGATGGCACACCCTGGTCGTCCGTCACGAAGTTCCATCTATGCTCGGCTCGAGACGCAGATCGACGAGTTATGGAACCGAATGGGTGGGCTCCCGAACCGCATTGAGGCTTCCGACATCTGGCGCGGTATCTGGTTCGAGGAGGCGCATCACTCGACCGCCATCGAGGGCAACACCCTTGTGCTGAGGCAGGTAGAGGCCCTGCTCGGTGAAGGGCGCGCCGTCGGCGACAAGGAACTCCGCGAGTACATGGAGGTGCAGGGCTACGCGAACGCCGCCAACTGGGTCTACGGTCAGGCCATCGAGCCCGGCGACTGGTCGGCTGGCGAGTGGGTATCGCTGACTGAAGTACGGCGTGTCCACGAGGTCGCCCTCGAGCCGGTCTGGGATGTAGCACCCCACCCCGATGCTGGCTTCGATGAGGGTCCCGGAGCCTACCGTCGTCACGACATCCACCCGTTCCCGGGAGGCATGAAGCCCCCTGCGTGGACGGATGTGCCATCGCTCATGACGGACTGGATCACCGATGTGAACCTTCTTCATCCAGACTCGGAGCACTTCCCGGAAGTCGTAGCCGACCTGCACTGCCGGTTCGAGCGGATCCATCCGTTCCTCGACGGCAACGGGCGCACGGGGCGGCTCGTCCTGAACCTGCTCCTCGTCCGGCTCGGCTACCCGCCCGCGATCATCTACAAGAACCAGCGCAACTCGTATCTGGATGCCCTCCGCAGGGCCGATCGCGGCGACATCGGCCCGCTCGGGGAGATGATCACGCGCGCGATACTCGACAACCTCTATAAGTTCATCATCCCAGCGGTTGCCGGTCCCGGCCGGCTCGTGCCGCTTGCTGCGCTGGCTGATGACCGGATGTCGCACTCCGCGTTGCGGCAAGCCGCGGCGCGGGGGCGGCTGCAGGCGACGCGCGGCGCCGACGGGCAGTGGCGCAGCACGAGCAACTGGGTGGAGGACTACCTCACCACGCGCTACGTTCGCTCCCCGGCGTGAAGCGTGCCGATCCATGAAAGTCTTCGCAACAATTTCGCGCAGATGGAGCGAAGACTTTCGGCGCAGCGCTGCTCAACAGGCACGCAGGCCGTACACTGACTGATCGATGAACGCGAACGCTGATCTTTACGGCACGCTCGGTGTCTCCCGCGACGCTTCGCAGGAGGAGATCAAGCGCGCCTTCCGCAAGCTCGCGATGGAGTACCACCCCGATCGCAACAAGAGCGACGGGGCCGAGGACCGCTTCAAGGAGATCTCCGCCGCCTACGACGTGCTCTCCGACGAGGAGAAGCGCCGCACCTACGACCGCTTCGGCATCAACGGGCTCAACGGCGGCGGACAACACGGCTTCTCGGGCTTCGAGGGGTTCGGCGGCTTCGGCGACATCTTCGACGCCTTCTTCAACGGCACCGCCACCCGCCGGCCCGGCCCGCAGCGCGGAGCCGACCGCCGCGCGACGCTGCACATCTCGCTCGAGGATGCGGTGTTCGGCGGCGAGCAGGAGATCGAGTTCGACCGTGTCGCCCACTGCGAGGAGTGCCGCGGCAGCGGCGGTGCGCCGGGCACGAAGCCCGTGACCTGCCCCGAGTGCAACGGGCAGGGCGAGGTGCGGCGCGTCCAGGAGTCGCTGTTCGGGCGCTTCGTCAACGCCGCGCTGTGCGCGCGTTGCGACGGCGACGGCGAGGTCGTCTCCGAGCCGTGCGGCGAGTGCCGCGGCCGCGGCCTCCGTCGCGAGCACGTTTCGCGCGTGGTCAACGTCCCGGCCGGGGTCGACGAAGAGCACCAGATCCGCCTCAGCGGCGAGGGCGACGCGGGCCAGCGGCGCGGCCCCTCCGGCAACGTCTACCTCGACATCGAGGTGGAGCCGCACGAGCAGTTCAGCCGCCAGCGCAACCACCTGGTCTACGAACTCCCGCTGAACCCCGCCCAGGCGGCGCTCGGCGCAGACGTCGAGGTGCCGACCATCGACGGCGAACCGGTGTCGCTCGAGGTGCCATCCGGCACGCAACCGGGGCACGTGTTCACGGTGCGCGGCTACGGCGTACCGCACCTGCGTGGCAGCGGCCGCGGCGACCTGCTGGTGCACACGCACGTCGTGACGCCCACGGACATCACCGACGAGCAGCGCGAGCTGCTCGAGCAGCTCGCCGAGTCGCTCGGCACGCCCTCCATGCCGGAGCACGAGCGCAGCTTCTTCGAACGCGTGCGGGAGGCCTTCACCTAGCCGCCCATGCCGCCGTCCCCACCCGGCGACGCCCCCGGACCACCCGACCGCGACGCGCCCGCCGACGCGTGGATTGAGCTGTCGCTGCGCCTCCCGGCTGCCGACGCGGAGATCGTCGCCGATGTGCTCGCGGTGCTCGCCCCCGGCGGCGCGTCGATGGATGCGCCGTTCCGTAACGTGGAGCCGGAACGCTTCGGCCTCGAACTCACCGGCGAGGCCGCCACGGTGCGTGCGTTCTTCGCCGCGCCGCTCGCGCCCGCGCAGCGCCGGGCGATCCGTGCCCGCCTCGCGGTGCTCCCGCTCGCCGCGCCGCTGCCGCGCCTGCGCTACCGCGAGGTGCGGGAGGCCGACTGGGCCGAGGAGTGGAAGCGCTTCTACCACCCATTGCGCGTCGGACGGCTGGTCGTGCAGCCCTCGTGGGAAGCGGCTGGCGACCTCGGCCCTGATGACCTCGTGATCACCCTCGACCCCGGCCGCGCGTTCGGCACCGGCCAGCACGGCACCACGCTGCTCTGCCTCGCCGCGCTCGACCGGCTCGTCGGAGCGGGGGACGTCGTGCTCGACGTGGGGACCGGCTCCGGCATCCTCGCGCTCGCGGCGGCGCGCCTCGGCGCGGGCCGCGTCGACGCGCTCGACACCGACCCGGTCGCCGTGGCTGCTACGCGCGAGAACGCAACCC
>Ga0209544_1002971_pt1 | contig 13965 bp, 14 predicted proteins | sample MesohylPK_FD_187297 | JGI IMG/M metagenome (GOLD analysis project Ga0209544, IMG submission 187297) | Host-associated microbial community of the marine sponge Aplysina aerophoba from Gulf of Piran - sponge mesohyl, lysed by proteinase K... | ecosystem: Host-associated > Porifera > Sponge >...
TTCGGCTCCCAGTGGGCCCTCGCCCACGTCGACCTCGAGCTCGAGTCCGGCGACCGTCTGCTGCTGGCGGGCGCCAACGGCTCCGGGAAGACCACGCTCCTGCGGCTGATCGCAGGGCTCCGCCAACCGGCGGCGGGTGAACTCCTGGTCGACGGCCGGCGCCCGACCCGGGAGCGTTTCGGGGCCCGGAGCGCCCTGGCCCTGGTCTCCCATCACGACTATCTCTACGACCGTCTGACCGCGATGGAGACCCTGCGGCTCTGGAACTCGCTGTGCGGCGGCTCGAGCGAAAGCCGGCTCGACGACCTGCTAGCGGAGGTCGGTCTCTCGGCCGCCGCCGACCGGCACGTCGGCGGTTTCTCGGCCGGCATGAGGAAGCGCCTGATTCTCGCCCGCTCCCGGCTGGAGAACCCGCGGCTGCTTCTTCTCGACGAACCCTTCGCCTCCCTCGATCCCGAGGGCCAGTCCCTGGTCGAGCGTTGGGTCGGGCGCTTCGTGGACGACGGCGGAACGCTGATCGTCGCGTCTCACGCGATCGAACGGGCTTCCCGCCTGTGCCGCCGGGCGGTTCTGCTGGAGCAGGGCCAGGTGGCCTGGCAGGGCGAGGCCTCGGCCCTGGAAGCCACCTGGGCCAGGAGGCTTGGCCGTTGAACCTGCTGCGGCCCGTTCTCCTGCTGCTGGCGAAGGACCTGCGGGTCGAGTGGCGGGGACGCTTCCGGTTCCTGTCCATCGTGCTCTTCGGGGGCATCACGCTGGTCCTGTTCTCCTTCGCCATCGACGCGGACGACCGCGCGGCGGCGACGATGGCGCCCGGCTTCCTGATCCTCGCCCTGCTTCTGAGCTCCACCCTGGGGCTCTCCGAGTCCTTCCGCGTCGAACGGGAGAACCGCGCCCTGGAGGGACTGCTGCTGCTGCCGGTCGAACCGGCGGTTCTCTTCTACGCCAAGGCGCTGGGCAACTTCGTCTTCCTGGCCCTGCTGGCGCCCGTGCTGCTGCCCTCGGCGATCATCATCTACGGCGTCGACGCCGGGCCGAACGCTCTGCTCGGGCTCTTGCTTGTCTGGCTGCTGGCCGCTGCCGGACTCGCCGCGCCGGGAACGCTGTACGCGGCGATGACCAGTCGCGCCTCGAGCCAGGACGTGCTTCTGCCCCTGCTCCTCTTCCCCCTGGTCATTCCCGTGCTGATCGCCTCGGTCAGGAGCGCGGCCCTCGTGCTGCACGGAGATCCGATGGATCAGACACGCAGCTGGTTCATCATTCTGCTCGCCTTCGATGTGATCTACTGGGTGCTGGGAGGCGTGCTGGCCGCCGTGGCGATGGAGGAGTGAGAGCCCGCTGGCAACCCGGCTTCCCGCCACGCAAAGGAGCAAACCGAAGGTGGACGGCGTTATAGTCGGCGGTTGGGGATGGGTCGTTGCCGCCTATGGTTCGGCGGGGGTGGCTCTTGCCCTCTACACCTTCAGTCTGTTCGCCCGTCGGCGACGGGCCCTTGACAACGCACCGGCGCAGGAACCGAGTCATGAGCACGGAACCCACGACCCCGACCAGCGAAACCCCTGACCGCGGCAACCGACGTCTTCTCTTGCTGGCCGCGGCAGGCGTCGTGGCCATCGCGCTCTCCGTTCTGGCCTTCGGCGATGTCGGCGAGAACCTCGTCTACTACTGGAGTCCCACGGAACTTCAGGAAGCCGGGCCCGACGCGGTCGGCGCCAGCATCCGCCTCGGCGGCCTCGTCGAGCAGGACTCGGTGAGCCGGAGCGAAGACGGCCTGACCCTCGAATTCACGGTCACCGACGGCACGTCGCAGGTCGACGTCCGCACGACCGCGGTGCCGCCAGCCATGTTCCGGGAGGGCATCGGCGTCGTGCTCGAGGGAACCCTCCGGGAGGACGGCCAGTTCGCCACGTCGCGGCTCATGGTGAAGCACGACAACGAGTACCAGGCCCCCGACGTCGATGACCAGCGCGGCATGGAGGAGTTGATCGAATCCATGCAGTTCGACACGTGACCTCGGCCCTGGGCCAGGGGTTCGTGCTCCTGGGCCTGATCGCGGCGAGCTTCGGCGCTCCGTTCGGCTACATCGCCGGTGTGCGGCGGTCGGCAAGCGGCCTGCGCTGGACGAGACGTCTCGCCCACGTGTTCGCGGTGGCCATGGTCGGCGCCTGCGGAGTCATGTGGTACGCCCTCCTCAGCCACGACTTCTCCGTCTCCTACGTCGCCCAGGTCGGGTCGCGGGCGACGCCGCTCCACATCACGATCTTCTCCCTGTGGTCGTCGCTCGAGGGATCGATCCTGTTCTGGGGTCTGATCCTGGGCCTCTACATCGCCGCCACGGCCATCTTCCAGCGGCGGGGCCACGAGGACTACCTGGCCTACACCCTGGCGACCCTGCTCGCGATCGGCGCCTTCTTCACGTTCCTCATCGCCAGCGTCGCCGACCCGTTCGCGCCCACGCCGGCGCCCATTCCGCCGGACGGCCCGGGGCCCAACCCGCTGCTCCAGAACCACCTGCTGATGGCGATCCATCCGCCGATGCTCTACCTGGGCTACGTCGGCATGTCGGTGCCCTTCGCGATGGCGGTCGCGGCGCTCCTTCGCGGGCAACTGGGCGCCACGTGGCTGCGTCCCATGCGCCGCTGGCTGCTGGTTCCGACCTCGTTTCTCACGGCCGGCATCATGCTCGGCGGCTGGTGGTCGTACGAGGTCCTCGGATGGGGCGGCTACTGGGCCTGGGACCCGGTGGAGAACGCTTCCTTCCTGCCCTGGCTCACCGGCATCGCGGCGCTCCACTCGGGAGTCGTACAGCAGCGGCGGGGAACGCTCAAGGCCTGGACCGTGATCCTGATCATGATCACGTTCCTGCTCACGATCCTCGGCACCTTCCTGACCCGCTCGGGGGTCGTGAACTCGGTCCACTCCTTCACCCAGAGCCCGATCGGCCCGGTCTTCCTCGGTTTCCTGGCCCTCTGCACCGCCGCCGTCGTCGTCCTGCTGTCACTGCGGATCGACACCCTGGTCTCCGAGCCCTCGAACGAACGCCTGGTCAGCCGCGAAGGCGCCTTCCTGCTGAACAACCTGCTCTTCGTCAGCCTGATGTTCACGGTGCTCGTCGGCACGATCTACCCGATCATCGCCGAGTCGCTGCGCGGGGTGAAGGTGAGCGTCGGCGAGCCCTACTTCAACCGGATGGCCGTACCCCTGTTCGGCGGGCTGCTGCTGATGATGGGCGTCGGCCCGGCGCTGCCATGGGGCGGCAGCAACCCGAAGCTGGTGCGGCGCGCCCTGCTGCGTCCGCTGCCCGCGGCCGCCGTCGGCCTGGTCGTGGCGTTGCTGTTCGGCGCCCGCTCCGCGCCGGTGCTTCTCGTCTGCGCCTTCGCCGGTTTCGCGCTCTGGGTCACCGCGGACCAGGGCCTGCGACCGGCGCGCACGCGGCCCCGGCGCGAGGGCGGCAGGGGGCCGCTTGCCGCGCTTCTCGTGGCGCCCGACAAGCTGGGCGCCTACGTCGTCCACTTCGGCGTCGTCGTCACGTTCGTCGCGGTGGCCGTGTCGTCGAGCTTCCAGCGCGAGGCGGAGTCCACGCTGCGCGCGGGCGAGACGCTCACCCTCGCCGGCTACGAGATGACGTTCCGCGGCGCCGAGCAGGTCCAGGAGCCGCATCTCCTGCGCCACCAGGCCCGGGTCGAGGTCTCGAGCAACGGCCGGAGCCTGGGCACCCTGTACCCGTCCCTCAACATCTACCCGAATCAGCGTGAACCGATCGGCACGCCAGCGGTCCGCACGACGGCGGGGCACGATCTCTACCTGACCCTGATGAACGTCGGCGGCGACGGGTCGATCGGTCTGCGCGCGATCAGGACGCCGCTCGTCGCATGGATCTGGATCGGCGTCGTGATCATGGTCCTGGGCACCGCCCTGTGCCTGATTCCGACCGCCGCCGAACGGCGGGCGGCCGCGCCGCCTCGCTCCGTCCCGGATCTCGCCGCATCGCCCGCAGGGGGAGGTCGATGAACCGCAAGGTCCTCCTCGTCGGACTCGTCATCGCGGCGCCGCTGCTGCTGCTGCTCGGGTTCGGCTTCCGGCATGACCCCCAGATCGTCGAGTCCCCGCTGATCGGCAAGCCGGCGCCCAACTTCCGGCTCGCCGACCTCGACGGCAACGTCGTCGACCTGGCGGACTTGCGCGGCCAACCGGTCATCATCAACTTCTGGTCGACCTACTGTCCGCCGTGCATCATCGAGCACCCGCTCCTGATGGCCGGAGCGCGACGCTGGCAGGGCGAGATCCACTTCCTCGGCGTCATCTTCCAGGACGACCCCGACCAGATCGCGCGGTTCAACACCGACTACGGAAGCTGGGGGCCATCGCTGGTCGACGACGGCGGCCGGGTCGCGATCGCTTACGGCGTCTACGGACCGCCCGAGACCTTCTTCATCGACCGCGACGGCGTGATCGTCGACAAGGCGATCGGTGCGGTCTCGCCGGACCAGCTCCTCGGCGTCGCCAACCGCCTGCTGGCGCAGCCGGCCGAGGCGACCGGTTGACATGCGGCGCTCAGGCTCGACGCCCCGACCGGACCGCCGGCGGTTCATCCCGGTGGCCGCCCTCCTGGCGCTGCTGACCCCGCTCGTGTTCGCCGCGACGGCTTCGGCCCAGCCGCCGGCTACGCAGCCCGACCTGCTGTTGCCGCCGGCGGAAGGGGAACGCCGACAGGGGTTGGGCATCGAGGCATCCCATGAACTGGGCGACCCCCTCGGCCGACCCCTCTCCGGCGCCGAACTCGACGAGGTCGTCGCCGGCGTCGCGGCCGAGATCCGCTGCCCGAAGTGCCAGGCCCTTTCGATCGCCGACTCCGGCGCCCAGTCGGCACAGGCGATGCGCGAGGAAGCACGGTCCCTGCTCGCCGCCGGCTACACCCGGGAGCAGGTCGTCGGCTACTTCGAGCAGCGCTACGGCGAGTTCGTCCTGCTCGAGCCGCGCGCCCGGGGGCTCAACCTGATCGTCTGGGGGGCGCCCGCGTCGATCGTCGTGGTCGGCGCCCTGCTGGTCGTGCGCCGGCTGCGGCTGCGCCGGCAAGGCGGCGACGAGGCCCTCGACGCCTACCTGCAACAAGTGGAGCAGGAGACAGCGACCTGACTATCGTCGCGACGGTCGCGCTGGCGGTCGCCGTTTTCGCCGGCCTGGGATTCGGGTTCGCGTTCCTGCCCCGGGAAGCCGCGACGCGCGCGGCCGCGCTCGAGCTTCAGCGCGCGGACCTCCTGAGCCGACGCGAGGATCTCATCGGCCGGCTGAAGCAGGCCGGGCTCGAAGCAGCCGACCGCCGCCGGCTCCAGGTCTCGACGGCCCGGGTGCTCAAGGAGCTCCACGAGGTCGAGGAAGCGATCGCCACCATCGCCCCCCAGCACCGCGCTGCACCGAAGGTGACACAACCTGCCGGCGGGGCCTTCGTCCAGGCACACCCCCTGCTCTCCGGCGTCCTGCTCGGCGGCGGCGTGGTCGGCCTGGTCGCCGCCCTCGTGATCTGGGCCCAGTTGGACGCCCGGCCCGATCCCGAGGCCCAGCAGATGGCCGAACAGCAGGCCGGCGGCGGCACCGACTTCCGCGGCCAGGCCCCGCTCGGCCCCGAGATGGCCCGGCAGGCCGAGGAACTGCGGCGGCAGATCGAAGCCGACCCAACGAACATCGACCTGCACCGCGCGCTGACCCAACTCCTGCTGTCGAACGGCCGCACCTTCGACGCCTTCCAGCAGGCCCAGCGCATCCTGGAGATCGACCCGGAGGATCCCGACGGCCACTACGTCTCCGGCGTCGTCCGCCTCTCGATGGGCCAGGCCGACGTCGCGATGGACTCACTGAGCCGGTCGCTCCAGAGCGACCCCGGCCACGAGCAGTCAGCGCTGATGCGAGGCCTGCTCCTCCTCCAGCTCGGCGACCGCGACGGCGCGATCGCCACCTGGCAGAACGCCAACGAAGTCCGCACCAGCCCCCGCCTCCAGCAGGTCACCGCGATGGCCCGCGAAGGCAAGACCTTCCAGGAAATCATCAACGCCCCGATGTAGGCGTCGACGTCAAAGGCCCAGTCTCCGGATCACCTGGGTCGCGACGTCCCGCTTGCGTTCGGTTCCCCGCGTCCTGATCCTCACGTCGGCCTGGCGGTACGAGTCGAGGCGACTCTCGTACAGGGCCCGGGCCTGGTCCGGGGTTTCGAACAGCGGGCGGCGCTTGTGCGACTGCTGCGCGCGGCGGGACAGGGCCTCCCAGGGCGGGTCCAGCCAGACGCTGGTGCCCAGTTCAGTGATCAGGCGGCGGTTCCGCTCCAGGGTAAAGACGCCGCCGCCGGTTGCGATCACCGCCCGGTCGAGTGCGGCGCAGCGTTCAAGCGCCGCCGTCTCGCGTTCCCGGAAGTAGGCCTCACCACGCTCGACGATCATCTCGGCCACTGGCTGCCCCTCATGCGCGGCAATGTCCGAGTCGAGATCCCGGAAAGGCCAACCGAGGGAACGTGCCAGCCGCCGGCCGATCCTGCTCTTGCCGGCCGCCATGAAGCCGACGAGGAAGACGCGCACGGCCGACCTGCGGGAGCCCTAGCCGTCCTGAGGGCGGGACCGTTCGCTCTTGAGTGCCCGCACCAGGAAAAAGGTGAAGCCGCCCCACACGAAACCGCAGATCAGGACCAGAACGAGAATGGCGAGCGGGGACATCGGCTTCAGGTAATCCGGTTGGACTATACGCCAGCCGACGCCGGATGCCGGCCAGAGGGCCGGCGCACCCAGTAGGACGTCCAGCCCGGAGGGTGCGCACCGACGCCGGCGCGACGCCCCTCAGCGGAGCGCGCGCAGCAGGTCGCGGCAGCTCGCAGCGAGCCTGTGCGGGTCGAGTGCGGAGATGACGGCCACGGCGTCGGCGCCGGCTTCGATCACGCGGGGGGCGCGGTCGGCGTCGATGCCGCCGATCGCGATCAGGGGCTTGGCGGTTGCGGCGCGGGCGGCGGCTACGCCGGCGAGGCCGACGACGGGGTCCGGCCGGTCCTTCGTCGACGTGCCGAAGGCGGGGCCGATCGCCACCGCGTCGACGGCCGGGTCGCGGTCGGCCTCGACGGCCTGTTCGCGGCTGTGCGTGGAGCGGCCGATGTAGCGATCGTCCGGCAGCGACGAACGCGCCACGGACGGCGGCAGGTCCTCCTGGCCCAGATGGAGGCCAAAGCAGAGGCCGGGTGTCGCCGGCAGAGCGGCTGCGATGGCGGGCCGGTCGTTGATCCAGAACACGGGAGCGTCCGCAGCGGCGCCGCTTCCTGACGTGGTCGCGTCCTCGACGACGCGACCCACCGCCTCCGCCAGGCGCCAGGCCGAAAGGTCCGGCACCCCCTTGGCGCGAAGCTGAATCCACCTCGCGCCGCAGTCGAGCAGCGTCCTGACCGCACCCGTGACGGCCTCCGGCTCCGTGCCGACGAGCCCCGTGTCGACGATCGCGTAGAGCCGGTTCGCGGGCGGTCGGAGTTCGCTCACTCTTCGTCCAGCCGACCAAGAAACCCGGTGTCGAGCCTTGCTTCAGCGAACGCCCGCGAGCCGACGATCCGCTGCATGAGCGGCAGCGTGGTTCGGACGCCGTCGATGTCGAACTCCATCAAGGCCCGGGTCATTCTCGAAATCGCCTCCTCCCGGTTCGCGCCGTGGGCGATCACCTTGGCCACCAGCGAATCGTAGTAGGGCGGCATCGAGGCGCCCTCAAAGCCGTGGCTGTCGACCCGGATGCCCGGGCCGGCAGGAGGGCGGTAGCGGCGCAGCGTACCCGGCGAGGGCGCAAAGGTCTCCGGATCCTCCGCGTTGATCCGGCATTCGATCGCGTGGCCGCTGGTCGGCGTGCCGTCGGGCAACCCCAGCGGCTCGCCCGCCGCGGCCAGGATCTGCAGCTTGACGAGGTCGACGCCGGTCACCGACTCGGTCACGGGATGCTCGACCTGGATGCGCGTGTTCATCTCGAGGAAGTAGAAGCGGTCGCCCTCCACCAGGAACTCGACCGTGCCCGCGTTCGCGTAGCCGACATGCTTCGCCAGCCGCAGCGCGGCCTCACCCAGGGATCGCCGCAGGTCGGCGCCTATCGCGGGGGCAGGAGCCTCCTCCAGGAGCTTCTGATGGCGGCGCTGAATCGAGCAGTCGCGCTCGCCCAGTTGCACGGTGCGGCCGAAGGAGTCGCCGAAGACCTGGACCTCGATGTGGCGCGGCCGTTCCACGAGCCGCTCCACGATGAGTTCGCCGCTGCCGAAGGCGGCGCGGGCCTCGCTCGCCGCCGACTCGAGGGCGCTCTCGAGTCCCGCGCGGTCCCGGACGATCCGCATGCCGCGACCGCCACCGCCCGCCGCGGCCTTCAGCATCAGGGGATAGCCGATCCCGTCGGCGAAGTCCGCCACTGCCTCGGACCCCTCGGGCAGCGGACCGCCCTCGAGCACCGGCACATCGGCCGCGACCGCGGCTTCGCGCGCTCTGCCCTTGTCGCCCAGCGTGCGGATCGACGACGACGAGGGTCCGATCCAGGTCAGGCCGCACTGCTCGACAGCGGCGGCGAAGTCGGCGTTCTCAGCCAGGAAGCCGTACCCGGGATGGACCGCCTCCGCGCCGGTGATGTTCGCCGCTGACAGCAGGTTGCGCTGGTGCAGGTAGCTCCCGGCGGGTGCCGGCGGCCCCACGCAGACGCCAACGTCGGCGAGGCGCACGTGAAGGGCCTCCCGATCCGCCGTGCTGAAGGTGGCGACGGTCGTGATGTCGAGGTCCCGGCAGGCGCGGATGATTCGCACCGCAATCTCGCCACGGTTGGCGACGAGGATTCTGCGCAAGGGTTCCTCAGGTCTGAATCACGAAGAGAGGCGCCCCGAACTCGACCGGGTCGCCGTTCGCGGGCATCACGGAGGTGATGACTCCCGAGACATCGGCCTCGATCTCGTTCATCAGCTTCATCGCTTCGACGATGCAGACGACCTGCCCCTTCTCGACCTGTGAGCCCACCTCAGCGTAAGGCGGAGCGTCGGGGCCGGGGGCGACGTAGAACGTGCCCACGATCGGGGAAGTCAGTACGTGCCCGTCGAGCGCCGGCTCCTCTTCGGTGGCCCGCTCCTCGGCCGCCGCCGGCTCCGGCGAATCGGCGATCGTCGGCGGTGCGGCACGTTCCACCCGGGGCCCCCCGGACGCCCCTCCACGATCGCCGCCCACCCGCAGGTAGAGGCCGCCCACCTGGTACTCCACTGAGAGGTCCGAGCCGCCACGCCGCTCCTCGGCGATGTAGCGGATCAGCGCGTCAACTTGTTCATGGGTCAGCACGACGGCGGAGTGTATCCGCTATCGGCGTCCCGCTGCGGCGGGTTTACCCTTGCCGCGCCGGCGCAGGCCTTCCAGTCCTTCGCGCGCCCTGCGGTTGCCCGGGTCGGCCCGGAGGATCTGCTCGAAGATCTCCGCGGCCTCGCGGCGGTGTCCCTGGGCCAGGTACAACTCGCCCAGCGTCACTGTCGGCGCCGGCCATCGAGAAACCACCGGGCCTCCTTCGCCCGCCATCCCGGATCCCGCTACTGACCCGTGACCTGGACGAACTTCGTCACCTCATCGGAACCGAGCGTGTTGGTCGCCCGGAAGGTGACCGCGTACGTGCCTGTCTCGGCATAGGTATGGGTCGGGTTCTGCCGCGTGCTCGTGTTGCCGTCGCCGAAGGTCCAAAGCCAACTCGTCGTGCGGCCGTCCGTCGTGTCTTCGAAGGAAACCAGCAAGTTACGCGTGTTGAACGTGAAGTCCGCCCGCGGCAGCCGCTGAATGCTGACGTTCACGTTCGTCGTGACCAACTGGCCACCGCCGCTGCCGACGTCGACGCCGACCTGGAAGTTGTCGCCCGTCACCGTGTCGAGATCGCCCGACGTGACGATAAGCCGGTCCGACGCGGTGCCGTCGGCCCCTGTGGAGATCAGTCCCCCGCCCGAGTCGAGTGTGCCGACCTCGGTGCGGAAGTTGACCTCGGCGTTCTCGAGCGGCTGGCCCCGGTCGTCGCGAACGATGGCCAGCAGATCGGCCTCCCCGCCCGTCTCGGGCACGCTGTTCGGCGTCACCTGCACGGTGACCGAAGCCGGCGAAAGACCGAGCTGGATCTCCACCGTCGCCGTCTCCGAGCCGCCGGTGCTGGCCGAGACCGTGGCAACGCCGAACTGGCCGTTGGCCGCCAGCATCGCCAGTGCCTCGCCACGATCGTCGACGGGAACGCTCGCCGGGATCGAACCCAGCGTGGTCGCGAGCCGCACCAGGGTGCCGGAACTGACCGGCGTGCCGTTCGGCCGCAGCGCCACGACCCGGATCTCCGCACTCCCGTCCGACGGGATGCGGTCCGGATTCGCGCTGATCGTGATCAGCGTGCCCGACGGGGCCACCGGGTTCGTCTTGTCACACGCCACCAGGAGCGCCAGACACAAGCTGGCGACGATGACGGCAGGCAGGAATCGGCGCCGGGTGTCCATCTCTCGAATCAGTATACGAACGCTGCGAAGGGAGCGTCTATTCGCTCGTGTCCGGGCGACCTTCGGCCCAGACCAGCCTGGTCACTTCGTCCGAGCCCACCGGGTTGCTGGCACGCAGGGTCACCGCGTAGTAACCGGGCTTGGCAAAGGCATGGGATGGACTCTGGGCCGTGCTCGTCGTGCCGTCACCGAAGTCCCACTGTCTGCTTGTCACCTGACCCACGGAAGTATCGCGGAATGCGACGAGCAGACCGCCGGGACTGAACTTGAAGGCAGCCTCCGGCAGTCGCTGGATACGGATGCCGACATTCTGCGTGACCAGCTCCCTGCGGCCGGAGCCGACCGCCGCCGTCAGCCAGAACCTGTTCTCCTGTACCACGGCAAGTTCAGCGGCAGTCACCGTGACCCGGTCCGTGACGCCCCCGTCCGCGCCAGTCGTGAGCAGCCGACCTCCGGAGCCGAGCGTGCCGGTCTCGGTGACGAAGTTCACCTTCGCACTCTCGAGCGGCCGTCCCCGATCGTCGCGCACGAGAGCGAACAACTCGACCTCGCCGCCGGTCTCGGGAACGCTGCTCGGGCTCGCCTGAATGGTCACGGACCCGGCCGGACGTCTGTGCTGGGCGGCCTGCTCCCTGGCGTCCTGCGCCAGCGCGGCGGTCGTGAGGCCGAAGCCGAGAAGCAGCGTCACCACAACAACGTGGATTCGACGAGTCATCAACATGTTCTTTCCCTCCATCAGTTCTTGGGCAAGCTCTCTAACTTCGTCTACGGCTCCGCACTCGACTCCGTCTAGCGCTCGCCGCTTCGCGGCGCCAAGATCGCGGGCCAGGACCCGGGTGGCGCGCTCCGCGCCACCCGTGAACCAGTCCGTGCGCGCGTCATCGGGCGCACGGATGGCAGGCCCGCGCAACGGCCGGCGCACCCAGTTGATTCAGCCGGCCGCCGAGGCCGGCGGTGCGCCCGGGCGGCGCTTCACGGTGCGGATGGCGGGGAGGTCTTCCAGCGACTGCTGGAGCCGGTTCAGGTGCTTGCGGTTGCGGACGTCGACCACGACGTCGATCGAGGCTTCGCCGTGGCCGCGGCTGCGGCTCTCGATGTGGCGGATGTTGCTGCCCTGCTTGGCGATGGCTTCCGTGACGCGAGCGAGCACGCCCGGCCGGTCGCGGGTCTCGATGACCAGGGTGACCGCGAACATCGCGTCGTTGCGGCGCGCCCACTCGACGCTGATCTCCCGTTCGGGGTGGTACAGCAGGTTGCGCACGTTGGGGCAGTCCACGGAGTGGACCGAAACACCCCGGCCGCGGGTCACGAAGCCGATGATCTCCTCGCCCGGCAACGGGCTGCAGCAGCCGGCGAAGAACGCGAGCATGTCGTTCTCGCCCTTGACTACCAGCCTGGCCTGGTCGCGGGGCAGAACCTTGCTCACCGCCTGGCGCAGGCGGCCGGGCCCCTCATCCCGGCGTCGCAAGCGCTCCGGCGGCAGGACCGCGCGCAGCACCGGCTTGACCGAACCGCGGCCGAAGCCCAGCCGGCTGAACAGCTCGTCGACGTTGCCGTAGCCCTCGGCGGCCACGAAGTCCGCCATCTCCTTCGAGTCGAACACGCGGCGCGGGCTCACCCGGTAGCGGCGCAGTTCACTGGTCAGCATCGTGCGGCCGATCTCGATCGCGCGCTTCTTCTGCTCGGCGTTGATCCACTGACGGATCTTGCTCCTCGCCCGCGTCGTGCCGACGATGTTCAGCCAGTCGCGGCTGGGTTCGCGGTTCGGGTTCGTCGTGATCTCGACGATGTCGCCGTTGTTCAGTTCGGTACGCAATGGCACCAGCCGGCCGTTCACCCGCGCGCCGCTGCAGTGATGGCCGAGTTCCGTGTGAATGCGATAGGCGAAGTCGAGCGGCGTCGCGCCGCGGGGGAACGACAGCACGTCGCCCTTCGGCGTGAACACGTACACCTCGTCGGGATAGAGATCGATCTTCAGCGCGCTCAGGAAGGTGCGCGGGTCCGGCACCTCCTGCTGCCACTCGAGGAGCTGGCGCAGCCAGACGATGCTGACGTCGTTCTCGTCCGTGTCGAGCTGCCCCCCCTTGTACCGCCAGTGCGCCGCCACGCCCTCCTCCGCGAGCAGGTCCATCGCCTGGGTCCGGATCTGGACCTCGAACGGCTGCCCGCCCCGGCCGAGCACCGTCGTGTGCAGCGACTGGTACAGGTTCGGCTTCGGCATCGCGATGTAGTCCTTGAAGCGGCCCGGAATGGGACGCCAGACCTGGTGCACGACACCGAGCGCGGCGTAGGTGTCCTTCACGTCGACCGTGATGATCCGGAAGGCCAGGAAGTCGAACAGGTCCGGCAGATCGATCTGCCTGCGGCGGAGCTTCTGGTAGATCGAGTAGTAGCCCTTGACCCGGTGACTGATCTCGGCTTCGATGTCCGCTTTCTCAAGCGCCTCGCGCAGGCGCTCGGCGATTCGCCGGGTCGTGCTCCGGGCCCCCTTGATCCGCTCGTCGAGCTGTCTCCGGATGTCCTCGTAGTGGTGCGGATGCAGGTAACTGAACGCCCGGTCCTCCAGCACGCGCTGAATCCGCGACATCCCCAGACGGTGGGCGAGCGGTGCGTAGATCTCCAGCGTCTCGCGCGAGATCCGCCGCCGCTTCCCGGGCTCGAGATGCTCCAGGGTGAGCATGTTGTGGAGGCGATCGACCAGCTTCACCACGATGACCCGCAGATCGCGGGCCGAGGCCAGGATCAGCTTGCGGAAGCTCTCCGCCTGCACCTCGTCGCTGCGGACGTACTCGTGGCGGCCGATCTTCGACACGCCGTCCACGAGGTCGGCGATCTCGTCTCCGAACTCCGCCGCGAGAGCCTTCTTCGTGGCCCCGGTGTCCTCCAGGACGTCGTGCAGCAGGCCGACGGCGACGCTCGTCTGATCGAACTTGAACTCGGCCAGCATGTGGGCGACACCGAGCGGATGGCTGATGTACGGGTCGCCCGAACGCCTGACCTGCCCGCGGTGGGATCGCTCAGCGTACTCGTACGCGCGACGGAGCCAGGCTTCGTCGCAGGCGCGCTCGTTCTCTTCGAGGCGACGGATGACCTCGCCGATCCCTACGTCCCCGGGCTCCCGCACCGGCAGCGGATCCTGGGGTCGGTTCGCCGGGGCCATCGCCTAAGTCCCTTACGCCGCGTTCGCCCTCTTCTGACGCCGCTCGCGGCCGAACGAACCCTCCCAGATCAGCACGATCGGGCTCGCGACGTAGATCGACGAGTACGTGCCGACCAGCACCCCGATCAGGAGCAGGAAGGAGAAGCCGCGAATCACGTCGCCGCCCAGGATGAACAGGCTGCCGACCGCCAGCAAGGTGGTGCCCGACGTCAGGGCGGTGCGCGACAGGGTCTGGTTCAGGCTCCGGTTCAGCACGTCCACCAGGTTCTCGCGACGGCTGCGCCGCAGGTTCTCGCGCACGCGGTCGAAGACGACGACGGAG
>Ga0209544_1002980_pt1 | contig 13941 bp, 12 predicted proteins | sample MesohylPK_FD_187297 | JGI IMG/M metagenome (GOLD analysis project Ga0209544, IMG submission 187297) | Host-associated microbial community of the marine sponge Aplysina aerophoba from Gulf of Piran - sponge mesohyl, lysed by proteinase K... | ecosystem: Host-associated > Porifera > Sponge >...
ATTGCAAATATGCCAAAGCGACCTTGGAGATTTGTCGCTGTTTCTGTAGCGTTACAGCCGCTTGTGGTAAGCCAAATCTGAGGCTCCGTCGTGTTTTGACTTCCACAAAAACGGTGAATTCGCCATCTCGTGCTATGAGATCAATTTCGCCGCGTCGTGCGCGATAATTCTGTGCAAGGATTTTACACCCACGCGCTTTGAGATGCTCCGCTGCCAACGACTCACCAATCTTTGCGATGTTCAAGCGTGAACGATCCATTTAGGTCTTCTATTCCCCCTTTAAGCACATAATTTGAAACATCACTACTATTCCCTTTTGAGAGTTCCCCACAAGGTTAGCAATTTTCCGTTGGAAGAAACAGATAAGGATTTTGGGGACCAAGCCGGTGTTAGAGCCAGTTGTAAGTCTTCAACAACAGGAACACCGCCATTACCATCAGCATTCATCACGTATATACCGTAAAGCCCCTGCCACTCTGATGAATAAGCAATCTGTGTGCCATCTGGCGACCACGTCGGATGTTGGTCCCGGGATTTGCTATTCGTCAGATTCCTCTCACCTGTGCCATCTATATTTATGATATACACATCAAAGATTTTGTTGCGGTAAGACGCAAATGCGATCTGTGTGCCATCTGGCGACCATGCGGGTTGTGTGTCCCAAGACCGAGAGTCAGTGACGCGTGTTACGTTGGTCCCATCAGTATTCAGAATAAAGATGTCCGATCCAAAAATACGAGTGGATTCAAATGCGATCTGTGTGCCATCTGGCGACCACGCGGGTTGGCTGTCTAAACCTGGATGGTTGGTGATGCGTATTTGGTTTGTACCGTCGGCGTTCATCACATAAATTTCTGCGTTCCCATCCCGCTCTGATGTGAAAACGATCTGTGTGCCATCTGGCGACCACGCGGGACCACTGTGATCAGCCGGATGTTGGGTTAGCTTAACCGGTTTCCCTCCGCCTACCGTCATTACATAGATTTGAAAGAAAAATCCCTCTCGTTCCGATACGAAAGCGACCTGTTTTCCATCCGGAGACCAAGTCGGTTCCGCGTCATACGACTCGTGGTGGGTAAGCTGTTTAACATTTTTACCGTCAGGAGTCATCGTATAAATTTCTGGATTTTTAAGACTGCCAGACATAAAGGCGATTTGAGCCTCAGCGCATCGTGTTACACTTACCAACAGTAAGGCACTCAAAAATATAAAAACAATGAATCCTTTTTGCAGATTGTTCTGCAAAGTCAATAGGATTCTCATTTCTCCGCTTCTTCGCAAAGCCGAGAAGCAATCCGTTTTAATAATTGAAACTTCATCGTGCCCGATTATATTTAATCGCGCCCCACAATGCAGCCGTGTAAATTGTTTAAGCAATGCCGATTGCATAATTCTACTCCTTTTCTGGTAACGTGATGTTTATCTATTCTCCTTCAAGCGAGATCTGATAGATTCCGAGTTGGTAGGTAGCGACGTAAAGCTTGTTATTATCAGCAACAAGAGAGACAACCCTATCCGTATCTGGTGGATCAAACTCCCAATGCTCTTGTGTAGAACTGTTGTTACTGGCGACGAGAGAGGTAGTTTCATCTGAAACGCTCGGAGATATCCGATGCCATTTGCCACGGTCACCTAAGCGATAAACTCCAGTCTCACCAATACCATATACTTCGGTATTATCCATCGTGAATTTGTCTATGATGACAGGCATACCGATTTTATCGGTTACTACATGCCAGTGTGTGCCGGTTTGTGATGACAGCACCCCTTTGTCTGTTGCGATGTAAACCGTTGAACCCGCAAAGACTATCTCTTTGAAATGCTCAAAGCGGAGTGGAAGGCTCGATGTAAGGTCTCTCCAATTGCCACCACCATCAAAGGATTGAAACAGTCTACCATCCCGTTTCCCTACATAGACGGTTTCTGCTGAGACTGCCAACTTGAACTCGTTATCCAAGTCGCTATTCGGCTGTTTACCGGTATCGACCAGCCCGGTATTTGTCCACTCCGAATCACCGGGTTTCCATTTGAAAAGCCGTCGCAAGTATTCTATATAGAACGTCTCTCCACTGACTGCAAATCCACCAATTTTTCCTCCATACACATCAAGGAGATAATTCGTAGCAGGTACATTCTTAATCACCGGACGACCAACCGCCAAGTCTGCCTGCTTCAGTTCTTCAAAATGTTCCTCTGTCCAAAACTCAAGGACGAGCGTTTTGCCATCAAAATCAGGTATGCCTTGAACCGGTATAAGTTCGTTGCTATCCGTAGATAAACGCAAAACGCGCGGTGTATTCCATTCATTCACAATTACATAGAGAACATTACCAACAATAGTGAACTTTGAATTTCCAAAGTAACCGGTGCAAACGATTTCCCACGACACTCCGTTATCAGTTGATCGGTAAATCCCTTCGTAGGTATGTAGATAGAGATAATCGTTGAACACAATCAAATCGAGCGTTCCACTCCCGACCATCCCTTTCATAAATGGGTGCCATGAGTTGCCCCCATCAATTGTGCGATGAGCACCGTATATTCCGGCTCTGTAATAAGTATTCTCGTCCACTGCCACAAAGGGTCGCCTACGCAATACAAACAAATCCATAGCAGATGCAAGATTTATCGGAGCGTCCTCTCCATCTCCTGAATAAAGTCTGTGTACATCTTGCGTTAAGGGTGTTTCACCGACGGGCAACAACTTTATACCCGTGGCTGTCCGTACAAACATGGACTCATCCTCAGGCGTTATATCGGTCCACGATGCCCCCAAATCGGCTGAATGGAAAATACGAGACGAACTTGCCTTATTGTCGGATACGACTTCTGTTCCGGTCTGCGTCCCTTGAAAAAGATCGCGCCCTGTCTTAACATAAAGATTGTTTTCAAAAACTTCCAAAGCATGGATAGCTGCAGCCCTGCCTACAGGTAGTTGCCCCCAAATACCTGATGAATCGAAGCGATAGAGACCATGGTTGGTGCCAGCAAATACAGTGTTCCCAATTGCAGCCAACGCACAAATTCTATTACCAGCTAACCCATCATTAAGGGGACCCCACTGTCCCGCCATATCCGTAGATCGGAAAACACCTTTATCCAGAAGAGCGGCATACATTATAGTCCGTGCTTGCGAATTGTGCCCATGCCCCTCATCCGTAATGGCAAATCCAGTAATATATCCTCTCGGTAGGATGCCACCAAGCACATTCCATGTTTCTCCCTTATCAGTTGACGTATATAATCTATCAGTAGCAATATAGAGAGTGTCTCCATACTCTGTCATAACAGAGTCACCATGAGTCGGGAAACTCCTATCGATGAGCGTCCATGTATTTCTATCATCTGCTAATCGGTAGATTCCTGTTAATGCGACAGCGTAGATATCTCCTTCAGATGCAGCGAAAAACTTGATGGCGGCACCCCCTTGGAGTCCATTCATTTGGGTCCATTTTGAAGCAGAAGCCTTAGTAGAATCTCCTCGCGCATCGGATGCCAAGACGGTCTTAGAAATCTGTGAGCCAGTACTGCTGTTTCTGCCGGGGGTAGCAGCACGCCCACCCCGATTTTGTATTGACGGTTTCGCGGGAATATCAAGGACGACAGGCGCATCAACAATTTCAATCGTGGGTTCAGATTGCGCATCGAAACTATACGGTTGCTGAAAACGAGGAACGTATTGACTGCTCCCCCCCATCAGTATCATAACCAATAGGGTAACCGTCCCGACAGCCGCCCATGGGAGCAACGGTTTTCCAATTGGCGGCTGTGTTGGCTTCATGTCAGCAACCTGCCGCATGATGTTCTCGGTGAAGTTGGTAGAGAGATGGACACCTCCAAGCATTTCTCGGATCATCGGTTCGTCATTCTTTAAACGCTCGCGCGCGCGTCGCAGCCGACTCTTGATCGTATTCACTGAAACACCTAAGAATTTACCGATTTCCTTCGCTGTCATTTCGCCGAGATAGTAAAGCGTCACTACCGTGCGTTCACTCTCCGGCAATTTTTCCAAGAGTCTTTTGACGATTGCATGTCGACGCTCAGTCGCATCCGCCTCATGTTGCTCTGATACATAACGGGTGTAAGAGGATTTCTCTATCTCTCTCATAGATGTGTCCTCCAGCGATTGCACCGCAGACTTGTTGCTTTGAATCCACTTCAGGCAAAGTCGATTTGCAATCACATAAAGCCATCCAGAAAACTGATTGGGATTCCTTAAGGTAGCGAGGTTTCTGTATGCCTGAAGGAAGGTGTCCTGAGCAATTTCCTCAGCGAAGTGAAAGTCACCAACCTTCCGCCATGCCAAGGCGTGAACACTCTTCCGGTACTTTCGGACTAAGGTGTTGAATGCCTCATCATCACCTGATAAAATTCTACGAATCAGTTGAACATCATTTTCTACCATCAGAATTCTCCATGATTAGCGTAAGCAAACAGCCGAAGAAACTCTGGTGCTTTAGTGAAATTGGATCAGTTTACAGGAAGCTGTTGTGGAACAGAGATCCGTCCAGAACGTGTGATATAAGTATAAATTGTATTTCTTTTTAACACACCAAACAACAACTTTTCGTAAAATGACAGTTCACCTAAAGGTAAACTTACCTCGTGCAACTCCTTGTAGAAATTTTGGTCTACATAAGCCCACACGCCATCCCATCTGTTGATAACACCCACCTCTCCCCGGGCATCCAAGATACGGGAGAGAATACCACCCGAAAAGTTATAGTCTGAACCGCCGACGTTGACCCGTGAAATATACGCGTTGGAATAAACAAGCGTCTCGTCGTTAAGCCAAAGCATGCCATCATTGAGAATCTGGGTCGGCTCTCCGAGTTCTTCAACGCTTCGCTTGATAATGTTCTCAGCACCTTGTACAGGTTGATTTGTGATATAACCTGCTGCTCGTAGTTTATTCTCCTTAAAAGTATACACGATTTTGACAGGTACATCATTAATGCGATGATTGTAGACAAGCGTATTTCCTTTCCGTAGGAATAGCTGCTTGTCCAGTTCCGCCAGCAATACCCGTTCTTGTGTGTAGCCCCACCGCGTTTTACGAAAATGGTAAGTCTCATTCGGTTCGGACAACATCGGTCCAAGGTTCGCGCACCCCAGAGAAAGAAACACTGGAATGAACAATAAATTTCTCTTCAATGTTGAATATGACGAACTGACAAATAATGCCCGATGGACTTTTCGTAGAAAAAACGGATGGCGTTTCATGATGCATTCCTCCTCGCATACGACAGTTAGGACTCATCAATTGCAAATATAATACACGACAGTAGATGAACTGAAATCGTTAAATTTAACACATTCCCTACTATTGAATTATAATGATACTTTTTTAAGGCGAAAAGGGTGCATAATCTTAAAAAAATCGTAGAAATCTGATTTTTTACAGAATTAAAAGTGCCGTTTTGGTGTAATAGATGAGGAGAGTCTTATATCTATGATTGAAAATCAAAGGTTCTATATTGAAATTCGGTAAAGGGTTTAAGTATCTGGAAGGAGTTTAAAGGTGCGGCGATGAATATCGGAGGCACCAAACTGGGCAATCGCTTGTCGATGTTGGGATGTGGGATACCCTTTGTGCCGCGAGAATCCGTAGTTGGGGTAGATCGGATCCAATTCAACCATGAGTCGGTCGCGTGTGATTTTGGCAACAATTGAGGCAGCCGCAATAGAATAACTTCGGCTATCACCCTTCGGAATGGCTTCACCCGCAATACTTACCTCAGGTAAATCCAAGCCATCAACGAGTAAATAATCGGGTGCGGGTGTTAGTTTTTCAACCGCTTTCTGCATCGCCAAAAGCGTCGCTTGAAGCACATTCAAACGATCAACAATCCGATGATCAGTGGAACCGATACCTATGGACACAGCGACGTTGTGAATTTCGTCAAACAGGTAGGCACGTTGTTTCGGAGACAACTGCTTTGAATCTCGCAAACCCTTAATATTGCAATGCGCCGGTAAAATGACTGCGGCGGCAATGACGGGACCTGCCAATGCACCTCGCCCTGCCTCGTCAATGCCAGCAATCTGTTTGTAGCCGCTTTGTTGGCAAGCGAGCTCAAATACGTTCATCTCCATCAGGTTATCTTCTACGTTCTTTGACGCGGGCAGATCTTCCGGTGCGTTCGCGTAAGTAATATAACTTTGCGCGGCGAACTGCGCCGTATCGAACCACCTGAATACTCTCAATATTGGGTGAATGGAGCGGGAAGGTTCTCTCACTTCCGGCACCGAATGCGACACGCCGAACCGTAAATGTCTCGCTTAATCCACCATGTGCGCGGCGGATCACAGTTCCTTCGTACGCCTGAATGCGCTCCTTCTGCCCTTCACGGATACGCGTGTTCACCTTGACTATATCTCCGGGACCAAACTTTGGAATATCGCCCTTCATATATTGACTTTCAACAGATTCAATCAAATTCATCCTTTATTCCTCCTAATGTAGTATAAGTGCTGATATATATTTAGCGTAGACTTACATATCCCTCACAGACCCAATACCCTATTCTTTCGTTTACTCCATTAATCCTGCCGCTTTGAGAATTTCCACATCCTCCTCGCTCAGCTCCAGTTTCTGAAGTAGATCAGGACGGCATTTCGCGGTACGTTTGAGTGCCTCCGCATACCGCCATTTCTCAATATTCTCATGATGTCCACTCAAAAGCACCTCAGGGACACCACTATCAGCGAACTCAACGGGTCGCGTATAGTGCGGATGGTCCAACAACTCATGACTGAACGAATCGACATGTGCTGATTCATAATCACCGAGGGCACCTGGAAGGACACGCCCAATAGCATCAATTAAAACAAGCGCGGCGATTTCCCCACCGCTCAATACATAGTCGCCAATAGAAACCTCAGTCGTCACCAATCGATGGCGTACCCGTTCATCAACCCCCTTGTAACGCCCACACAAAAGAATGAGATGCGATTCCAAGGAAAGCGATTCCACGACCCCTTGGGTCAAGGGTATTCCTTGCGGTGTCAAATAGATAACGTGTGCGTTAGTTTCCGGATTCAAAGCGGCGATTGCTGCGAAAATAGGCTCCGGTTTAAGAATCATTCCCGCGCCACCGCCATAAGGATAATCATCAACCGACTTATGTTTGTCGGTCGCCCAATCCCGGAGGTTATGGAGATTGACGATGAGTTTATCGGCATCCTGAACACGCTTGAGGATCCCCGTCTTCAAGGCTGGCGCGAGTATCTCTGGAAACAGGGCAAGAACATCAACTCTCATTTTTATTGGCTTTCGGAAACCATCAGCCATCAGTTAAAGAAGGATATGATAGTTCTAATGTTTTTTCTAACTGCTGACTGCTGAAAGAAAAACCTGAAAGCTTTTCCGTCCTGACTGCTATTCTTCAATCTACGCGTCTGATTTCGGGTGTTCAATTAACTCAAGTATAACCTTTTTGTTGGCTTGCAACCCCGCGGTATAGAGAACACTTCTTATCGCTTTAAGCGTCCGCCCATATCTACCGATGATCTTTCCCAGATCTTCCTCTGTGACAGTCAACTCAACGATAACGACCGTTTCGCCAGTTACTTCATGAACCACCACCTGGTCGGGATAATCGACGAGAGATTTTACGATGTATTCAATCAAATCTTTAAACATAGTTGACTTTCGGATTTCAGAAGAATGGCTATCGGCTGTCAGTCTCCGGAAACAGTCAGTTAAGAGGTTTTCTGGTGAAATTACACCCTCGTGCTGACCGCTAACTGCTATTCTACCGCCTGTGTTCCGAGAACCCGTTGAAGCAGGAGTTACTCTTCTTCAACGGACTCAGGCGTTTCTTCGTCAGGTGTTGCTTCTTCGGACGAGGTGTCCGTCTCAGATTCTGCGTCCTGTGTCTCGGTAGGCTCGACCTCTTCCGTTTTTTCGACCTCTTCGACGGCTTCATCCCCCGGCATCGGTTTCCCTAATTTTTCGTACTCGAATTTCATCAAAATCCCGTTTTGAGTGAGCAGTCGCTTTGCGGTATCGGAAGGTTGTGCGCCTCGTCTTAACCACTTTAAGGCTTTCTCCTCATCAATCAAAACATCTGCCGGCTCCGTCATAGGATTGTAATGACCGAGGCGTTCTAAAAACACGCCATCCCTTTGGGAGCGTGCGTCAGCCGCGACAAGTCGATAAAAAGGACGTTTCTTTCTACCGTGTCGTTGTAATCTAATTCTAACTGCCAAAAAATACCTCCTTGGTATTTACGCTGCCTGCATACAAGGCACCCATTACTGAGTCGCCCTATCGTGATTTGCGGCGTTTCCGTTTTCGGGGCTTTCTCGAAGTCTGCCGTTTCAAACCCGGCAGAGCCCCCATTTTTCGTCCCATCTGTGGCATCGCCATCGCCGTCTGCTGATTTAACATACGATTCATCATCTGCAACTGCGAGACCAGCATGTTTATCTGATTTACTGTCGTTCCACTACCTTTGGAAATACGGAGTCTTCGACTTCTATCCAATAGGCGAGGATTCTTGCGCTCCTCAAGGGTCATTGAATGGATGATCGCTTTCGCAGTCCGCAAGTGACTTTCATCTGGTGTCAGGTTATTAACTGGCAACTGATTCTTAAAGGGCATTAGATCCATCAATTGATCCAAGGGTCCCATATTCTTAAGCTGCTCCAGTTGCGTCAGGAAATCGTCAAAATCTAACCCTTTGTTCTCTATGAGTTTACGTTCAAGTTCTTTTGCCTGATCTTCGCTAAAAACATCCTCTGCTCTTTCAAGCAAAGTTTGGAAATCGCCTTGTCCAAGGATGCGCGAAGACATCCGCTCTGGATGGAATTCCTCTAACGCCGCTGCCTCAATTTTTTCACCGACCCCGATGAACTTAATCGGTTTCTGTGTGACATGTCGAATAGAGAGGGCGGCACCGCCGCGAGCATCGCCATCCATTTTTGTGAGGATAACGCCATCAATCTCCAAATCATTGTTAAAATTTTCGGCGACATTCACGGCATCCTGCCCCGTCATCGCATCAACGATAAGCAGAATTTCTGTAGGTTCAACCCGTTCTTTGATCTGCCGAAGTTCATTCATTAACGTCCCATCAATGTGCAAACGCCCAGCAGTGTCAATAATAACGCAGTTATGTCCGTGTGCTAAAGCTTCCTTGACAGATGCCTCAGCGATGTCAACAGGCGAGACCTCTGTCCCCATTGAAAATACCGGGGTTTCAGTCTGTTCGCCGAGGACCTGTAACTGCTTAATGGCGGCAGGTCGATACACATCAGCGGCAACAAGTAAGGGTTTACGCCCCTCTTTGCGAAATCTAAGGGCTAACTTCGCCGCGACAGTCGTTTTACCTGCACCTTGCAATCCGACAAGCACGACTACCGTTGGACCACTCGGTGCGACGCGTATCTTCTCTGCCTTTTCACCCATTAATTGGGTGAGTTCCTCACCAATAATCCGAGCGATTTGCAGTTCGGGTGTAAGACTCCCGAGTACTTCTTGACCGAGGGCGCGCGTTCTAATCTGTTCTATAAACTCACGAGTGACTTTATAGTTAACATCCGCTTCCAGAAATGCACGACGCACTTCACGCAGCGTATCTGAGATATTGTTCTCTGTTAACTTCCCCTGTCCCTTGAGTTTTTTGAAAGTGCTTTGTAACCTATCGCCCAAACTTTCAAACATTGTTTTCGCGTCCTTTGTTGTAGGAGTGAGATGTGCTTGCGCCCCGTACTCGGTGCTTAAAATGTGTAATTATCAATTCCGTAATATAAAGCGATCAAATTGCGTTATCTAATCCACATAAGTTCTAATATGTAAAGTCGCACAATGACAAGCCTATACCTAATTATACAATTATAGCAAATTTTATGCCTGATGTCAAACTTTTTTTCATAGAGGCACTCAGTTCCTTTATAGGGGAACTCCGATTTCCAATACTTTTTTTCATCCTTGATCTAAACCCATGTCTATGCTAAAATTATGGTTATGGAAATAGCAATCTCCACACAGCAGCATAAATTCTCGTTCCGCTACCTCCTAATCCCTCTTATCTGTGCTTTAACTGCTCTCTATTGCGGATGCCAAGGCGAAACATTCAATCTCGACGTGGGTGGCATTTCAGAGATCATAGAGAAATCCGGTGAACTGACAGAAAATGAGGTTTGGGACGGACGCGTCTATATTACCGACACGCTTGTTGTCCCGGAAGGTATCACGTTGACGATCCGATCAGGAACCATCGTCGGTTTTGAACCGATGGATACGCCGAGTCAACTCATCGTGCACGGTGAACTCTATGCAGAAGGATCGCCTGACAGGATGATCGTCTTTGGCTCTTTAGGAAGGCAGCGCGAACAGGAACCCGCCCCTGAGACAGAAACCCCTTTCACATCAACGGCATCAGACTTCGGTACGATGGGTATGGAAGAAAACATGGATACCGAAACGCAGATAACTCTAGCCGCCGATCCACCAAAAGCGGGAGACTGGGCAGGAATTCAGATTGAAACAGCGAGTCCGAACAGTCGCCTCACATATTGCCGTATCCAACATGCAACTGCTGGTATCACATGCCGAACAGATGCCGTCCAAATTGAGAGATGCCTCTTCAGTGAAAACAAAATAGGGGTCCTTTCTGATAACACCAGCCCTACTATTACCAGCAACGAATTTAATAGGAACGGCACAGGCACACAATTCCGAGGAAGCGCATCACCAGATGTAGAATACAACGAGTTCACTGCTAACAATTACGGAATAATATGCGAAGATGACGCTCGACCGCGTATTCAGTATAACATTCTCCGCGCCAATTACGAAAACGCTATTGTCTGTTATTCCACCGCCTCACCAGAGATAGTCTCCAACAATATAATGCTGAACGTCGGTTGGGCAGTCTACGACGGTGGTAGGCTCCGAGACAATTTCATTCAAGGAAATAAACAGGTTGGACCCAACATCACCGAACTCGGTATTGGAAACCAAAGCGATCAGTTTTACGGTGTAGATGAAGCGTATGAGCCGAGAAATTCTCCGGTAACAGAAGCAGGTGTGCCACGCGAAAATTTCTAATAGGAAGTCGATAGATGAACCGCTTCAAAGCCTATCTCGAACTCATCCGCTATCCGCTTTTTGCAATACCGATTGTTGCAACACTGCCCGGTGCCCTCATCGCCAGCGAGGGACACTTTACATGGCGTGTCGTGGCGGCACTGTTCGTTGCACTCTGTGGTTACTTTGCTGGAATGATAAAGAACGACTATTTTCACCACGAAACCGATACACATACGAACCCAGAACGTCCGCTTCCCTCACAGCGACTGACACCGCGTCAGGCAATTGTCCCGGCGAGTGTCATCTACGGGTTATGTGTGATTGGTGGTTTCTGGCTCAATATTAAAGCGGGTCTGCTGGTGATAGGTTTAGTTGCAATCTCACATCTCTACAACGCGATTTTCAAAGCGAAAGGTATTTTAGGAAGCCTCACACTGCCTCTTGGAATTGGGTTACTGAGCGTCTTCGGAGCATTAGCAGTAAGTGGGACGGTGCCACGGTTGGTATGGTATGCCTTTGCCGCTACAACGCTCTACGACTTCGGCACACATATTACCACCACCTTCAAAGACATCTCGCGTGATAAAGAACTCGGCATTGTAACGACTCCGCTTCAGATTGGTATCCGCCCGGCACTCCTGCTCTCGGCAGTTGCTACTGTTCTCGCTTTTGCCATCGCCTTTTTGCCATATTGGTTGGAACCAGATATCCATAAATCTTATATTGTTTGGGTGATTTTAAGCATCATCGCCACCGTTGCCACCCGTATTTCACTCTACCTCCAACCGAATGAGAAAAATGGCTATCTGGCGTTGAAAGGCTCAATGATTGGCTCAATCCTCTTTTTTCCGTGTCTCATCGGGGCACTGGTCCCGATTGTTGTTTCCGCTGCAGTCATCGTGCCGTTGCTGTTAGTGACACTACTTTTGTTAAGAACAACGCGCCAAGAGGTTTAAGGCACGACTTTATGTAAGAGAGTTTTACGTAACGTTATTACTAAAAGGTAAACCTAATCACAAACCGATGATTGCGTAATGTGCAATCGCAACGAGGTGAACCGTTAAAAAATGAAAAATATTGTTTTACTTATTACGGATACCTTCCGGTATGACAATCTCGGTGAACGGGCAAGCCGTCCGATTCGCACGCCAATGCTCGATAAATTCGAGGCAGAACGCGCCACTGCTATCGACAAATTCTATATGAGCAGTTTTCCAACGGTGCCACACCGCACAGATATTATGACAGCGACAGTCGGTTGGCCTCACTACCCGTGGCAGCCGATCGATCTGAGTGGACGGAGCATCATCTCGCAACTCCTCAGTGAGCAAGGATACGCAACGCAGCTTATCTGTGACACGCCGCACCTGTTCAACGTGCGGTTCCAGCACTGTTTTGATGCCGCCTTCCAACATCGTGGACAAGAAGGAGACAAACCGCTTCTCCACCACAACGATGAAATAAAAATCGTTATGCCGAATGAGAAGACACGACCGCACCCGTCATTCCGCGGACACACGCTGCCGAACACACACCGCTGGACGAATCGCTACTACCAATACGAGTCAGAGACGTTCTCCGGTAGGACTTCCGAGACCACGATTCGATGGTTGGAGGAAAACCACCGTTCGGGTCCGTTCTTTCTCTGGGTAGACTTCTTCGATCCGCACGAACCGTGGGATCCACCCGAATATCTCGTCAAACGCTACGATCCGGATTACACCGGTCCACCGATGTTACATCCGAATTACGGTCTATCGTCACTTTTCACGGAAGCCGAACTTCACAACCTTTGGGCACACTACGCCGGTGAGTCCGAACTCATCGACCGACACATCGGACGGGTTCTGCAGAAAGTGGAAGACTTAGAGTTATGGGATGATACCCTCGTCGTTGTGCTGTCAGATCACGGCATGTCTATCGGTGAACACAGTAGAACGGGTAAATCCAATATCGACCCAGAAGATTCCCGTTACTGGCCCACATACCCTGAAATCAATCATGAGATGTTCCTGATTGCCGGTGGAGATGTACCGAGCGGACAACGCCTCGATCTCATCGCACAACCGATGGATATTATGCCGACGCTCTGTGAATTGGCTGGTGTTAACTTGGATCCACCGAAACCGTTCGAGGGACGTTCCTTCGCCGAGGCTCTCCGTAATGGCGGGACACAACACAGAGAATACGCCGTAACGGGTTGCAATATCGGTGCACCGGACGGAACTGTACCACGTCGAGCAACAGTACCCTTCCTCGTAACTGACCGCTGGGGATACGCCCCCGTCGGTGAATACGGCAGACCGGAACTCTTCGACCTGCCCGCAGACCCGATAGCAGAGAACAACATTGCGGCGGACAACATGGAACTTGTTAAGGCGTTGCATGAGATGTTTATGGCGCATCTCACGGAGCATAACGCTCCTGAGAAGTTCCTCGATCTCTGGAAGGAAGAACCCACTGGCGATGGACGCGGTAAGTGGTCGATCGACTATCCTGACGATTCAGATGAATAGGCAATTTACAAGCCGGAATTAAAAAGAGGCTTTAGGGTACTTTTACCTAAAGCCTCTCTGCATATTGCAACGCATATCTACTGGAGCAAGAACTTGGCATCCCGTTTTCTATTCTCACTGCCAAGCAATAGCACTCCGCTGGAGCGCGGGAACTCATTCGTCATCAAATCGCGAGAGGTGTGATGCGGCACGTTGAGTTTTCAAAATTCTTAAGTCGCACTCACGCTTAACCACGATTTTGCGATCAAGTCGTATCAGGTGCGTCAAGCACGGCATCCAGCTGATCCATTACCTTATGGAACGCGTCGACGTAAAAGGACATCAACTCGATATCGTTGGGGGGATTGACATCAAAGATATAACAGTGCGAATCAATGAATTCAA